>Ga0222712_10001321_pt1 | contig 30936 bp, 40 predicted proteins | sample C33_657DmetaG_FD_165043 | JGI IMG/M metagenome (GOLD analysis project Ga0222712, IMG submission 165043) | Estuarine water microbial communities from San Francisco Bay, California, United States - C33_657D | ecosystem: Environmental > Aquatic > Marine > Unclassified | place: USA: California...
TGGATCCGACGAAGGGCGTTTCCTGGATACTGTACGGAACCAAGCAAAGAACTTCGCTTCGACCGTCTCACTTACGGGATCTTCTAAACACAAAGTCATCATCATTGACGAAGCTGACAACACGGGCAACGATGTACAACTCCTACTACGGGCGAATATTGAGGCATTTTATAACAACTGCCGATTTATCTTCACCTGTAACTACAAGAACAAGATTATTGAACCTCTTCACTCCCGATGTGCCGTCATCGACTTCACCATCAAAGGGAAGCAAAGAGTTCAACTTGCAGGAAGTTTCTTTCAACGACTTCAATCAATCTTGGATGCGGAAAAGATTGAGTATGATGAAAAAGTCGTTGCTGAATTGGTATCAAAACACTTTCCAGACTTTCGTAGGGTCTTGAATGAAATTCAACGATACTCTACTGGTGGTAAAATTGATTCTGGTATTCTCGCATCTTTCTCTGATGTTTCTGTAAATGAACTTATTAAAAATCTCAAGGATAAAAACTTTACTGAAGTCCGAAAGTGGGTGGTCTCCAACCTGGATAACGATGCTAGCAGTCTACTTCGCAGGATTTATGACTCCGCTTACGATTGCCTTGTTCCCGCATCTATCCCTGCTGCCGTTCTTGTTATTGCTAAGTATCAATACCAATGTGCGTTCGTGGCTGACCAAGAAATAAATCTACTTGCTGCATTAACTGAAATTATGGTGGAGTGTGAATTTAAATGACTAAAAAGGAAAAAAAAATTGTAACTCAGTACTTTAAACTTGATATGGAAAAGTTTAAAGAAAATCCACAGGAAAATATTATTCTTGTGTTGGAAGCTATGGAACTTACGTTTTCGAATAATGCAATTAACTTCGATAAACTTGTTCCTATTTTAAAAATTGATGATCCTATTTTGATTGATTGATATGGGTTTATTACAAATTGATTATAAGTCATTAAAGGAGGAATCAGTTAAAACAAATCCAGAAAATGTAAAAGAGGCAAATGAAGGTCTCTTTCGTGCAAAAATGACTCTGCCTGCTGCCGCAAAGCATTGTGGTATGACCCAGAAAGAAATGAAACTAACTTTTTTTGAGTATTTGAAGTATCATCCAAAAGATTATGAAACTAACTCCCCTGCTAAATAGAAGTGGAGTAGTTTATGAGTTATGGCTAAGGGAACTATCTATGAGCACAGAGAACCAACAGAAGTTGAACTTGCTTGGTTAAGTGGTATATGGGAGGGTGAGGGATCTTGGTCTTATAAAAAGGGCAGGACAAGAACTTATCCGAATGGAAAAACATACACAGAAAAACCATATCTTTCTATGGGAATGTGTATGACTGATCAGGACATTATGGAGCGTGTTTCTGCTATAATGGATGGTAGGAAAATAACTTTTTCCGATGGCGGTCCAGTTCACAAATCAGCAGGTCAAAAACCTGTGTATTCAATTTGTTTACAGGGACAATCTGCTTCTTATTGGACTGAGTTGATGAAACCTTATCTTGGAAAAAGACGCCAAGAGAAGTATGAATTTATTATGGAAAAACTAAATGAAGACTCTTAAAACACCTTTACGCTACCCTGGCGGTAAGTCCCGTGCTTGTGAAAAGATGGGACCTTACTTTCCAGATCTTCGCAACTATGATGAGTTCCGAGAACCATTCTTAGGTGGAGGAAGTGTTGCAATTTATATCACAAAAAAATATCCAAGTCTAGATATTTGGGTGAATGATCTTTACGAACCACTTGTAAACTTCTGGCAGCAACTCCAGATGTTTGGATATGATTTAAAAAGTGAACTAGTTGATTTAAAGACGGCAAATAATACCCCAGACAAAGCAAGAGAACTTTTCCTTCAATCAAAGGAACAGGTCAATGACAAAACTGTGTCAAATTTTAATCGTGCTGTGGCTTTTTACGTTATCAATAAGTGTTCTTTTTCTGGTCTCACCGAGAGTTCATCATTTTCAGAACAGGCATCGAATTCCAACTTCTCTATGCGAGGGATTGAAAAACTGCCTGCATATTCTGAACTAATTAAAAACTGGCGTATAACTAATTACTCATACGATTATCTAATGGATGGAAACAAAGGTGCTTTTATGTATCTCGATCCTCCTTATGATATTAAGGATAATCTCTATGGGCGTAAGGGATCAATGCATAAAGGATTTGATCACGATAAGTTTGCTGCTGATTGCGATGCTAACGATATGGATCAGTTGGTAAGTTATAATTCAGATCAATTAGTAAAAGACCGTTTTAAGAACTGGAATGCTGCCGAGTTTGACCTTACTTATACAATGAGGTCTGTTGGTGAATATATGCGAGAGCAAAAGAAACGTAAAGAACTACTACTTTTTAATTATGGAATTGAAGGACTGGTTAAACTCGATCAATCAGACGAAAGAGAACCTGATTGATGAAGATCCTTCACTTGAGAAGGAATATCCTCCTTATATTATCAATCGGTGTTTATCTGGTCATATTGATTGTGTAATGTTTGTGAATGAAATGAATCGTTATCACTCTCTTCCTAAAAAAATGCAGTATGACTTTTTTATAAATAGTCTGAGGAAAAAGAAGAGATTTTCTCCCTGGCTCCGACAAGATAAAATCAAAGACCTTGATTATGTTAAACGTTACTATGGTTATAGTAATGAAAAGGCAAAGCAAGCTTTGAGGATTCTTACTAAAGAACAACTTACTTTTATAAAATCGAAATTTGAAACTGGAGGAACAAAATGAGTGTCGTTCAAGAACCTGAAGTGAAGTGGACGCCCGACCAAATGGTGGAAGTGATTCTTAATGAACCTGATGACTTTTTGAAGGTTCGTGAGACTTTGACCCGTATCGGAGTTGCATCACGTAAAGAAAAGAAAATCTATCAATCTTGCCATATTCTGCACAAGCAAGGTAGATATTATCTCGTTCACTTTAAGGAACTGTTTGCTCTGGATGGCAAACACGCAAACCTGACTGTGAATGATGTTCAGCGTCGCAATCGTATCGCCCAACTTCTTGCTGATTGGGGTCTGATTACAATTGTTGATGTAACTAAAATTCAGGATATCGCTCCACTTAACCAAATCAAAGTCCTTGCCTATAAGGATAAGGGTGATTGGATTCTGGAAACCAAATATAATATTGGTGCAAAAAAGAAAAGGGTGGAAGAAACCGAATGATTTTGTAGGGAGTTCCACACTCCCTTTTTTATTGGTTATTGATATATAATGGTAAGGACGCCTTCGGGGTCCACAAAACACAAACTCGCTTTTAAAGGAGCTACCATAATGACAAACCTTACAAGGTATACTGCCACAGATCTTCCAACTCTGATGGAAAAGATCACACGCAATTCAATTGGTATGGATGAATACTTTGATCGTCTATTTCATCTTCATGAAACTACTTCTAATTATCCACCATATAATCTAGTCCAAGTCAGTAATGTAGAATCACGACTTGAACTTGCTCTTGCTGGATTTAAAAAGAAGGAGGTTTATGTCTACACGCAAGATGGAAAACTCTTTGTGGAAGGTCAAAAGGAAGATAAAGAAACGGAGTCCAACTATATCCACAAGGGTTTGGCTCAACGGAGTTTTAAGAGAGCGTGGACGCTCTCTGATGATACGGAAGTTAGATCAGTTGATTTTGAGGATGGGCTTTTAACTGTCAATCTTGGTAGGATTGTTCCAGATCATCATAAGAGGAAGGACTATATCTAAATATATCTGAATATCGTCGGCGCTGGGAGGCAACTGGCAAAATCCAGTTGACGCCTCCCTTTTTTATTGCTATAATGAAAACAGGCACGATTGAAAAAAAATGAGCATTAAACTTGCATTATTGCAAAATGGAGAAACTGTAATATCTGATGTTAAAGAATTAGTTTCTATTGATAAAGTTTGTGGATACTTGTTTAATAAACCACACACTGTTTCCATTATTAAGGAAATGGTATTAGTTGAAAAATCAGAAGAAACCAATATAAATCGCGGAGAAGTCCAAGTATCATTATCTCCTTGGATACTTCTCACAAATGAAACTCAAATTCCAGTTCATCTTGATTATGTCGTTGCTCTGGTTGATCCGTTAGAATCTGTTAAGCAAATGTATGAGGAGAAAGTAAATGTCGAAGACCGTTAAATGTGTTTTGGTAAATGTTGATGTGGTTCTTATTACTGAGGTCATTGAGATTGATGCTGAACTTGGAGATCCAAATTGCAAGTTAATCAATCCATATCTATTCAAAAAGTCTGATAATTCAGATGATTTTTATTTGGAACCTTGGCCTGAGGTTACATATCAAAGAGAGATTATGATGAGGTCTGAAGATATTCTAACTATTGCAGATCCTCTTCCTAAAATTGTTGAAAAGTATCTTGAACTAACTGCATAATGCGATTTTACACAAACGTTCAAATGGTCGGGGACAACTTCCTTGTTCGCGGTTATGAAGATGGTAAACACTTTATGACCCGTGAGAAGTTTAACCCGACTCTTTTTGTCCCTTCTAATAAAAAAACTAAATATCAAACTCTGAATGGAGAGTATGTTGAAGAAGTCCAACCTGGATCAGTTCGCGATTGTCGAGAGTTTATTAAGAAGTATGAGAACGTAGAAAATTTTAAAATATTTGGAAATACTCAGTACATTTATCAGTACATTTCTGAAATGTATCCAGAAGATGAAGTTAAATTTGACATTACTAAAATTAAAGTAACAACTCTTGATATTGAGGTTGCTTCCGAGAATGGATTCCCTGATGTGGAGTCTGCATCGGAAGAAGTTCTTTTGATTACTATTCAAGATTATTCTTCTAAGCAAATTCGTACTTGGGGAATGGGTCCCTTTCAAAATAAGCAAAAGAATGTAATTTACAAATCTTTTACTAATGAGAGAGATCTTTTAATGGATTTTATTAATTGGTGGATGGTTGAAGAAAATACTCCCGAAGTTGTGACTGGATGGAATATTGAATTGTATGATATTCCATATTTGGTTCGTCGCCTAGACCGTGTTTTGGGTGAAAAACTAATGAAGCGTATGTCACCATGGGGTCTTGTGACCGAAGATGAGATTTATATTGCAGGTCGTAAAAATATTTCATATGATGTTGGTGGTATTACTCAACTTGATTATCTGAATCTTTATAAGAAATTTACTTATAAGGCACAAGAATCTTATCGCTTGGATTATATTGCTGAGGTTGAACTGGGGCAGAAAAAACTAGATCACTCTGAGTATGATACCTTCAAAGATTTCTATACCAAAGGTTGGCAGAAGTTTGTAGAATACAACATCGTTGACGTGGAACTTGTTGACCGAATGGAAGACAAGATGAAACTTATCGAACTTGCAATCACGATGGCATATGATGCAAAGGCAAACTATGCCGATGTGTTCTCTCAGGTGCGGATGTGGGATACAATTATTTACAACTATCTCAAGAAGAGGAATATTGTCATTCCTCCCAAAGAACGTTCCGATAAGGATTCTAAGTATGCTGGTGCTTATGTCAAAGAACCTATTCCTGGAAAGTATGATTGGGTGGTCTCTTTTGACCTTAATTCCCTATACCCTCACCTCATTATGCAATACAACATCTCACCAGAAACGCTTCTGGATGAGAGACATCCATCAGTAAATGTTGATAAGATCCTGAACGAGCAACTTAATTTTGAACTCTATAAGGACTATGCGGTTTGTGCAAATGGTGCGATGTACCGTAAGGATGTGCGTGGATTTCTTCCAGAACTGATGGAGAAGATCTATAATGAACGTGTGATCTTCAAGAAAAAGATGCTTGCTGCTGAGCAGGAATATGAAAAGACTAAGAATAAGCAACTTCTAAAGGAGATTGCCAGGTGTAATAACATCCAGATGGCGCGTAAGATTCAACTTAACTCCGCTTATGGTGCTATCGGTAATCAGTATTTCCGTTATTTCAAACTAGCAAACGCAGAAGCAATCACTCTTTCGGGACAGGTATCCATCCAATGGATTATGAATTCCGTAAATCGTTACTTGAATAAAGTTCTTAAAAGTGGAGACGTAGATTATGTTATTGCTTCAGATACTGATTCTCTTTACGTTAATATGGGTCCTTTGGTTGAAACTGTATTCAAGGGAAGAGAGAAAACTACTCAAAGCATTGTTTCGTTCCTTGATAAGGTCTGTCAGGTGGAATTTGAAAAATATATTGAAAGTTCTTACCAAAAACTGGCTGACTATGTGAATGCCTACGACCAAAAGATGTTTATGAAGCGTGAGTGTATTGCCGAGCGTGGTATTTGGACCGCGAAGAAACGATACATTCTGAGTGTATGGGATAGTGAGGGTGTTCGTTATGAAGAACCCAAACTGAAGATCAAAGGTATTGAGGCAATTAAGTCTTCCACTCCAGCACCTTGTCGCAAGATGTTGAAAGACTCTTTCAAGATCCTGATGAGCGGAACTGAAAAGGACGTAATTGAATACATTGATAAGTGCCGTGAAGAGTTCAAGAAACTTCCACCAGAACAGATTGCATTCCCTAAATCTGCATCTGATGTTCGTAAGTATCATTCATCTTCTACGATTTATGCATTCAAGACTCCATTTCATATTCGTGGAGCACTTCTATTCAATCATTACATCAAAGAGAAAAAACTTACAAACAAATACTCTTTGATTAATAATGGAGAAAAGATAAAGTACATCTACCTCAAAACTCCAAATATTATTCGTGAGAATGTAATTGCATTTATTCAGGAATTTCCCAGAGAACTTGGTCTTGACAAATACATTGACTATGAATTACAATTTCAGAAGAGTTTTGTTGATCCACTTAAGTCTGTTTTAGATGCAATTGGATGGAACGTGGAAAAAACTGTTAATTTAGATTTGTTCTTTTCTTAATGGAATTGCCTATAAATGAAAATGAATTAGATTTTATTATTGAAAAGTTGAAAACTTCTAATCCTCAACTTTATGCCAAATTGTGGTCTTATAAATTAAACAAATTAAAGGGAAAAAAAATTAATGGACTTTCTTAAAGATATTGTAAAAGAAATTGGTGGCGAGTATACACAACTTGCCTCTGACATTGATGAAACTGAGACTTATGTTGACACGGGTTCGTACATTTTTAATGCACTGGTTTCAGGTAGCATATTTGGTGGTGTATCTGGGAATAAGATTACTGCTATTGCTGGAGAGTCTTCTACTGGAAAAACTTTTTTCTCTCTCGCTGTGGTTAAGAATTTTCTTGATACTCACCCCGATGGTTATTGCCTCTATTTTGATACTGAGGCTGCCATTACTAAGTCTCTCTTGGAGTCACGCGGGATCGACACATCTCGTCTTGTCGTGGTTAATGTTGTCACCGTAGAGGAGTTTCGTGGAACAGCACTTAAAGCGGTAGATATGTATATGAAAAAACCCGAAGGAGAACGAAATCCTTGTATGTTTGTGTTAGACTCTTTGGGGATGCTTTCTACGAGTAAAGAGATTAATGATGCTCTGAATGATAAAGAAGTTCGGGACATGACCAAATCACAACTCATCAAAGGTGCATTCCGCATGATTACTTTGAAACTTGGAAAGGCAAAAATTCCAATGATTGTGACTAATCATGTATATCAAGTTATTGGATCTTATGTTCCAACACAGGAGATGGGCGGGGGTAGTGGTCTTAAGTATGCCGCTTCTACTATTATTAGTCTTGGTAAAAAGAAAGAAAAGGATGGTACAGAAGTTGTTGGAAACATTATTAAGGCAAAGAGTCTTAAGTCGCGTTTAAGTAAAGAAAATAAAGATGTTGAAATTCGTCTTTATTATGATGAGCGCGGTCTTGATCGATATTATGGTCTTCTTGAACTTGGTGAAATTGGCGGACTTTGGAAAAATGTAGCAGGTCGTTATGAAATTAACGGAAAGAAAATCTATGGAAAAGAGATTCTTAAAAATCCAGAAGAATATTTTACTGATGAAGTTATGGAAAAACTTGATGAGATTGCCCGACAAGAGTTTTCTTATGGATCTAAAAAATAATATAAATAAGTATGGTTAGTAACCATATTTTATGTTTATAGATACTCATCATATTGTTCCAAAATACGAAGGTGGAACTGATGATCCAAATAATTTAGTTAAACTTCCAAGAAAACTTCATCAGGAAGTTCATTATCGTCGTTGGTTGGTGTATAAAAATCTATCAGATTTGTATGCTTTCCAACTTCTCGGTGGAAATTTATCTGATGATGAATTGGATAAGATTTACAATGATCAAGTTAATCGTTGTAGGAGAGATAGTAAAAAACTAACGGAGGCGAGGTTGAGTTCAGAAAACTGGAGACAGGCACATCAGTCTGAGGAATATAAACAAAAAAAGAGAGAGCAAAGTTTGTTATTGAATCAACTAGGAAAAATAAATTCACCAGAATCATCGTTGCTTATAAGTAAGGTGAAACAATCAGTAACAAATTATAATTCAAAAAGAATATCGGTTTATGGTATAATATGGGAAGATTCTTCTAAGTGTTTTAGAAATGGTGGGGCAAAGGGTCTAACCTTAAGGCAATTGAGGTATAGGGCAAAAAGTGGAAATTATCCAGATATTTTTTATGTGGATAGTGATAATGAGGTTAATGATGGAACGAATTGAGACAACCATTCTCAGAAATTTAGTATTTAATGAAGACTATTCGCGCAAGGTCATACCTTTCATACAACCAGATTATTTTGAGCAAAAGACCGAGAAGGTCATTTTTGAAGAGATTGTCCAATTCATTGTTAAGTATGGTTCGGCAATTACAGTCGAAGCACTTAATATTGAGGTAGAAAATCGTACCGATTTAACTGAAGAACAAATTAAAGAGATTAGGGAGATTAATAAATCTCTGAATGATTTTCCAGTAGAAAAGCAGTGGTTACTTGATAGTACGGAAAAGTGGTGTCGTGACCGTGCGATCTACTTGGCACTTATGGAATCAATTCATATTGCCGATGGTAACAATGATAAAAAGAATCGTGATGCGATTCCGAGTATTCTTTCCGATGCCCTTGCGGTAAGTTTTGATAATAATATTGGACATGATTACTTGCAAAACTATGAAGAACGATATGAGTTTTATCACAAAAAGGAGGACAAAATTGAATTTGATCTTGAATACTTTAACAAAATCACGAAAGGTGGTCTCCCTAACAAAACTCTTAATATCGCTCTTGCTGGTACGGGTGTCGGGAAATCTCTATTCATGTGCCACATGGCTAGCTCCGTCTTGCTCCAGGGACGGAACGTTCTGTACATTACGTTGGAAATGGCAGAAGAGCGCATTGCTGAAAGAATTGACGCAAATCTCTTGAATGTCCCAATTCAAAATATTACAGATTTGTCTAAAAATATGTTTGAAAATAAAGTATCAAACATTGCTAAGAAAACTCAAGGTACTCTTATAATTAAGGAGTATCCAACGGCATCTGCACATAGTGGTCACTTTAAGGCACTTCTTAATGAACTTTCACTTAAGAAGTCATTTAGACCTGATATTATTTTTATTGATTACCTTAATATCTGCGCTTCTAGTAGGTATAAAGGAAATAGCAATATTAATTCATATACATTTGTTAAAGCAATCGCTGAAGAACTACGTGGTCTTGCTGTAGAATTTAATGTTCCAATTGTAAGTGCTACACAAACTACTCGTAGTGGTTATGGTTCTTCTGATGTTGAATTGACCGATACTTCGGAATCGTTTGGTCTTCCTGCTACTGCTGATCTTATGTTCGCTCTTATTAGTACTGAAGAGTTGGAACAACTTGGGCAGATTATGGTAAAACAATTGAAAAATCGCTATAATGATCCTACCATCTATAAGCGTTTTATCGTTGGTATTGATCGTGCAAAAATGCGTCTTTATGACTGTGAGCAAACTGCTCAAAAGGATATACTTGACTCTGGACAAGATGAAGAGTATAATGATTATGAAGACAAAAAACCCAAAAAATCGTTTGAAGGATTTAAATTTTAATGGAAACTGCCAAACACGTAGATTTTGATAAGTATGCTGAGTTTGTGGATGCCGTAACTTCTGATGCATCCAAAGACTTCCTTGCTCTCTCTGATCGCCTGGTTGCCCTTGATGAGAAAGGTGCAAACATTGAGCGACTCCTGACTGCTGCTGTTGGTATCAATGCCGAAGGTGGTGAGTTTATGGAAATCGTCAAAAAGATGGTGTTTCAAGGTAAACCATATAATGAGGATAACCGAGAGCATTTGATTATTGAACTCGGTGATATTATGTGGTATGTTGCCCAAGCTTGTATGGCACTTGGAGTAACTCTAGATGATGTAGTTGCTCAAAATGTCCAAAAACTTCTCAAGCGTTATCCTGAGGGTGCGTTTGACGTTTATTTCTCTGAAAACCGTGCTGCTGATGACCGATGACTAAAGAAAAACTAGTGACAATTGAAATGGATATTCGTTCTGCCGCAGAAATTCGTCAAGTTCTTTATGAGCATCAAAAAGGACACAGCTATGATTTTGCTTCTGAACGAATCACTAATATTCGTAGGGTAATTATTGATCTTGATGATAAAATTGGTGCCCTTGTTAGTGAGCAATAAATAAAGACAAAAATGTCCTTACTCGGAAAGAAAAGAGGAAGACCAATCACTAAAATTCAATTTGATGCAATCATCAAAAGATTTCAGGTCTTCCTTAAGAGAGAACTTCGTTTAACTCTTGATATACCAGTTATATTTGTTGATGATGCAGAGTTTGCTAAAAAAATAGCGACGTTTGGTGAAATCTCACAAGAAAATGTGATTCATTTGAGTATTATCAATCGCCATCCTATGGATATTATGCGAACCCTTGCTCACGAATATGTTCATTATAAGCAACATCTTCAAAAAGGATCTCAACATAGATCTCCACGTGCTGGAAGTCCAACTGAAAATATGGCAAATGCAAAGGCAGGAGAACTTATGAGAAAGTATGGGGAGATGCATCCAGATCTATTTGACCTGATGCCCATTAGGTGATATAATGGTTTTACTGTGGAATTATCTCATTTGGTAGAGCATCTCCTTTGTACAGCGGGGTGAGGGGTTCGAGTCCCCTATTTTCCACTTGCTCCAGTGGTGGAACGGTAGACACAGCGGACTTAGAATCCGCCGCCTTAAAAAGCGTGGAAGTTCAAATCTTCTCTGGAGCATTCTAAATATTTCCAAAAATGGCAACAACTGGTAAACCTGCTTGGGAAAAATATTATAAGGGTAAAGATAATGTAACAGTCAGAGTTAAAAAATCTGCCCCATATTATGGTGATGAGACGACATCAAAGGTTGAGGGTAATTTGCCATATAATGGTAGTGTAATTTATAAAGATCAATTTTCGCAGCATATTTCTCGTGGTGGAAATACTAAAATAGCATTTAAATTTGATGAATCTGGGGATGTTTACTATTCTCCTGTTGATAATTTTATAAAACCTGGAAATACATCTGGTATAGATTTAAAACCGGAAGCATTTGGAATTGAAAATGAAACATTTGGCAGTTCTGCTTTATATTATCAGAAAGTTATAAATGCAATTACAGATCGTTGGGAAACTGGTAATTATAGTGGAGAACTTTATGATTATCTTATGGAATTGGTTGAATATGCGAATGGAGGATCTGGCAGTTTTACTGGAATTAAAACTGAGGGATTTGACTGGGGAACAATACAAAGTTATTTTGCCGAAGTCATCGGTCCATTAGTATGCACTAAAAAGGGAGTTCTTTCAGATTTGCAGATAACAAATCTACAGAGTGCAAAGATTTTTATGCCACCTTCTTCAGTAACTCTTTACGATTACAAGTTGATAGTTGGGAATCAAGAATATCTAATATCCTCAAAATCGGGCAAGGGAGTTTCTAACCAGGTTAAACCACAACTAATGCTTCCCTATGTTGAAAATACTTTACCCATAACTCTTAAATCTAGTCAGGCATATAGTTTATTAAGAATACTGGGAGATTATTCTGTTAAGAAAGGTCCATTTCTTGGGTGGCAACTTTTACAGGGTACTACTGAACTGACTCCTGCAGCAATTGCAGATGTGGATTCAAACTATGAACCAAGAAATAAAAAATCATCAGATCAGATAATTAATATTCAACCTTGGGCACCCTTCCTAAAAAAATATTTTCCAAATTCTAAATCTGTTACTTATGGGCAGGTAAGATATAAGTGTGAAACTTTAATACAGGCAGCATCAAAAACTGGAACTTTACACACTAATCTCAAAAAGATTTTTGAAGAGTACTTAAATAACTCAAGGATTATCTATGTGAAGATGTCAGTTTCTATGCCAGATGGACGTCCATCATTTGTTAAGATCCGGGATGGTGGAGTCAAGACTGTTAATTATGTTGAACTTAGATCTTCAAATGACTCACAAACAAGAACCTCTGATAGAATGGGGTATGATAATGTTCGGTAGACACCTAACATCATAAATATTTAAAATTATCTAGTGTCGTAGATTTACAGTAAGAAAGATCAGGATAAGTAATGAAAAGTTTTTTCAATTTTATTCGCCAAACACAACTCATTCAAGAGGCATCAGCATCTTTACAGGCGGCACGTCTTGGACTACAAGGTGATGGGCACGGCGGATGGTATAAGGATGGTGAGTTTGTAGCAAAAACTGTAAAGGGACAACTTAAGTTTTACAATAAGAGGCAATCAGTCGGTGGAAAGGATTCTCCACAAACTGAACTGGAAAAGAACGTATCTGATCCTAACTTCCAGGATCCTGCGATTACTCAACAGCAAGCAGCACAGCAGCAATCTGCTCAACAACAGGCTCCTGCTCCAGAACAGCAGGCAGCACCACAAGAGGCACCTCCAGTTAATTATCTTCCAGTAGAAAAAACAAAAGGTACTCTAACGATTGCCTTTGGTAGATTTAATCCTCCACATTTGGGACACCAACAATTGATGGATACTGCTGCTGCCGCTGCAGAACAAGATGGTAGTGATTATATGATCGTGCCTTCACGTAGTCAGGACAAGAAAAAAAATCCATTAGATGCTGATACTAAAGTCACTATTATGAGGCAAATGTTTCCTCAGCATAGTGAAAGAATTGCAAATGATGCGAATACTAGGACAATCTTTGATGTTCTTAAGAAAGCCCATAATGATGGTTATACAAATGTAAGAATCGTTGGTGGTGCAGATAGAGTTAAAGAATTTGATAAACTAGCAAATAACTATAACGGTAACTTATATCAGTTTGATAATATTGAAACGATTTCTGCTGGTGACAGAGATCCAGATTCTGAGGGTGTAGAAGGTCTTTCTGCATCACGGATGAGACTTGCTGCAGCGGAGGGAGACTTTAAAACCTTCCGTGCTGGTATGCCTCCAGATATGAAACCAAAAGATCTAAGAGCAATATTTGATACAGTCCGTGCTGCTATGGGTATTCAGGATGAAGTGGTAGAAGTTTGGGAAATTGCTCCTAAGTTTGATTCTCAAACTCTCCGTGAAAACTATATTGCCAAAAAGATCTATCAAATTGGACAATTTGTTGAAAATTTAAATACTGGACTAATAGGTCGTATCATTCGTCGCGGTACAAATTATCTTATTTGTGTTACAGAAGATAATATAATGTTCAAATCCTGGATTAAGGATGTGAACGAGGCATATACCGAAAAGCATATGGACCGTATGCATAGGGAACCTGGAAAACCCAATACACTAGTCGGAACTGTGGGTTACTTAAAGTATGCTGCTCAACAGGCTAGGGGATCTCAACTTGGCGTTGAGAACTTAGCATATGGACAAAAGAATTTCAATCTCAATTTCATAAATAAATATAGGAAAAAAAGAAAGTAACACTTTTTCAAATGAGTAGCAAAATTTTTGAGGAAAAACCTGCTGCAGCCCCAGCAGTTCCAGCACAACAAATGGGCGGTGAGAAGGCAAAAATAGAAAAGCAGGCAAGGCAACTTGCTTATGATACTCGCTATCAGGTCAAGAAAGAAGTTGGTGATAAGAACGTAAATGCTGCTGTTGTTAAGCAACTTCTTATGAAGCAGTTAGCAAAATCTACTGCCGCTCCTGCAATTAAAGCAAGAGCAAAGCAGATGCTACTCGGTGAAGACTATATTGGTGATACAAGAGATATGGCATCCAATTCTCTTGCAAATGCTATGTTTAGGGTATTTGTTGAGGGAGTGCAGAAGAATCCTGCTCCAATTCAACTTGATTATCTTCAAGAACTGGCAGAGAATCCAGATAAGAAATATAAGGTAAGAGTTACCGATAAGAATACTGGCAATTCTTACATCCGCTATGCAACTCGTGAAAAAATTACACAACTTCGTTCAAATCCAAATATTCAGTCTGTTGAAATGACCGAATATGGTGAACCGAGAGAAGGTGAAAGGTTCAGAGGTGAAACAACCGCCAAAGCAAAGTCTGGTAGAGGTTTAGATCCCGTTGGAAAAGAAGATTCAAAGGGAGATGTTGATAATGATGGTATTCCAGCAAGTAGAGATAAAAACGACCAATATTTATTAAAGCGTCGTAAAGCAGTTGGTAATGCAATTGAAAAGAGGAAGACTGTTTCTGCATCTTATGAACCAGAAGGTGAAATTGTGGAAGCACATAAAAAGGATAGTAAGAAAAAAGCAAAAAGATGGTGGGATGATGATGGTGACGGTATTGGTTGGGAAAAAGGTGAAGTAAAAAAGGAAGAATATATTGCTGATGCTGCTGTTTCTTCTGAGAAAAAAATTACAGGTAAGGGTGTAGATAATTATGCTGGCGGTAAAAATGCCGTTGTGAAAGTGTTTCCACAAAATACTGAAAATAATTTAGATAGAGCTGGTCAAACCGGTTCTATGAGCGTTATGTCCGGTTATGAGGTTAATGGACCTATTCTTGTAGAAAAAGCAGTTAGTACTGCTCAACAAAAGTTTATGGGTATGGTTTATGCTGCCAAAAAAGGAGAAAAACCAGCATCTCCAGAAGTTGCAAAGGCGGCAAAAGAAATGTCTAAAAAGGAAGCAAAGAAATTTGCTAAAACTAAGCACAAGGGTCTTCCTGTTCACAAAGAAGAGTGTGGTTGCGATGATGGACCAAAACTTAAGAAGAGTGGAGATTCAATTAGTGATGTAAGAGAACTCCCTACCAAAATTAATCTTGCTAAAAATAAATTGAGAGCAATGGGTCTTAAAATGTCTTATGAACCAGAAGGTGAAATTGTTAGTGAGGGTGGTGTAAGTACACTTCTTAAGATTGCTGGTACTGGATTAGGAATGTGGGCTGCAGGAAAGGGCATGGAAGCAGCAAAGAAAAAAGTAGATAGTTCAATTGACAAAGCAAGAAAAACATCACCTATTGGGGGAGATAGATATTCTTCCCAAATGAGACAACTTAACCAATCATATCAACCAAATGGTGAACAAGTTATGGTTGATGGGTATGATAGTACATATGGTAGAGGTGAAATGGGAGAACGAAAAGGAACACAACCCCAGAGAGTTGATCCAGAGGCTTGGGAAAAAAGTAGAAAGCAATGGGAAAAAATGTATCCAGATATTTTTAAACCAAAAACACCTCAAGCAAAAGCAACAAAAATTTCTCAATCTAAAACAGCTTAATATCTAAATAGGATAGGATACTCTCTTACGGAGGACATTATGGGTGCAGTAGTTGCGGTTGTAAAACCACTTTTAATTCAAATTGCGACACATCCAGCAGTTAAAAATCTTGTTCTTGACCTACTCAAGAAGTATGTTGACAGCACAGATAACAGTATTGATAATGTTGTTTATGAATTAGTAAAGGATAAACTCTTTACACCACAAGCATGATTACTTGCTTCTTAACTAACTGGGGAGTAACCATTATTCTTGGTTTATTGTTAACTGCATCTGAGTGGTTAGCAAAAACAAAAAAAATTGAAGAAAATGGATTACTAGACTTAATAACTAATTATTTAAGAGTTATTTTACGCAAAGGAGACCAAAAGTAAAGGTCTCCTTTTTTTATAAATATCAATATATAAAAGAACATTACAGGTAAAAAGAATGGCACTCTGGGGTAATAGAGATCTTGTAGGGCAAGCTGGAACTGTCTGGATTAACCTAAATACCGAAACCATAGTTGGAACCGCTACAACATTCACGACAACTGGATTTCAAGTTTCTGAAGGTGATGTAATTGTAGTTGGCGCGGGAGCTACTTATGGACACGCCGTTATTTCTTCCGTTACTAGCAATACCGTAGCTTCAATCGCAACTACTCAGTATTTAATTCCTCACCCAACAACTGGAATTATTACTGCAGCATCTTATTATATCACTCAAAGACCAATTTCTTCAATTGAAGATGTTGTTTATCAAGCACCTGAAGTAAAATCAAACAGAACTTCAAGCGTATTTGGTGTAGACACCACGGAGCAAACGGTAGCAAATGCTGCTTCTGGAGATGCACGTAAATATGCACCAACTCATGCGGGGTGGGTGGGTATTACAACTTATATTGATTGTCATGGTAACTTAAGAGTTAAATCTGAGACACTAGTTGCTATGGGTAAAGACTCTGCAGGCAATGGTGGTATTATTACTGATGCCAATGATGATGCTAAATATCCAGATGCATGATAACATATGAGATTTGACGAATTGAATGAGAGCAACTATATGCTCTTTGCTATAAAATTCTACAATAATCCGCAGTCAGTTACTCGTGAAGATTTTGAGTCTGATTTGAAAAGATTACGCTACATAAAAAGATTATTGAAACGTTATAGAAAGGAAGGTGATTTAAAAGTCCATCTTGTTTTAAATCACCTCATTGTTCTTTTTAATGTATTTGACGATGCTGCTGTTCCTCTTTTGTTTTATCACCTCGAAAAAGAACTCTGGCCTGCAATAAAAAGTTTTTTAATTTTTTTGAACAGAATACCAGAATATCCTAAAAGTAATCTAGATCAAATAGAAGAAGATAAAAACTGTTTATCACAACTAAATGCAATTTAATGGATAAGATAGATAGAATTATTAGTATTATTAGGAATCTCCGTGAAGAAATGACTGGGATGACTACCAATAGTTCGGGATCTATCGCTGGATTTAGTCAAAAATCACCAGATCAAGGTCCAACTGCAGGTTATGATAAATTTTTATTTGATGGTAGAAGTAAAATCGCTAGAAGGTTGCCACCACCTTATAAGGCGGCAATTATAAACTCAAAGAAAAAGAGAAAGTAAAATGTTCTCCCAAGAATCAAAACTCGCGGTTCTTGAATCTAAACTCGGTATTTATGAAGATCTATCCCGCGAAATGCTATCAAAGTTAGAAGCAGCGGTGGATAAGATCTCTGAGGGTAATTCGCGTATTGCCACAATTCTTGCGAAGCATGATGAAAGAATAGATCAGAGTATGAAAAATGATGCTTTATTGATTAAAATGATTGATGAAATGAAAGAAGATAATAATAAAGAACATCAGACAATAAGAGAAAGATTTGAGAAAATAGAACATAAACTGGAAGAATTATCAAAGTTTAAGTGGCAGGTTGGTGGTATAGTTGCAGTAATTCTTGTGGCGATTGGGACTATCAACACTCTAATCCCCAGTTTCTTGACTGAGCATCCACAACAGGTTATAATAGAACGTACGAAGTAATATCTCCTTCATAATGGATTTTGTTGACTCCAAGTATATTGGTCTTGTTTCATCACGTTTGCAAAAATTTAAAAGGGTTAAGACGGATCTCTACAACTTCCGCTGCCCTATTTGTGGGGACTCCCAAAAAAACAAAAATAAGACTAGAGGATACTTATATCCAGTAAAGAACAACACTAACTTCAAATGTCATAACTGTGGAGCAAGTTTATCTTTCAATAATTTTCTTAAGGAAATAGATCCAATACTCCATAAACAATATACTATGGAAAAGTTCAAAAGTGGTCATACTGGTAAGAACTTTGTAGTTGAAGAACCTAAATTTGAATTTTTAAAACCAACTTTTAAAAAAAAATTAGACCTCCCGAAGGCATCGGAAGTTCCTGTTGCCAAAGAATATCTAGAGAAGAGGAGCATAGATCCAGAAAAGTTTTACTTTGCTAACAAATTTAAGGAGTGGACTAATACTCAGAAACAAACTTTTCAAAAAACTGATCAGGAAGAACCACGTATAATTATACCCTTATATGATTTTGAAAATAATTTAATAGGATTTCAGGGAAGATCACTCTCTCCAAAGTCTGTTAAATATATCACCGTGATGTTGAGTGAAAACTATCCAAAAATTTATGGACTTAACACAATTAAAAAAGATGAAACAGTTTATGTCACTGAAGGTCCCTTTGACAGCACGTTCATTCGCAACTCAATTGCTATGTGTGGAGCTGATGCTGATATTAGTGATTTCGGTTTTAGCGGGGCTGTTTGGATTTACGATAACGAACCACGAAATAAAGAAATTGTCGATAGAATCTCAAAAACAATCAATAGAGGAGAAAAAGTAATTATCTGGCCAACATCCATTGAGCAAAAAGATATTAATGATATGGTGCTCGCTGGACTTAATGTTATGGATGTGTTAAAATCAAATACCTACTCAGGTTTAGAAGCAAAAATTAAGTTTAACAACTGGAAGAAAATATGAGCAACGGAACGAAAGTCGTTAAAAGGAACGGTAAAACTGAACCCCTTGATTTAAATAAACTCCACATTATGGTGGAAGAGGCGTGTAAGGACCTCGCAAACGTATCTGCATCACAGGTTGAGATGCAGTCTGGTATTCAATTTTATGATGGTATTACAACTGCGGAGATTCAGGAGATTCTGATTCGTTCTGCTTCCGACCTGATTGATCTGGATCATCCTAATTATCAGTTCGTTGCTGCCCGTCTGCTGCTGTTTGCACTTCGCAAGCAGTTGTTTGGTCGGATGCACGAATGCCCCACCGTAAAGCAGCACGTAGAGCGTTGTGTTGAAAAGGATGTTTATGATTCGGAAATTCTCTCAATGTATTCCGATGATGAATTTGAGAAACTTGAATCTTTCATTGATCATAGTCGTGATTATCTGTTCACTTATGCAGGTCTACGTCAGGTCGTTGATAAGTATCTTGTGCAGGACAGAAGCACTGGGGCACTTTATGAAACGCCACAGTTTATGTACCTTTTGATTGCGGCGACTATCTTCTCCAAGTATCCTAAGGAAACACGTTTAGACTACGTTAGAAAGTACTACGATGCAATCTCCAGACACCGAATCAACATTCCAACTCCCATCATGGCGGGAGTGCGAACGCCGCTTAGACAATACGCTAGCTGTGTCCTTGTTGATGTTGATGACACCCTCGATAGTATCTTTACTAGCGATATGGCTATTGGCAGATATGTTGCACAAAGGGCGGGTATCGGTATCAACGCAGGTCGCATCAGGGGTATCAACAGTAAAATCAGAGGCGGTGAAGTACAGCACACGGGCGTTGTTCCATTTCTCAAGAAGTTTGAAAGCACTGTCCGATGCTGTACACAAAACGGCATTAGGGGTGGATCAGCAACTGTCCACTTCCCAATCTGGCACCAAGAGATCGAAGATATCCTAGTATTAAAAAATAACAAAGGAACCGAAGATAACCGTGTTCGTAAGTTAGACTACAGTATCCAAATCTCTAAACTCTTCTATGAACGATTCATTCAAAATGGAGAAATCTCTCTCTTCTCTCCGCACGACGTTCCTGGTTTGTATGATGCTTTTGGCACTGATGGATTTGATGAGTTATACAATGTTTATGAACGAGATCAGTCTATTCCAAGAAAAACTATCGGTGCTCAAGAACTCTTTCTGGACCTCTTAAAAGAACGTGCAGAGACTGGTCGTATTTACATTATGAATATTGACCACTGCAATTCACACTCATCTTTCTTGGATAAAGTTGAGATGAGCAACCTGTGTCAGGAAATCACTCTTCCCACAAAACCACTTCAACATATTGATGATACTGATGGTGAAATCGCTCTCTGCATTCTTAGTGCAATTAATGTCGGAAAAATCCGCGACCTTGAAGACCTTGAAGTTCTCTGTGATCTTTCTGTGCGCTCTCTGGATGAACTTATTGATTTTCAAGGATACCCCGTCAGAGCAGCAGAAATCGCCACCAGAGCACGTCGTTCTCTGGGTATAGGTTTTATCGGTCTGGCACACTATCTTGCCAAGAACGGCGAACATTACGATGATCCTGGTGCCTGGAAACTGGTACATGATCTAACTGAGGCATTCCAATACTATCTGATTCAATCAACAGTGAATCTTGCGAAAGAAAAAGGTGCTTGTGAATATTCTCATCGCACTAAGTATTCTCAGGGTATTCTCCCAATTGATACATACAAGAAAGATGTTGATGAAATCGTTCCAAATGAATTGAAGTATGATTGGGAGTCTCTTAGAACACAAGTTTTACAATATGGGGTACGGAACTCAACATTGTCCGCACAGATGCCATCGGAGAGCAGTTCCGTTGTGTCAAACGCCACAAACGGAATTGAACCTCCTAGAGGATACTTGTCCATTAAGAAGTCAAAGAAAGGACCACTTAAGCAAATTGTTCCCCAATATCAAACTCTTAAGAACAATTATACGCTGCTGTGGGATATGCCTAGCAATCGCGGTTATATTCATATTGTTGCTATTATGCAGAAGTTCTTTGATCAAGCAATTTCTGGAAACTGGTCATATAATCCAGAAAATTATGCCGATAATGAAGTTCCTACTTCAGTAATGGCACAAGACCTATTGACTACATATAAGTACGGCTGGAAAACCAGCTATTATCAAAATACCAATGATATGAAGAATGACGAGGTTGAAGAAACCCGCCAATCACTAGAGAATTTAATTTCCGATATTCTAGAAACGGAGGAGGAAGATTGTGAGTCTTGTAAGATTTAAAACAGGTTTAGAGGATAAAGGTATGGTGGAAACTATGACCGTTTTTAATCCTCATGAAGTAGATACCAAAAAACAACCAATGTTTTTTGGACAACCATTAGGAATACAGAGATACGATTCTTACAAGTATCCAATTTTCGATAAATTAACAACACAACAACTGGGTTATTTCTGGAGACCCGAAGAGGTATCTCTTCAAAAAGATCGTAGCGACTATCATATGCTACGCCCAGAGCAGAAGCACATCTTTACCAGCAACCTGAAGTATCAGGTAATGCTGGACTCAGTTCAGGGTCGTGGTCCTGGTATGGCGTTCGCGCCTTACTGTTCACTTCCTGAATTGGAAGCGTGTATGAAAGTATGGGAGTTTATGGAGATGATCCATTCCCGTTCATACACTTATATTATCAAAAATGTTTACTCAGACCCATCTGAAATTTTTGATACTATTTTAAAGGATGATCGTATTCTAGAACGTGCAGTGAGTGTAACTCAGGCATATAATGACTTCATCAATAGTGCTCAACACTATGGAACTTCTCAAGAATGGGTTCACGCTTTAGAACAAGTTCCATACGCACAAGAGGCAAGGTATGAACTCAAACGCAAACTCTTTAGAGCAGTTGCAAATGTTAATATTCTTGAAGGTATTCGCTTTTACGTCAGTTTTGCTTGCAGTTTTGCATTTGGCGAACTCAAGCTTATGGAAGGAAGTGCAAAAATCATCTCACTGATTGCACGTGACGAAAACCAGCATCTGGTTATCACCCAAAACATTATGAACAAGTGGAAGGAAGGCGATGACCCAGAGATGGCACGTATTGCCAAAGAGGAAGAACAGTGGGTCTACAAGACCTTTGAGAATGCTGTAAACCAAGAAAAACTTTGGGCAGAGTATCTGTTCAAGGACGGTTCCATGATTGGTTTGAATGACAAACTATTACAGCAGTATGTTGAATGGATTGCCAATCGTAGAATGAAGGCAATTGGTTTGAAACCACTTTATGACATTCCCGCCAAGAACAACCCACTTCCATGGACCGAACATTGGATTTCCTCTAAGGGACTTCAAGTTGCTCCACAAGAAACAGAAGTCGAGTCCTACATAGTAGGTGGGATTAAGCAAGATGTTACCAAAGATACTTTCTCAGGATTCCAACTATGATGAATGGTGCGAACAGGATATCCTGAACGCCTATAAAGAAGCGGCAGAATGTGACGAATTTCTGTTCGGTGATTATGATTATACAAAGGAATGGTTAGGTAATTGTGGGGGTCAGTAATGACCCTCTTTTTTTATAAATATCTAAAAACGCGAAGATAAATGAAGACTTTTAGAGAGTTCCTTAGTGAAGATGCAGTAAAAGCGCAGCAAGCTTGGCAAGATTGGATGAAAGCAAACCCTCAGGAATTTTCTAAGGGTGGAAAATTTTATGAGAGAGGTAGCAGCGCAAAGACAACTGCTGCCGCTAAAGAATTTATGAAAGGATATATGAAGACTGGAAAACCACCAGCAGGATTTGAAGTTAAGAGTACTAAAGTTCCAGGACAAGATGTAAGATCTGGAAGTCAAACACGTACTCAGGCACCTCCTAAGCAACCCACAGGAACCTCTCAAACGCCTCCTAGAAGCGCCCAGACGCCTCCTAGAAGCGCCCAGACGCCTCCTAAGCAACCTAAGGCATCTACCCCTCCACCACCTAAGGCACCCACTAGCAACGTTCCAGCGCCTACAGCAAAACCTGCTGCCGCACCACCAAAAGGTCCAGGACTTCGCACACGTTTAGGTAGGTTAGCAGGTCCAGCAGCAACTGTTGCTGGTGGAGCGATGGAATATAAGGCAAGGAGAGATGAGGGACAATCGAGAGCAAGAGCTGCTGGTGGAGCCCTTGCTTCAGGTGCAGGATGGACAAAGGGAGCATCTTTAGGATTTAGAATGACTCCAGGTCCACTTCCAGTTAAAGTTGCGGGTGCAGCAGTTGGTGGATTAGTTGGAGATACAGCAGCATCGGCAGCATATGATTGGGCAGCAAATAAATCACGCCCAGCAAGACAATCCGCCGCAAAGGCAACTGGATTTGATAAGTTTCAGCAGAAAAATGAATTGATGAAAGATGCAAAACCTGGTGACAGTTGGCAAGCACTTGGAAGAGCACAACAAACTATAGATACTAGAGGAGCAAGAGAAGTTGCTGCTAGGTCTGGTGCTTATGGTACAAAACAAGGATCCGCACTAACTGGTATTGGTGGAAAAACTACCACCAGTAAAGATGCAAAAGGTAATGCATTTATGAGCACTGGTGCTGGAAGTCAAAGACAAACTGTTCAACTTGCAAAAACACAATTAGTTCGTGATCCAAAATCTGGTAAGCAAGTAGTTGGTGATTTAGCATTTAAGGGTGGAAAACCTGTTTATCTGGCAAGACCATCAGTTTCTTCAAGAGAAACACATCTTGCTGCAAGAGTTGGCAGAGCACTTAACATTGGCAGATTCTCTAAGGCAGCAGAACAACAAGCAGCACAGCAAGAGTATAGAACTGCCCTGAAGAATACTCAAACATATCAAAAGAAACTTGGTATTACTCCAAAGGCAGCAGATGCTCAAAAACTTCCTGGACAGGGAGTTGGTCCTAAGAAAGTAGGTCCAGCAAAAGTTGGTCCTAAGATTGTAGGTCCAAAACTTGTGGGACCCAAAAAGTAAATAAATATTAGTAAAAAGTATTATTTCTAATGGAAAGACTAACTGGCGAGAAGTACAAATCCTTTTTAGAATCATATGTTTCAATATATGATGTAGATTCTGAGGATGTACAGGAGCAGGAAAATATTCAAGAATTCGTACAAATGATTGACGAATTGGTTGAAGAGGGTTGTGATTTGAGTGTATTTGATTATGACGCTCTTTATGAGTACTATCTAGAAGAGAGCAAAGCTAAAGCAGCACTTGAATTGATTAAGACTGGAATTAGAAGTGCCCTTAAGATGCCCGCTGCTGCTCCAATTAGAAAGACTCTGGCAAAGGGTGCGCTTAAAGGTGCTGCAGAAACTGGAGCTAAAGTAGTTAGAGATGTTACTAAGGGAGCAGGAAACGTTCTCGGTACTGCCTACAGAGGAGGAAGAGATATTCTATCTAAGCATCCAGTAGTATCTGCAGCAGCTGCTGGTCTTGGCGCATATGATTTATCAAAAGGTGAAAGATCGTATATCGGTAAAGGTGTTGGTTTAGCAGGACAAGCAATTGGTGCAGCAAATAGAGCGTTGTATGGTGACGGAAAACCACCAACAGCAGCACCATCCACCCCAACACCAGCCCCAGCACAACCATCAAAACCAAAATCATTAAGAATTCTTGATGGTAAGGTAGTTGGATATGACCATTTTGATCCATTAAATGTATCTAGTGGAGATATTCTTGATGAAACACATAATAATGGAGATACTGAAATTGTAGAGGGTAGAGATTTTGCACTTCAAGGTGGAAAACCTGGTTTTACCATAAAGGATAAAGGTGGAACAAGATGGGTTCCAATTGACACTAAAACATTTGATAAAGGTGAGTTAGATAGACTTACTGCAGATTATAGCAGAAGAAGGGGTTCTGCACAAATAGAAAAGGATATGCAGGCCCATAGAGATGCAAAAGCAAAACAAGACGCTGCAAGGAAACCTCAGGCACCAGCAACTCCATCAACACCTTCATCAACACCTTCATCATCAACTCCATCTACACCAACAGCAAAACCAGAACCATCTTCTACACCAAGTTCATCATTTACATGGGATCCAAATAAGAATATAATCGCAGCTAAAGGTGGAAAACTTGGTATTATGGATAAGGGAGATCCCAAATCTTGGAGACAACCAAGTGAACAAGAAAAAGGTGAAATTCCTATTTCAAGTACAAATGCATTTAGAAATTCTCCAGCAGGTCAAGAATTTATAAAGCAAAGAGATGCTTCTAAAGGAACATCTTCTTCAACATCTTCAGCATCTGCATCAACTTCAGATAAGATTAAAGGTGGTTCTGAGGTATATAAACGTCAAATAAAGACGGGTGACATTAAAGGTGCAGAAAAAACAGGAATGGACGTTTGGAAAGCAAAATACGCTGATACTCTTGCCAAAAACGTAACACCTTCAGGAACTCAGAAAGGAACTGGTCAAAGTGTAATGGCAAAGCAAGCTGCAGAACTTCGTTCGTTAAGACCTGCTACAGCAAAACCTGCACCAGGAAACGAGAATCCAGGATATTCTGGTCCTCCGACTCCAACTACACCTCAAGCACAATCAAAACTTTCTGGTGGTGCTTATTCGTCTAATGCTACTAAATTAATGTCTCAAAGATCTAAGAATATTCTAGGTGTTAAAGAAGAGTATGATGCCTGTGATATTGTACTTGAATATCTTCTTTCAACTGGGCAAGCAGATACAATTAATGAAGCTCTTTATGTAATGATGGAAATGGATTCAAATTGTATTCAAAGTATTGTTGAAAATAGAGGAATGTCTCATAGTGGAGGAAAACCTGGAGCTTCTGGTGATGGAAGCAAACCCAAAGGTATTACAGGTGGAACTACATACAAAATGAAAGGATGGGAGAATGATGACGACAAAACCTCAAAAGTAAAGGGTGTTTGATAATAAAATTATAGCACAATTTTAAGCACCTCTTGACAGGGGTGCTTTTTATTGCTAGAATCGCTTTGCTAGCGTTGAAGAATAAATAATAGCTTCTATAATAATATTATATGAGCTATGAGAATCCTTGGCGATATGGTAGAGAAATATTTGATTCAGATCATATTCAAGATTATTTTGGTTTTGTATACCTTATATCTTGTAGTAAGACTGATCGTAAGTACTGGGGTAGGAAATACTTTTGGTCTTTTAGGACACCTCCTGGAAAGAAACGAAGAGTAAAACAAGAATCCAATTGGAAAAAGTATTATGGTTCTTGTCCTGAATTGAAGGAAGATATTAAAAAATATGGTAAAGAGTTCTTTAGTAGAGAAATTATAAGTCTCCATAAGACTAGGGGGGATTGTAACTATGAAGAAACCCGACAACTTTTTCTAAATAATGTATTGAAAGAGTCCCTTGACGATGGCACACCAGCGTACTACAATAGCAATATTCTAGGCCGCTATATGCGAAAGGACTATGGTAACTTTGGTTGAAACACTTCGTTTAAGTCATGATTGGGCGATCGATCGTATTCACACACTTTGCGATATAAACGAAGAACATGAATACCAAAATGCATATGCAATTCAAAAAGAATTTAGTGAATGGTTAGATCCAAAAATTGAAGATCATGATATTTTTTCATTAGAGTTCATAGGAGAAGAAGATGACACTCGATCTTCATAACTTTTTTAAGTTTTACGACGAAAACAATTCAAATCACGTAGCAGCAGTTCAATGGTTGGAAGACAACTTACCTGCTCAATTTCTTGATGATTCAGAAACCGATTGGATTGGTATTTTTAGAACTAAGCCTCCAACACCAGCAGTTCTAGCAGTTCCATACTTTAACCAAGTAGATAACTACAGAGATGCACATAGAACTTGCAACTCTTCATCGTGCGCTATGTGTCTTGCTTTCCTCAAGCCTGGAAGCATCAAAGGCGATGACGAATACGTTAAGAAAGTATTTGCGATTGGCGATACTACAGACCATGCGGTACAAACGAAGGTACTTGCAGGTTTTGGAGTTAAGTCACACTTTAGTTACAATCTTTCTTTTTCTGATATTGATAAGAGTCTTGATGCTGGGAAGCCTGTTGTTATTGGTATCCTTCACAGGGGTTCTCTTTCTGCACCTACTGGTGGGCATATGTGTGTTGTAATTGGTAAGACCCCAGATGGCAAAGGATATTTTGTAAACGATCCATACGGTTCTCTCAATGATAACTACACTGGACCTGTGACAAATGGTAAGAAGACCATTTACACAAAAGCAGTTCTCAAGCACCGCTGGTGTCCAGGAGGAAACGATGGATGGGGCAGAATCTTCGACTAGATTTAAGGCAAAGATGCTTAAGGTGATTAGAGATCTTACAAATCATGGTAGGCACATAGAGGCAAACGAACTTTATCAACGGTATTTCGGAGACAACAATGGCAAGAATCGATCTACATAACTTCTTCAAGTTTTATGACGAGAAGAATCCTAACCACGTTAAGGCAGTTCAGTGGTTGGAAGACAATCTACCAGTCAAATATCTAGAAGATAATATTGATTGGGCGGAGATTTATAGAGGAAAAAAGACTAGTGCTGCACCAGCATCTACACCCGCTGCTGCAGCTCCTGTAACAGGTGGTGATGATGTTCCACAAATGGGCATTAAACTTATTAAAGAGTTTGAAGGATGTCATTTAAAGGCTTATCCTGATCCTCTTACTGGTGGACTTCCAATTACTATTGGTTGGGGTTCAACACGTAAGAAAGATGGATCTGCATTTAAACTTGGTGATACTTTAACTCAGCAAGAAGCAGATGAACTTCTTATCGAACAATGTAAGAAAGAATTCCTTCCTGCCTTGCGTAAAATCCCACATTGGAATGAAATGTCAGATGGAAAAAGAGGCGCTCTGCTCAGCTTTGCTTATAATCTTGGTGCCGGTTTTTACGGTGGCGATAACTTTAATACTATTACTAAACGCCTGAAAAATAAGGAGTGGGATTTAGTTCCCGATGCCTTATATCTTTATCGCAATCCTGGTTCAAATGTAGAAGCAGGACTAGCACGTAGAAGAAAAGCAGAGGGTGAAGCCTGGAAGAAGGGATAAATAGTTACAATCATAACTGATTCTTGATCTTAACTGGTCTGAATCCACATAGTCCGAGTCCTCTGTGATTCGGTGATTACTTTACTTTTAAACATAACTTCGGTTTGTTTTGTTTAGTACACACTGAACTCACAGAGGATTCTTATGTCTTACGCTACAAAGGCGCTTGCTGTAGCGTCTGCTCTTTTAATGGGCACATCAACAGCAGCATTCGCAGAAACAATATCTGGAACAGATTTTGAGACTGGGGATACAACAGGATGGAACACTGGAACTCAAACTGGAACATTAGATGCCACAATCGGTGGAAATGGAACTGGTGTGAGTGTTGTAGATAATCCAGTAACATTCAATGCTGGTTCTTTCCCAGCAGTAGGAAGCCCAACATTACAAGATGGTTCTCCTAACCCATATCACGCACCCGCAGTAACACCAACAACTTGGGAGTTTGCTCCTTATGGTAATGCTGCTGCTGCACTACAACCAAATGGACAACAAACATTTAACCAAGCAACACAAGCACTTGGTTTAACCGCAGAACAAAATCAAGCAATAAGAGACCTTCTTACTCAACAACAGCAGGCATCAGGACTTGGAAATCCAAATCCAACTGATGCTGCTTGGATTACAAAATCAGTCACTTTGGAGACTGGAAAAGTCTACACAATGTCTTGGAACTACATTGGAACTGACTATGTTCCATTCAATGATGGTTCCATTACTTCACTTGTTTATCAGGGATCAGGAACTTCCCCATCAGTAACAGTTAATAATCAACTTCAAAACTATGCATTACTTGGATTTACTAATCCAGGAACTGGTGATTATTCAACAGGTTCTTTTGGTTCTACTGGATGGCAGTATTCAACTTATCAAGTAGGTGCTAATGGTGATTATCTCTTAGGATTTGCAGTGTTCAACCTTGGAGATACTGCATTATCACCAGTTCTTTTAGTTGATAGTCAGCCTGGAACTACAACAGCAAACGGTCAGACATTCACTCCTGTTGCTCCAAACAATCCAGATGCACCATCTGTTGATGAAGTAACACCAACTCCAACTCCTACACCAGAACCAACTCCCGAACCAACTCCTGAACCAACACCAGAGCCAACTCCTGAACCCACTCCTGCTCCTGAACCCACTCCTGCTCCTGAACCAACACCTGAACCTACACCAGCACCAGAGCCAACTCCTGCTCCTGAACCTACACCAGAGCCAACTCCTGAACCACAACCACCAACATTATTAAACTCTGTGACTGTTCCTGCACCAGGACTTCCAGTTGTTGTTACCACAGAAGTAACACATAAAGCATCTGAGAAGGGTGGAGTTCAGAAGATTAGAAGAGACTTTGCAACTACAACTCAAACTCCTTTATTGAAGCAAGATACTTATAGTGATGGAACCGTTGTAGCATCATTACTTCTTTCTGTTGATACTGAAAATAATCACGATGTTCTTTCTGGACGCACTGACCAGCATGAAGTTTTAGATAAGATTGGTGGTGGATTACAAAATCTGTTTATTTACGAACCAACTGAACCAACCACAGACAGAGTAAGAGTATTCAATAACAACTATTATGCCTGGTCTTCTGGTGAGAATGGATACAATGGTAAGACTTTAATCATTGGTGGTGGATTAGAAATTGATATTAAACCAACTTGGACGATTGGTGGTCAATACAACAATATGAATGTCGATTTAGGTGGAGTTGATAGCACTTCTAAACTCCTCAAAAATCATTATGGAGTATTCAATATGTTCCGTGGAAATACATTCTCACTCTTAACCAATGCTGGATTTTCTCAGAACAAATATAATGTATCCAGAAATGTTCAGGGTGTCTTCAACAATGAAAGTTCAACAGAAGGAAAAGAATGGTTTGTAAATAACAGACTATTCTGGCACCTCAATAAGAATGTAAGACCATTTGTTGGATATACTTTTGGCAACTATCAGAGAGACGGATTTACTGAGAAAGGTTCAGTTCAATCCAGAAGAACTGTTGATGCTATAAACAAAACTTCACATTCTGGTGAGGTTGGTCTAAATATTTCACACCGTTTTGGTGGAAAGAAAAAGGATTTATTTGGAGTAACTGTTGGTGGTTCTTATGAAACCAGTGGAATGATTGAAGCATCTGCTTCTGTTGATTATAAAGAGATGGTTGTTATTGAAGGAATTCATCAAATCAATGATGGCGTTTCTAACACAGCAGTATCTGCAAAACTTAAATTTAAGTTCTAAAACCTAAATAACAAAGAAACATCACCACAAGGACTGATGGATAACGACAAGAAAGGTAAATGTATGAGTACTGTTATTCGTATAGCGATCTTGGGTTGGTCCGCTGCTCTTCTTACTGCCAGTTATGCTGGGGCTCTATCTAAGATGGACCCTACTTTTATTGCAACTGTTTTCACCGCATCTGCTGCAACCTTTGGTATTAATACAATGAAGAAAGGTGGAGATGAAGATGAAAAGAAAGAAGAACCACGTAGAGAAGTTGTAGTAGAACCTACACCAGAACCATCAGTATCGGAAGTTGTTGCTGATGAACCAACTCTTGAAGAAAGAGTTGAAGCACTTGAAGAAGGTCAAGTACAACCTCGCACAGGAGCATAATGGCAAAGTCGACAAACAAGGGTAAGAAGGGTGGAGCAGGTTCTGCTAATAATAAAAAACAGAACTCCGGTAATGCTAATGCTAACAAAGCAAAAAACGGCGGCAAGAAAAAGTGAGGTATTATGCCACGAGAGTGGAACACTCCTGTTAGGGAGCCATGGAATCCTGTAATTAAAAAGTGTCTGGATGCTGTTGATGAACATACTCGACAGCATTTCAAGACAGGTGATGAGTGGCACCTCTCACAAGCAGAAATATTAAGAAAGTATGTAAAAGATTTAAAAATATGGATTCATAAACAAGAGGGGCAAGGATGAATATATTTCCATGGGGAGTAATTATAATATTAGGATCTGGACTTATCTTTACACTCTATGTAATTTACTACATATTACGATTAGCACACGAGGAAATGAAAAATGAAGAACCTAGCAATCATTCTGTCAACGACAAGTCTTCTCATTAGTGGAGCACTTTGCTATGGTGCTTATGTGACTTATAAAAAAGCAGAAGCAATCCTCAACAACCCAGAACAGTTTGTTGGTA
>Ga0222712_10001322_pt1 | contig 30905 bp, 42 predicted proteins | sample C33_657DmetaG_FD_165043 | JGI IMG/M metagenome (GOLD analysis project Ga0222712, IMG submission 165043) | Estuarine water microbial communities from San Francisco Bay, California, United States - C33_657D | ecosystem: Environmental > Aquatic > Marine > Unclassified | place: USA: California...
CAACAAAAGCAGATCTTGTCGAGAAGGTTGACAGCTACCTCAACTATGTGGTTGAATCTTGGATGGAAGAAAACAAGCTCGCAATCCAAAACGGTCTTCGTACCGAGATTGCAGAGACCTTCATGTCAAAACTCAAGGATCTATTCGTTGAGTCTTACGTTGAGGTTCCAGAGTCCAAGGTGGACCTATTCGACGAACTAACAGCAGCTAATGAAGAGCTCGAAGAGACTGCTAACAATGCTGTTGTTAAAGCTATGAAACTTGCAGAAGAGCTAGAAACTTACAAGCGTGAAGCGATCATTCGCGAAGCTGCTAAGGGTCTTGCAGAAACTCAAGTCGCTAAGCTATCCGCCCTCGTTGAGGATATTGATTTTGAAGATGAGGCAACCTTTGCTCAAAAAGTAAAGACCATCAAAGAATCATATTTCTCAAAGAAAACCGCTGAGTCAGCAATCGTGGAAGATACCGAAACTGAGCTATCAGAAGAAGTATCGAGCACAATGGCTCAGTACCTCAAAGCAATTCGCAAATCCACTAACTAAGGAGTCCCATTAAATGACAATGGAATCATACGACAATTTGGTGAAAAAGTGGGCCCCAGTTCTTAATGAAGATACTGCCGGCGCCATTAAAGATTCTCACCGCCGCGCTGTTACTGCAGTTATCCTAGAAAACACTGAAAAGGCTCTTCGTGAAGAGCGTTCACAGATGAACTTCCTTTCGGAAGCACCATCTACTTCAGTTTCAAACTCTTCAGTTTCTAACTGGGATCCAGTGTTGATCTCGCTTGTTCGTCGTGCAATGCCTAACATGATTGCATACGACATCTGCGGCGTTCAGCCAATGACTGGTCCAACTGGCTTGATCTTCGCGATGAAGGCACGCTATGGCACAGGCCAAACTTCTTCAACAGAAGCTCTATTCAACGAAGCAAACACTGCATGGTCAGGTAACTCTGACTCAGCACAAGACTCAGACCCAGCAGGTCTCTATGGCCTAACCGGTGGTTCGGACTCGAACATCAACGGTGAGCGTTCTGGCAACCCAGCATGGGCTAAGGGTATGAACACTGCTAAGGCTGAAAACTCAGGTGCGTTCCGCAACATGGGCTTCACCATTGAAAAAGCAACCGTTACTGCAGTTTCACGTGCGTTGAAGGCTGACTACTCAATCGAACTAGCACAGGACTTGAAGGCAATTCATGGTCTTGACGCTGAGACTGAGCTAGCAAGCATTCTGAACACTGAAATTCTTGCAGAGATCAACCGTGAAGTTATCCGTACGATCAACAGCCAAGCTAAGACTGGTGCTCAGCAGACTGGCCTACAGAATCGCGGTATCTTTGACCTTTCAGTAGATGCTGACGGTCGTTGGTCTGCAGAAAAGTTCAAGGGTCTTCTATTCCAGCTTGACCGTGAAGCAAACGTAATTTCAAAAGAAACTCGTCGTGGTAAGGGTAACTTCATCCTTTGCTCGAGCGATGTTGCTTCTGCACTTTCAGCTTCTGGTGCTCTTGACTACGCTCCAGCTCTTTCAACATCATTGAATGTTGATGACACTGGTAACACCTTCGCAGGTATCTTGAACGGCCGTATGCGCGTCTACATCGACCCATATGCAGTTTCTGACTTTGTGACTGTTGGCTACAAGGGTTCTAACCCATACGACGCTGGTCTATTCTACTGCCCATACGTTCCATTGACCATGGTTCGTGCTGTTGGTGAAGATGACTTCCAGCCACGTATCGGCTTCAAGACTCGTTACGGCATGGTTTCAAACCCATTCGTTGGTGCTACACCAGCAAACGGTCTTGCAACAGCTCGTACCAACCAGTACTACCGTATCTTCCGCGTGGACAACATCCTCGTATCGTAATCGGTATAAAAAAAGGGGGTGGATCAACCACCCCCACACTAACTGGGCAGCTTCGGCTGCCCTTTTTTATTCTAAGGACTCGGTGCAGTCACAATCTGCATAGTACTCGTTCATAATAGATTGATAAGAAATATCAAACTGAGCTTTCCATTGCCCAAGAAATTCTGGATGATCCCAAGCAAGACCAAACAGAATCAAGAACCAACATTTTAGTACCACGTTCAGGTAGGTGTTAAAGATCATTTGTGTCCCTCACAGATTGATAACGTAGACGATCATACCAACTGCAAACATTGCAGCGGCAACTACAGCGACATTCTCAAGAATCTTCATAGTGTGCTCCTTCATTCCCATACACTCAATATAGTACATCTTCATAGTAAAGTCAACGGGGCCAGTTCATGTTAAAGCCAACATTTGCCTCAGCATCACGGCGAGCGGCGTCAAAAGATGCAAACGGACCAGAAGAAGTAACCATATCATCCAGGCGACCTTTTGGAGTGTAAACCATCCACTCGTTGCGATCAAACTCGTCAGTGACAATCCGGTCAATGTAAACTTCGCGAAGAGCATTTGTAGCCATTGCGGTGATTTCGTTAACTGCTGTGAAGGTCATCATGGTTGTGTTCCTCTTTTCCATACTATAGATATAGTGCATCGTCACGGTAAAGTCAACAGATATAAATAGAAGAAACAAAACTTTTTGGGATTTTTTTCATGGCAGAGCTGACAACAAACATTAACTACCTACAACCAACAGCGTTTAAGTTGGTTATCGACCGCAAGAAGTTTGGCAACCTCGAGTACTTTGCTCAAGCGGTCACACATCCCAGTATTTCAGTTGTTGCGACTGACTTGCCATATAAACGTGCAAACCTACATTTTGCAGGCGACAAGTTGACTTTCAATGAACTTACTGCTACAATTATACTTGATGAAAATCTTTCTGCGTACAGCGAGATGTATGATTGGATGAAGAGACTTGTTGAAACAAACAATCAAACTAGGACGTTTGGAGTTGATGGAGATTATTCTACTGCAGTAGACATTACACTTTCAGTGTTGTCGAGCAAGAATAATTTAGTAAAACAGATTAGATACATAGATTGTATTCCAACTGATCTGGGCGACATTAACTTCCAAGCAACAACTCAAGATATCCAGTATCTAACTTTTCCTATCTCATTTAGATTTTCGTACTTTGAACTAGTATAATAATGAGGCTTTGTTATGAAAGAACTGATCTTAATCCACAATATGTGGAAAGAAGACTGCATCATTGGTCGTAAGCTAGACGAGGCTTCACACCAAACGCCTATGCTACACGCAAAGTATCTTCAATTGCTGTCAGAGGCAAAGATGAATTTGAAGAGACTTGAGTTGCAGCAGAAGAACCTTCTCAAGGACAAATGGCTGTATTACAACGGTAAGATGGATCAAGAACAGCTTAACCAAAAGGGTTGGGTGCCTGATCCGTTCAATGGCCTTCGTATTATGAAGGGTGATATGGACTACTACTACGATTCTGATCCAGAGATTCAGCAGTCTATTGAGAAGATTGCGGCATGGAAGAACATTATAGATACACTTAGTGAAATTATGGAAAACATCAAGTGGCGCCACCAAACGATTGGCAATATCATTAAGTGGAAGACATTTGAGAGCGGGGGTTGATGGCAGATATAACTGCATGTCTTAAAGACTATAGCATGATGCATGTTTTTTGCGAAAGAGGAATAGCCGCTGAACTCAGCGATTATTTCTCTTTTTTTGTACCTGGTTACAAGTTTATGCCTGCATACAAGAATCGTGCATGGGACGGAAAGATCAGATTGTACAATGCACTGGCTGGTGAGTTGAACGCTGGCTTATTCGTTTACCTAGTTGAGTTCTGTAAGAATGCTGGCTACACAATTGATATTGAGGAAACAGAATATGGATTTCCTTTTGCATCAAAGCAAATAGATCGTGAAAGACTGCAAGAGTTCTACAAACACCTCAAGTTGCCTTATGATGTAAGAGATTACCAACATGATGCAATTGCGACAGCTTTGGATCGTCAACGTGGTGTGTTTGTCAGCCCAACTGGATCAGGTAAGTCTCTGATCATCTACAGCTTGACTCGCCACATTCTTGGAACCGACAAAGGTAAGATCCTGATCATTGTTCCCACAACTTCGTTGGTTGAGCAGATGCATAAAGACTTTGTCGACTATGGCTGGGATGGCGAGAAGATCCATAAGATCTATTCTGGGAAAGATAAGACAACCAATAAACGTGTAATTATTTCAACGTGGCAATCAATTTACAAGTTTCCAAAGGCTTGGTTTGAACAGTTTGTTGGTGTGATTGGTGACGAGTGTCATGGATTCAAATCTAAGTCGCTGTCGTCTATTATGAACAAGGCTACAGAGGCAAAATACCGCTTTGGAGCGACTGGAACGCTCGACGGGACGCAGACCCACAAGTTAGTGCTCGAGGGGTTGTTTGGGCCCGTATATCAAGTGACACACACAAAGAAACTGCAGGATGATGGAACACTCGCACCATTAGAGATCACAGTACTAAACTTGTTGTATAGTGAAACAACTCGCGAAAACTTTGGGTCACAGACATATCAAGACGAGATTAGCTTTATCATTAAACATGAGAAGCGTAACAATTTTATTCGTAATTTAGCATTGTCACAAAAGGGAAATACACTGGTTCTATTCCATCGAGTTGAAAAGCATGGAGAAGTGTTGCGAGATCTAATTCAAGATAAAGCAGCAGAAGGACGTAAAGTATTTTTTGTGGCTGGTAAGGTAGACACTGATGATCGTGAAGCTATTCGTCGTATTGTTGAAACTCAGCAGGATGCTATCATTGTGGCTTCGATGGGCACGTTTTCAACGGGGATAAATATACGAAACCTCCACAACATCATCTTTGCATCTCCAAGCAAGTCTCAGATCAAAGTGTTGCAGTCAATCGGAAGAGGTTTGCGTAAATCAGATGATGGATCTACTACTCAGCTATTTGATATTGCTGATGATCTGCACTGGAGAACAAGAAAGAACTTTACGCTACTACATTGCTTTGAACGAGTTAAAATCTACAAACAAGAACAATTCAATTATAAAGTCACACAGGTAAATATAGAATGAATGATATTAAACAGTTTAAGTTAGCGTCTGGTGAAGAAATTATCTGTGATGTGTTGGAATATCCGGATGAAGATGTTGCAGATATGGTTGTAAAAAACGCATATGTGATCTTCATGTATGGGCAAACGCCTGATGGCACACGAACATACTCGATGCGTCCTTGGATGATGATGCAAGATGAACCAGACAGCATGATGGTGTTGAATTCAAACCACGTTGTCGGAGAAGCTAATCCATCTGAGAAGCTAATAGAACACTATGCAAGAGTTGTAATGCATGATCATCAGCCAGATAATAATGCTGAGGATATGGCAGAAAAGTTAGCCAACTATATTAGACAACTAAGAGAAGCTGGTAACGACCCATCATCTGATAGCGATGCACCAACAACGAACATTGTAAAGTTTACTGGGAGAGTTATTCATTGATAGAAGACTTTGAAGCCTGGAATGCATATCCACACCACCACAAGTGGTTTAACAAGTTGTATATTGCTGAGCTAATGGGCTACAAATGTGGACCATCTGGATTGGCTCCTGACGTCACAGACCACTATGTTGTCCGGCCGATATATAACCTGTCGGGGATGGGTGTTGGTGCTAAGATTATTAGAATCGACGCTGGAGACTTTACAAAGGTTCCGCCTGGATACTTCTGGTGTGAGTTTCTTCCAGGCGTTCAATACTCTGCTACATATGAATACGCTAACATGGGTTGGAAATGTATATCTTGCTGGCAGGGAATCCAAGATGCCAATAATCTATCCAAGTTTGTTTCGTGGATCAGATCGCCCCACAAACCGCAAGTGCCACCACAATTCAATGATCTAAATGATGTCAATAGAATCAATGTTGAATTTAAAGGCAATAGTCCGATTGAAGTTCATTTGAGAGAATCTCCTGATCCTCAGTATGATGAGCTTGTTCCAGTGTGGGCTGATGATTCTGTTAACATGGAGGCATATCTAAGTCGTGGATATCGCTTCATTAAATCATTTGACAACGCAGATGGGTTCTTAGAAATCCCGCGATTAGGTTTCCTTGTCAGGTAATATGCCGGACTGCTAACAACCGCAGATTTATTATACCCCGGTTTTCAGAAAGATCAACAGTTATTTTGTTGTTGTCTGATATATTTTTCTATACTATAATGAATGTATTATTAATATGAGGTACGCTATTAATGGCTAAACGTGAAAGTATTCATTACGTCAACAACGCTGATTTTTCACGGGCTGTTGTTGAGTATTGCACAGAGCTTCAAGCAGCCAAGGCTGCAAAGAAGAATGACCTACCAAAAGTCCCAAACTACATTGCCCAATGCTTCCTAAAGATCTGCGAAGGTCTTTCTCACAAAGTCAATTTCATTCGTTACACATATCGAGAAGAGATGGTAATGGATGCTGTGGAGAACTGCTTACGTGCAATCGAAAATTATAATGTTGAGGCCGCGACGCGTTCTGGCAACCCCAACGCTTTTGCTTATTTCACTCAAATCGCGTGGTATGCTTTTCTGCGCCGTATTGCCAAAGAGAAAAAGCAACAAGACATTAAGCTAAGATATCTGTCGCAAAGTGGTATTGAGGAGTACATCTTCAATGAGACTGGTGATGCTGCTGCTGTTCAAGTGTTGCAGGCATTTGTTGATCAGTTGAAGGATCGTATTGATAAGGTCAAAGAAAAGGATACAGAGTTTACTCAATTCGCAAAAGAAGAGAAGATTCGTCGCAAGTATCAGATATCAGTTGATTCGGACCTACAGGATTTTATGTAATGAAGTTTGCTATTTTAAATGACACCCACGCAGGTATTCGTAACTCGTCGGAGATCTTTTTAGATGATGCTGAAAAGTTCTACAGCACTGTGTTCTTTCCCTACCTCGAAGAGCATGGAATTAACCACATTGTCCACCTCGGTGACTTCTTCGACAATCGAAAGTTTATCAACTTTAGAGCGCTGCATCGCAACCGAAAGATGTTCCTATCTCAGCTACGAGAACGCTCTATCACGATGGATATCATCTGTGGAAACCACGACACGTTCTATAAGAACACAAATGATCTCAACAGCCTGAAAGAGCTACTTGGACACTATATGAATGAGGTTCGTATCATTCACGAGCCCACAGAAATGCAGTATGGTGATATGACTTGGGGTCTCGTTCCATGGATCGCTCCTGACAACGAAGCTCAGACAATGGAATTTCTAAGAACAACCAAAGCTACCCATATTGGTGGCCACTTTGAGCTCAATGGCTTTGAAGTGATGAAAGGCGTGGAGATGCAACATGGAATGGAAACTAACAGTCTGGAAAGATTTGACGCAGTCTACAGCGGACACTTCCACACTAAATCTTCCCGAAACAACATTCACTATCTTGGAACCCAACTCGAGTTCTTCTGGAACGATGCCCACGACCCAAAACATTTCCACGTTTTTGACACGGAGTCGAAAGCGCTAACAGCTATTCGCAATCCCAATACTCTGTTCAAGCGGATCTATTACGATGACACTCAGACAGATTATCTGCAGTATGACCTAAGCGACATTGATGGCAAGTTTGTTAAGATTGTTGTAATCAACAAGAAAGACCTATTCACATTTGATAGGTTCATTGATCGCATCCAAAGCAAGAAGATCCATGAGCTAAAGATTGCGGAAAGTTTCAATGAATTCATTGGAGAATCTGTTGACGATGAGACGATTTCGTTGGAAGATACAACTTCCTTGCTCAACAGCTATATTGACGCTGTAGACACAGACCTAGATAAGGACCGCATTAAGACGCAGATGCATGATCTGATGATTGAAGCTCAGACAATGGAAGTCGTATGATTGTATTTGAAACATTGAAGTGGAAGAACTTTCTCAGTACAGGCAACAGCTTTACTGATATTAACTTCCAAGAGTATCCCACAACCCTCGTGGTCGGCCATAATGGTGCAGGCAAGTCGACAATGCTTGATGCGTTGTCTTTTGCTTTGTTTGGCAAGCCGCATCGTAACATTTCCAAGCCTCAGCTAGTCAACTCCATCAACAACAAGGATTGTGTGGTTGAAGTTGTCTTTACAGCTATGGGATCCAGATACAAGATTACTCGAGGCATTAAGCCAGCAATCTTTGAGATCTGGAAGAATGACGTGATGATCAACCAAGATTCTCACGCTAAAGAGTACCAGAAGATCCTTGAGCAGAATATTCTCAAACTGAACCATAAGTCCTTCCATCAGATCATTGTACTTGGAAGCTCCTCTTTTGTTCCGTTCATGCAGTTGACCGCCCAACATCGCCGAGAAGTTATCGAGGATCTTCTGGACATCAATGTGTTCTCTAAGATGAACATGCTGCTCAAGCAAAAGAATAGTGATCTGAAAGATGCGATCAAGGACATCCAGTATCGCATCGACTTGCAATCGAATAAGATTGACACTCAGAAGAAATACATCCAAGACATCAACAGGATCAACAAAGATCTAAAGTCGCAGAAAGAAACTGCGATTGCTACTCTACGTCAAGAGATGAGTGACATCTCACATGAGAACTCTGGGCTGACTTTGAAGATTCAGCATCAGAATGCTATCTGGCCAACTAAGGAACACAAGACTCGTCAGAAGAGTATGCAGCTAATGCAGTACAATACTCAATTCAAGACTGACATTAAAGCTGTCGTCAAGGATGCGAAGTTCTTTGATGAGAACTGCACTTGCCCCACTTGTACACAAGATATTAGTGATGAGATCAAGAAGGATAAGATTGCTAAAGCATCTGCACGTGCTCGTGAGTTGAACTCTGCGCTAAACAAGCTGACAGAAGAGATTGCTGCTACTGAGTTAGAGCTATCGACGATCAACAAGAACCTTGAGGATATTCGTGCATGGCAGACTGATCTGAATATCAACACTCAAGCAATCATTCGTATTGAGCGTGCAATCAAAGAGCTACAGGATGATATTGATAACCTAACAGATACAACCAGCGACATCTCTGTAGCAAAGGACGATCTTGAGCGTTATTCCACCCTGAAAAACGATATGATCGAAGAGAAGCTAACGCTGAACGATAAGTTTCAGTACAACCAAGTTATTGGTGAGATGCTGAAAGACACTGGGATCAAGACAAAGATTGTTCGCCAGTATCTGCCTGTGATCAACAAGCTGGTCAATCAGTATCTGCAAGTGCTGGACTTTTTCGTGTCGTTCAACCTCGATGAAGCGTTTGTTGAGACGATTAAGTCTCGCCATCGTGATGGATTCTCGTATGACTCGTTCTCAGAAGGTGAGAAGCAGCGGATCGATTTGGCACTGTTGTTTACTTGGCGAATGATCGCTAAGATGAAGAACTCAGTCGCAACCAACCTACTGATCCTTGATGAAACATTTGACTCCTCGTTGGACTACGAAGGCGTTGACAACCTTATGAAAATCATCTATACTTTGGGGGACGACACGAATGTTTTCGTTATCTCCCATAAAGGTGATATCTTAGATGGTAAGTTTACCAACAAGATTGAATTCCATAAGGAGAAGAACTTTAGCAAAATAAAAGGAATTTGATATGGAGCTATCCAATTTTACTATGCAGGTATTGAAGAACTTTGCTTCGATTAACTCGAACATTGTTATTCATCCTGGTAACACGATTATGACTGTTGCGGAAGCGAAGAACATCTTGGCTAGTGCTACTGTTGAGGAGACCTTTCCTCAGGAGATTGGCATCTATGATCTGTCAGAGTTTCTCTCTGTTATTGGTCTGACCAGCGCACCTACTCTGCGATTCACTGAGAAGTATGCGCAGATTGGTGATGCATCTGGTCGTGCACAGATCAAGTACTTCTTCTCTGATCCAGACAACTTGACCAAGCCTAGCGATAATAATGTACGGGATAAAGGTATTAATACACCTCCTGCAAACGTATCGTTCACTCTTGATCAGGGAACGTTGAATAACCTCAAGCGTGCGGCAAGTGCTTTGGGTCATACCGAGGTGTCTGTTACTGGCACCACCAAGCTGATTACGTTGAGTGTTGTTGATCAGGACAATTCAACCTCTAATACATACTCCATCGATGTAGATGGTGAAGCAGATACTGATCAGTTTAATTTCATCTTTAACATTGCCAACTTGAAGGTTATTCCAGCCGACTATAAGGTCGAGCTTACCTCCAAGCTAATCTCCCAGTTCACAAGCCTCAATCTTGAGAAAGAGCTCAAGTATTGGGTAGCCTTGGAAAAATCGTCAACATACAAATAAGGATTATATTATGTCCCAGACTCGTCTTAACCAACTCGCAAACCAAGCAGCTCGTTCAACCATTGCAGTAATCGACGCTGTAACTCAGCGTGGAGGTTTCCGTGGAGAAGAGCTATCAACCATTGGTGGCTTGCGTGATCAATGTGTTCAAATTGTACAGCTCGCAGAATCTGTACAAGAAGAAGCTGCACTGGCAGAGGAGCCAGCCAAGAAGAAGTAATTGACTTTCTGCTCTGATTGACGTATACTGAATTTTTATTATGGAGAGCTAAATGTCTAATGATTTCTTGTGGGTAGAAAAATATCGTCCTCGTAAGATTGCGGAGACGATTCTTCCCAAGCACCTAAAAGAAACCTTCCAAGCTATTGTTGACTCTGGACAGATGCAGAACATGCTGTTCACAGGCACCGCTGGCTTGGGTAAAACTACTGTAGCTCGAGCCCTGTGTAATGAGATGGGGCTCGACTATATCGTCGTCAACGGATCGGAAGAGGGCAACATCGACACTCTTCGTGGCAAGATCAAGCAGTTTGCTTCATCTATCTCGTTGTCGGGTGGCTACAAGGTCGTAATCCTTGATGAGGCTGACTACCTCAATCCTCAGTCCACTCAACCAGCTCTTCGTGCATTCATCGAAGAGTTTAGCAACAACTGTCGTTTCATCCTCACCTGTAACTTCAAGAACCGTGTAATCGAACCTCTTCACTCTCGTTGTAGCGTGTATGAGTTCAACACGACTAAGAAGGATATGGCTGGCCTGGCTGGTCAGTTTATGAAGCGACTCGAGTTCATCCTCACTACTGAGGGTGTTAAGTATGAACAGCAAGCTGTAGTCGATGTGATTATGAAGTTTGCTCCTGACTGGCGGAGAACGATCAATGAGATTCAGCGAATGGGACGTTCTCCTCGCGGTGTATCTACTGTTACTGACGGTAAATCTACTACGGATAGCTTTAGCGATCTTGCACTAGCACTGAAAGCAAAAGACTTCAAGAAGATGCGCTCTTGGGTCGTCAACAACCAAGATATTGATACCGCTACTGTTTACCGCGGTATCTACGATCGTATGAACGATCTTGTGCAGTCTCAGAGCATTCCACAGTTGGTTCTGATCCTTGCTGACTATCAGTACAAGGATGCGTTTGTTGCTGACCATGAGTTGAACATGGTTGCTTGTATGACTGAGATCATGGCTGGGGTTGCATTCAAGTGACCCCATTTGATTATCTCAACTCGATCAACGACACCAAACAAGATATTATGAAGGATGATATCGATGAGCGTAGCTACGTTCCTTTTGTCATTAATCGCAGCCTGTCTTATTTTGCTGATACTGTTGGTATGGCCAACGAGGTAAATCGATACCACCATATCGATAAAAAGCTCCAATATCACTTCCTTATAAATATTATACGAAAGCGGAAACGTTTCTCGAAATGGATTAAACCTGACTTAGTTAGTGATATGGAAGTGGTGAAACAATATTATGGCTATAGCAACGATAAAGCTCGCCAAGTTTTCCATCTTCTATCACCTGAGCAAATAGAAGAATTAAGAAAAAAGGTGAGCAAAGGTGGAAGAAAATAACATCGTACAATGGTCCCCAGCAGATATGTTGGAGATCACACTTAATGAACCAGACGACTTTCTAAAGGTTCGTGAGACATTAACACGCATTGGCGTTGCGTCTCGTAAAGATAAAAAACTATATCAATCATGTCACATCCTGCACAAGCAGGGTCGATACTTCATTGTACACTTCAAAGAGCTATTCATGCTGGATGGCAAGAAAGCAAATCTTGAAGAGAATGATGTGCTTAGACGTAATACAATCACAACATTGATTAGCGATTGGGGATTGGTTAATATCCAATCTAAAGATCCTCTAAAGTGTGCACCATTACGTCAAATTAAGATCATATCGTTTAAAGAAAAAGATGAATGGGAGCTGTGCCCAAAGTACAATATTGGTAACAAGTAATGTTTATTAAGACAATTGATAATGCACTAGATCCGCGCGTGCTGCTGAGTCTAGAACAAGAAGTTGAATCACTTACCAAATTGAATAAATGGCAGAAGACGTTTGAACGCGCTGGCTCCTATATGTTGGAGGCTAATGACCTCACAGCACTACCTGCATTGCAAGATCTGTATCATGTTGTTTCTAATGCAGAGGGATTGCAATTCATCGAATCAAGTATAGGAATCACTGGAGTTATCTGTGATCCTCATATGATTGGCGCCGGATATAGTCAGATAAAAGATCACGGTGATCTTAAACCACATATTGACTTCAACTGGAACGATAGATTAAAGTTGCATCGTGTGGCATCATTAATCATCTATCTGTCAACTCCAGAAGAAGGTGGTGAGATCGAGTTTGAGAATACTGCTAAGATTGAAGTAAAAAAGAACCGTGCTGTGATATTTGAACACAGTGAAACAATTCGTCATTTTGTTCATCCTGTAAAAGGTATTCGCAATGCTGTTAGATTTTTCTACTATGCATCTAAACTTCGCCCACCTAAAGGATATCATAGAAGTTTATATGGATTAAAAGATGGAAAACCTACAGACATTAAATGATTTTCCTGTTGTTGATATATGGGTTAACAATGATGGTAGCCCACCGATAGCAATAGATTACAAATACAATTTTCAAGGAATTGATATTAATTTAGATGGTAATGCTGCTTTCGATAGTTTTTTTCTTTATCATTTTAGTAAGTATGTAAAAAGTATTAATATAAAAAAGATAGGTCACGATACTATCAATCAAGACAACATTAACCTTGTTGTAGTGGTGTGTCCAGATTTTTATAATGTTATCGATGCCTTAGAACATATCACGCCAGAAATATACAGTTGGTGTAAGATTAACAATGTAAAAATTGCTATATCTCTTACGCGAGAAACTATTTGCGATACGGATGTAGAAAATCTTGACCTTGTCATAAAAGACAAATTAATTAACAATAAATTTAATCCATCTATAGTAAAAATTATAATGAATGGATACGATTATCCAAACAAAATGATGTACTACAAGTATATTGTTCCTGTCGACACTATGAGAAGAACATTGGGTTTTATGCTATCTGGTACTGAAAATGATCCAGATACTATAGTGTTATCTAAAAGTAGAACGTATAATTTTTCACTTCTTACAGGCGCTTTATATACCAGATGGTCCAGAGTTTTATTTTTATCTAAATGTAACCACTTAAACTTGTTGGATGATAAGTTTTTCTATAGCGTCTGTACACTTAACGAAGAAAGAGATCTAGGGTATATAAACCAACTAGCTGATGAGTTTGAAGACTATAAACCCTACATTGAAGCTAGTAAACCTATTTTTAAACATAGAACATATGATAGATATGGTGAGCTTATAACAGGCACAACAAACATCTATGATACTATGGATGAATACTTTATACCACCACAAGTTTTAGACAGTTATGTTCACATTGTGTTAGAAACTGTTAACTGGGGGCCTAGTTTAACTGAAAAAATATTCAAACCAATAGTGGCTGGACTACCGTTTGTCTGGCATGGTTGTCAGAATATTTTACCATACTTAGAGTCGCTAGGTTTTAAGCGATACAACCATATTGATTATTCTTTTGATAGTGACCCAGATCCTTACCGCAGGTTAGATCTGCTCATAAAAGAGGTTCAAAGATTGAATAAGATGGACCTTAAAATGTTAGCATACACAAGTAGAAAAACATCTAAACACAATCAGCAAGTGTTTAAATCTATTTGCAAAGATTATAATGATTTGTGGGAACATTTAAAATGAGTGACTTTGATCCACTATTCCAATTCGAAGCTGCTGTAGCAGAATTCTGGGGCGCTAAGTATGCTGTGGCAGTTGACTGCTGCACACACGCTCTTGAGCTAAGTCTAAGAGTCACTCCTGCAAGACCTTGGGAAATTGCTTATTGTCCCACCAAAACATACATCTCGGTCCCAATGATGCTTGAGAAAGTCAATCGACCACGTCGATATATCGAAAGAAAATGGACTGAATACTATCATTTAACAGATACTGTAATAGATGCTGCTGCTTATTGGAAGCAAGATGGTTATGTTGCGAACAAGTTGATGTGTATATCGTTTGGCCACAAAAAGCATATCAATATTGGCAAAGGTGGAATGATACTTCTTGATGATCCTGTGCTTTATAAGCGTTTACAAAAGATCAGATATGATGGAAGATCTATTCACTCTGGTGTGATGTATGTTGATGATGATGTTACTGAGCTTGGATACCACTACTACATGACTCCTGAGACTGCTGCGATTGGTCTTAGCATTTTCAATGAAAAGAAAGATCAGCCCGCAAAGACTGTTACTGACGCTGATTATCCTGATATAAGAAAGTTTACATATTTTGCAAATAGGGTTTATTGAGCTTTCCCATGTATTCTCCAATCAGGCTAAGTTGCCCTATTCAACAGGATGTGTGTGGAGCTACTGTCGACAGAATCCAGTAATTGCCAGCAACTATACGTTCTCAGCAAAGGATTGGTATTATGTGCTCGATGAAGACTTTTCTGTTGATGACACTGTTGAAAAACTAAAGCACCTCGATGTCCTTGGAGTGTCATACTTCATATGGAACGTCCGTGTATCTGATGAAATCTGTCAGAAGCTAAAACAACTCAACCCCAATGTGATTATTGTTTATGGTGGCTTGGGTATGCCTAAGCACGGCAGATGTCAGCAGTTCTTAGATGAACGACCATATGTCAACTTTATTGTGCACAACGAAGGTGAGCTGGTGTTTGAAAACCTGCTTGTGACGATCGCTGAGGGACGTGATATTAAAACTGTCAGTGGTATCTCAACACGAGAGTTTGTCAACCCACTAGAACGTCGAGTTAAAGATATCACCAAAATGCCTAGTCCGTATCTGGATGGGTTGTTTGATGATCTAATGGCTGTAAAGAATCACACCCACAACGTTGAAGCTATCTTGGAGCCTAGCAGAGGCTGTCCATATACGTGTACGTTCTGTGAGGTTGGTGATAAGTTCTTTACCAAGGTCGAACGTCATTCTCCAGAAAAGATGTTTGCTGAAATTGATTGGGTGTCAAAGTATAAAATAGATTACATGCACATTGTGGATAATAACTTTGGAATGTTCCCAGAACATATGGAAATCGCTGAGTATATTATTGCTACACGTAATAAAACTGGATATCCAAATGCTCTTAATGTTGTTTGGGCAAAGAATAAGAAGCCATTCTTGTTTAAGATTGCTAAAAGACTACAACAAGCGAAGTTAAACAAAGGTGTAACAATTGCGCTGCAGTCTATGCACCCAGCTACACTAAAGGCGATTGAGAGGCCGGCTCCGGAGCGGAAAACACTAAAAGAAACAGTTGATCTACTGAGAGAGCTAAAAGTTCCGGCGTATGTTGAGTTGATCCTAGGATTGCCAGAAGAATCATTACAGAGCTTCAAGGATGGACTGTATACGCTTATTGATGATATTGGTTATAATGAATATGTTACAATCAACAACCTTGTCGTGTTACCTAACACACCATTTGGTGATCCAGAATATCTCGACAAGTACAAGCTAGTAATAACTCAAACAGCACCAGCGTTTGTTCATCACGAGCAGCCTACTGAAAAGATTATGCAAGAGATCAATGATATGGTCACTTCGTCTAGCACAATGACCACTGACGATTACGTAGATATGACTGTGTGGAAGTGGTTTATGCTTGCTACTCACTTCTTAGGTTGGACTAGGGTTGTCGCGATTGAGCTAAAGAAGCAAGGGATTACAAGTCGAGAATTCTACGACAATCTGTTTGAGTATACCAAAACGCACAACACTATCCTCAACAAAGAACATGCGATTACAAGAGGACTGATTAGGAAGGTGTTGGACCGTCAGGTGCCTTGGGGTAGAAAGAATCCTGAGATCTCTAATATCTACTGGGAATACGAAGAATCTACAGCTCTTGTGATTGCACAGAACAAAGATTTGTTCTATAAGCAGTTGACAAACTATGTCGAAGAGTACTATGATGTACCCAACCTCACTGAGATTATTAACAAACAGTATCATAAGATGAAGGATCCATACGCCGTTTACAATGGAGATCTCGAGCTTTGGTGCAAAGAGTGCATGTGGTGGGGGCGAAGAATTGAACGATTCTTTGTTGGGGAGTACTTAGAGGTATAACGGATATTCCTTACAGTAATAGGTGGTCTCTCCTAAATAAATGTGCACTAAGATAGTAAACATTAAGAGAGAAACTATGACACACACACTAAAGACCATTTGGCAGGCAATCGTAAATGTATTTTACACCCCTGTTAAATATTCGCAATATCGTGAGACATACAAAGCGCTAGACAGACTAGCAGATCGCGATTTGTGGGACATGGGTATCACTCGTGGCGATATTGAAGATATCGCTGCTGGTCGTTACCATAAATCGTAACTTCTAAAAACACAACACACACAGGAGAACTAACATGACTACTAAAAACCCATTTGAAATCCGTGCCGAAATGCTCCAGCTTGCAAAGGATTATATGGATCAGAGCTATCACATGAACCTTAACTTCATGCAAAAGGCTTTCGAAGAAGGTAAAAAGACCTTCGAGGAGTATCAAGCGGCCACACGAATGTATTCTACCGAAGACCTTGTGAAGAAGGCTCAGGAAATGTATTCTTTCGTTTCAAAAAAGGATTAAGCATATGCTAGATCCAGATCATTCATATCTCAGATCTCTTCCAGAAAGAAAAGGCACAGGTAAGTAATGTGGCCATATACAGATGATGAGCTTGACTTCATCAACGGAAAACGGAAATAATTCAGGGCGCTTTGGCGCCCTTTTTCTGTTGCTAACGACCTTGAATTGTTGTATAATTACAGCAGCATATTATGGAGACTAAATTTGGACTTTTATACATCCGTCAATCGATATGGTAACGATATCCTACTTCGTGGCTTCAAGCAAGGCAAACGCATTGCTCAGAAGATCCGCTTCATGCCTACACTGTACACTCCTACTGACAAGGACACTGGCTGGAAGACTCTGACCGGCCAGAATGTTATGCCTCGTGGCTTTGACACAATGCGTGACGCTGCAGACTTTATGAAGCAGTATGAAGGTGTCGACAATGTTACTGTATACGGCACTACTAACTACGTTACACAATTCATTACCGAACACTACCCTAAAGAGATTAAATTTGACCGAGATAAAATCAACGTTACCACTCTCGATATCGAGGTGGCATCTGATCAGGGGTTCCCTGGCCCTGACGAAGCTGCCCACACTGTCATCTCCATCACCAGCAAGAACAATATCGATGGCATCTATTATGTTTGGGGATTGGAAGACTACAACCCAGCCAAGTGCCCAGTCGTCGACCCCTCAAAGATCCGATACAAGAAGTGCAAAGACGAAATAGATCTGCTGCTAGACTTTGTGCACTTCTGGCATCACCCCGACAGTTGTCCAGATGTTGTCACTGGTTGGTACACTCGCAGCTTCGATATTCCATACTTGGTCAACCGTATCAAGAATGTGATTGGCGGTGATGTCTACAAGAAGATGAGTCCTTGGCTAGCTGTCAACGCTAAGACTATTCCTATGCAAGGTGGACGTGAGATGCACGTTTATGACCTTGAGGGCATCCAGCAGCTTGATTATATGGATCTGTTCAAGAAGTTTGGCTACTCGTATGGCCAACAAGAGTCATACAAGCTAGGTCACATTGCACACGTAGTGCTTGGTGATGAGAAGCTGTCATACGAGGAGTATGGTAACCTTCACACTCTGTACAGAGAAGACTTCCAGAAGTTCATCGACTATAACATCAAAGACGTTGAGCTAGTAGATCGTCTTGAAGAGAAGATGGGCCTGATTACACTTGCTATGGTTATGGCATATCGTGGTGGTGTTAACTTCTCTGAGACATTTGGCACTACTTCGATCTGGGACTCGATCATCTATCGGATCCTTCATGCTCAGAAGACTGTCGTTCCACCTAAGGTAATGCAGCAGAAGCAGCAGTATCCTGGCGCATACGTCAAGGCTCCTATTCCTGGCAGCTATAAGTGGGTGACATCATTCGACCTTAACTCACTGTATCCATTGACGATTGTTCAGTACAATATGTCGATTGAGACTCTTGTTCAGGGTAAGATTCCTGGCATTGATCCTGATCAGTATCTTGCTGGCAATGTCTCTGCTGTCGAACGAGCTGGTGGTGACTATACGTTGACTGCTACTGGAACACGCTTCCGTAAGGACAAGCAAGGTGTGATTCCTATGATCATTAACCAGTATTATGCAGAGCGTGTTGCTGTTAAGAAGCAGATGCTTGCTGCTAAGCAGAAGTACGAGCAGAACAAGACTAAAGCTCTTGAGAATGAGATCAACACTCTTGAGAACCAGCAGATGGCTATCAAGATTCTTATGAACAGCTTGTATGGTGCTCTAGGTAACAACTTCTTCCGTTACTTCGACATTCGCATTGCAGAAGCTATCACAACTTGTGGTCAGCTTGCTATCCGTTGGGCTGAGCGTTCAATCAACAAGACTATGAACGAGCTGCTGCAGACTACTGATGTTGACTATGTGATTGCGATCGATACTGACTCGCTGTATATCAACATGGAAGCTCTTGTTAACAAGTTCAATCCTAAGGATCCTGTTAAGTTCTTGGATAAGGTATGCGCTGAGCACTTCGAGAAGATCCTCGAGAAGGCCTATGCAGAGCTTGCAACAACTGTCAACGCATACGACAATCGTATGGTGATGAAGCGAGAAGTGATTGCTGATCGTGGCATCTGGGTTGCTAAGAAGCACTACATCCTAAACGTCCACAATAGTGAAGGTGTGCAGTATGCTAAGCCTAAGCTAAAGATGATGGGTATCGAGGCTGTCAAGTCGTCGACTCCTCAGGTATGTCGCGATAAGTTCAAGCAAGTGTTTGAGATCATTATGACGTCTGATGAGCAGACTACTCAGAAGTTTATTGCTGACTTCCGTAAGCAGTTTAGCAAGCTGTCACCTGAGGACATCTCGTTCCCTCGTGGTGTATCAGACATCGATAAGCATTACGATCGTAAGACGATCTATGGTAAGGCTTGCCCGATCCATGTGCGTGGTTCACTGCTATACAACCACTACATCAAGGAAAAGGGTCTGGAACAGCGTTATGAGAAGATTCAGAACGGTGAGAAGATCAAGTTCGTCTACTTGAAGACTCCAAACCCTATCAAAGAGAACATCATTGCTTATCCTCAGAGTCTTCCTAAAGAGCTTGACCTTCATCGGTATATTGACTACAATAAGATGTTCGACAACGCTTTTGTGGAACCACTTTCATCTATTCTGGATGCGGTTGGTTGGGATGTTGAGCCTAAGGCGACATTAGAGGAATTCTTCGGGTGACCTATTCGTTAACAGTATTCAAATCACCTCGGTGGTGGGAAGAACAGCAACGATTCGTATATGATAACAAGACTCATCGTCGTATGGACTTTGAGTCTTGGGAACGCTTTAGCAAATTCTTGTATAAACTATCTGAACGACCTTTGGAGGGTAAACAGAATGCAGAACTTATTTCTCCAGCTGTGTATGAAGCTGGGACTACACGATCAAACAAAAACGTACTTGCTTGGGCAGGCTGGTGTGCTGTTGATATTGATGACTGGGTGTTTGAGGGAGACATAAAAGATGAGCTTTATAGTAGGATTGGCCGCTGGAATTACATTGTGTATAGCACTGCGAGCTCGACAATTGATAGACCAAAGTTTCGTATCGTATTCCAGCTTGACCGCGATGTACCGGCAGGGGAGATCAGACACTTCTGGTTCGCCCTCCAGTCGCATCTGGACGACCGCGGAGATAAACAATGTAAAGACTTCTGCAGAATGTATTACATCCCTGCGCAATATGCTAACGCTAACAACTTTATCTTCAGTAATGCTGGCGCTCCTGTTGCTGTCGATTTCCTTCTCGCAGCATATCCATACTCTGAAAAACAATCCTCCGCGAGCTTCCTCGATCGACTCCCAGATGCGTGGAGAGAACAAATCATCGAGCATAGAAAGTCAGCCCTAGATAACACCTCATATTTCTGGACAAGTTATCAAGACTGCCCGTTCCTCAACAAGAGATTGATCTCTGACTGGACAAGCATTGCTGGTGTTGATGGCACTGGTCGTTACAGAATGATCTACAAAATTATGATCTCGATTGCTGGTAATGCAGTAAAGAAGGGATATCCTTTGACTGCTAACCAGCTAGTCGAATTAATTAAACAGCTCGACGCAGATACATCACGTAAGTATCAGAATCGAGCATTGGATATTGAAGCAAACAACGCTTTGGAGTACGCATACAAACATGCAGGATGAACAAATGAAAAAACTTAAACTGGCAATTATCGGACATGGATTTGCAGGCAAAGCTGTAGACTATGGTTTTACTCACCACATGGTTGAGAAAACTATTATTGATCCTAAATACGGGACCACCGCAAAAGATCTGCCTGACGACATTGATATTGCATTTGTCTGCGTTCCCACCCCAATGGGGGATTATGGAAGCATTGATGCAACGATTCTTGATAGTGTTATGCATGAGCTACAGCTACTGGACAACCTTAAACTAATTATTATTAAGTCAACAGTGACTCCAGATATTGTTCAGAAGTATGCATATGAAGGTGTTGTATACAATCCAGAGTTTTTAAGGGAACGATCCGCTAAAGAAGATTTTATTAATCCACAGTTTCACATCTTTGGAGGCTATCCACAAGCCACCCAACTAGCACAGGATCTATACAACACATTCAGCTTGTGTAATCCATGCCAAAGCTATTTTATGACAGCTCAGGAAGCTAGCTTTGTTAAGTATGCTATTAACAGTTTTCTTGCATTGAAGGTAACATTCTTCAATCAACTATATGATGCTGTTAGTGATGCGGATGCAAACTTTGCAAACTTTGCTCCAATTATGAAAGTGATTGGATTGGATGATAGAGTGGGTCATAGTCACACTAAGGTGCCAGGTCCAGACGGTAAGCAAGGCTTTGGAGGATCATGCTTCCCAAAGGATATTGCTGCGTTTGCATCATTCAGTAACCGGTTGACTTTGCTGAAAGAATGCATTAGGATCAACAATGCATACCGCTCCAAATACGAATTAGATGAAAGAGAGAAAGAACAAAATGTCAATTATGGATAAACTAAAGAAGAACTCTAAGATCAAACAGACTGAGGTCTTGTCTGATTCTAAGTTCTTCAATGATAAGGAGATGACTCCTACTGACGTTCCTATGGTCAACGTAGCGTTGTCAGGATCGATTGACGGAGGTCTTGCGCCAGGATTGACTGTGCTTGCGGGTCCTTCTAAGCACTTCAAGACATCTTTTGCATTGCTGATGGCGGGTGCATATCTCAAAGCCCATCCCAAAGCTGTGATGCTGTTCTACGATTCGGAGTTTGGTTCACCTCAATCATACTTTGAGCAGTTTGGCATTGACACCTCTCGTGTGCTTCATACTCCGATCACTAACGTGGAAGAGTTGAAGTTTGATATGATCGGCCAGCTCGAGGAGCTGTCTCGTGACGACGAAGTGATTATTGTGATCGACTCGATCGGTAACATGGCATCGAAGAAAGAGATGGAAGACACTCTGAATGAGAAGTCTGTGGCCGATATGTCACGTGCAAAGGCTCTCAAGGGTTTGTTCCGTATGTGTACTCCTTATCTGGCAATGAAGAACATTCCGCTCGTTGCGATCAACCACACGTACAAAGAGATTGGTCTGTTCCCTAAGGACATTGTTGGTGGTGGTACTGGGATCTACTACTCTGCAGACAACATCTGGATCCTTGGACGTCAACAAGACAAGGTTGGAACAGAGATTAAAGGCTATCATTTTATTATTAATGTGGAGAAGTCGCGGTATGTTAAAGAAAAGTCAAAGATTCCTATCTCGGTTAGCTGGGAGGGTGGTGTTCAACGCTGGTCTGGTCTGCTTGAGGTTGCTCTTGCTGGTAAGTATGTGGCTAAACCATCTAATGGTTGGTATCAACACGTTGACCAAAAATCTGGTGAACTCACTGGACAGAAGTATCGCGAGAAGGACACTCTGACCGAAGAGTTCTGGACACCGATCTTGAACGCAACAGACTTCAAAGAGTTTGTTAAGAAACAATATACAATTGGCCATGCATCATTGGTCGATATGGATTCTATCGTGGAGGAAGCAGATGACTAAGACGCCAATAACCGAAGAGTGGAAACAAAACGTTGATTATGAGTTAATTCCTGGAGATAACAATGACTGGAAAGTCAGGATTCTCAAAGGAGACTTTATTGAATCAGTATTTCATTTTGGTGATGTTAATTTTGATGACAATGATATGCTAGTGCAATTTGATTTTACGCTTGACTACAGCCCTGATCCTGATGTAAAATCTACTGATGCTGAGTTACAAAAGGTAGCTAGCAATATTCTCCACAGTCTTTTAGTAGGAATGATAAATGACAATCAACCTTGAGCAGACCATTCTTCGCAATATCCTGACTAACGATCAGTATATGCGGAAGGTTCTGCCCTTTGTTCGACCAGACTATTTTGAGGGAATCTATCGAGAGTTGTTTAAAGAGATTGGGCGGTTTGTTGGCAAGTACAACAAGCTGCCTACGCTTGAGTCGTTTAAGATTGAGATTGACGGTAATGATCGCATCAATAATGGCGATTATACATATGCATTAGAGATCCTTCCGAGTATCTTCTCAACCGAGCAAATCAATCAACAATGGCTATTGGATACCACCGAGAAGTGGTGCCAAGATAGGGCGGTGCACAATGCAATCATGGAATCAATTCAGATCATTGATGGTAAGCATAAAGAGCTTACTAAAAATGCCCTCCCCGATATTCTCCAGAAAGCGCTTGCAGTCTCTTTCGACACGAACATTGGGCACGACTATATCGAAAACGTTGAACAGCGATATGACTTCTACCACGAGCAAGAATCTCGCATTCCGTTTGATCTTGATTACTTTAACAAGATTACAAAAGGAGGCTTACCTAACAAGACTCTTAATATTGTTCTCGCTGGCACTGGGGTTGGTAAATCTCTGTTTATGTGTCATTGTGCTGCTAATGCTTTAATCCAAGGACGTAATGTTCTTTATGTCACTATGGAAATGGCAGAAGAGCGTATTGCGGAACGTATTGATGCTAACTTGCTTAATGTCCCTCTTGATCAGCTTGAGTATCTGCCTAAGCCAATTATGATGACCAAGGTCAACGACATTGCCAATAAGACTAATGGCAAGCTAATCATTAAAGAGTATCCTACTGGTCAGGCCAACGTATCTCACTTCCGTGCGTTGCTAAATGAGTTGAAGTTGAAAAAGAACTTTGTTCCGGATCTGATCTTCATCGATTACCTAAATATTTGTGCAAGCTCGCGTATGAAAGGTATGGGAGGGTCAATTAACTCTTATACGTACATCAAAGCAATTGCAGAGGAGCTGCGTGGTCTTGCAGTCGAATTCAACGTTCCGATCATGTCTGCAACGCAGACGACGCGTTCAGGTTATGGTAGCTCGGATCCTGGGCTTGAAGATACGTCCGAGTCTTTTGGACTACCCGCTACAGCAGACTTAATGTTTGCACTTATCTCGAATGATGAGCTCGCTCAACAGGGTCATATCCTTGTTAAGCAATTGAAGAATCGTTACAACGATCCAAATATGTACAAACGATTCGTGATTAAGGTTGACCGTTCACGTATGAAGTTGGAAGATGCTCCTGACGCAGAGGAGAATCTCGTCCAAGATGGTCCTGTAATGGACAAGGGTCATACTGCTCAAGTAACCGACAAGTTTAAAGATATCATATTTTAAGGAGAACTATATCATGGCTAAGAAATCATCTGGCAAGCACTACACCTCTAAGGGTGAGCGTGTCTCTTCTATCAGCACCAAGAACACTGATCCTGGCCAGCGCTTGCTGAACCAGATCCGAGCTCTTAACAAGGGTAAGGATGTTGTGATCACCCTTCCCGTAAACACCAAGACCCTTAGCAAAGATGGTAAGGAAATCATCAAGATGGTTAAGACCAAGATTGATGGTAAGGCTTGGGTAAAGAAGCGTCAGGGTGGCGATAAGAAAGAAATGGTGGATGCAGAATGAGAGCACGCCTGTTCAGCTACACTCAAGCAGCGGAGAGTTATAAAGGTGAGTTTAAAACGGCACTTGAGCTTATTGCCTACTGTACCAAAGTATCTAACCCTGCTGGGCAATACAAACTCGACAACGCAGAGCGGCTCATCCGACGACTTATCGAATGGCAGCACTGGTCTCCCCTCGAAATGGCAGACGCAACCCTCGAAATCGAAACAACCCGAGACATCGCCCGTCAAATGCTCCGACACAGATCATTTGTCTTCCAAGAGTTCAGCCAGCGATACGGGGATCCTAACGATCTTGACAATACCTTTGTTCTGAGGGAAGCTCGTCTGCAGGATCCTACCAATCGTCAAAACTCTATCGAGACTGATGACGAAGAGTTGAAGAAGACTTGGCTTGCAAAGCAACAACAGCTTATTCACGAAGCAAAAATGGCATACAATTGGGCAATCGCTAATGGGATTGCTAAAGAGCAAGCGAGAGCTGTTCTTCCCGAAGGTAATACAGTTTCAAAGCTGTATATGAAGGGATCACTTCGTTCATGGATTCATTATATCGAGCTGCGCTCTGGTAACGGAACGCAAAAAGAACACATGGAAGTTGCTAGAGCAATTGCAGAAGCTATCTCAGCGATCTTCCCAATGGCAGGAGAGTATGTTAATGGGTAAGAAGATTAAGACAGTTTATCCAGATCAGGGTAAAGGTTGGTGCGAAATCCACCTTGACTCTAAGGACGAATCGTTGTATATTAAGTATTTCGATGAAGGCGGTCATCGCTTCTTCACAGAAGAATTCCCCAATAAGTCAATGCATTATGTTCAAGATGCAGCAGATAATTGGGCATCTGGTATTAAGAAATTGGAGATTAAATAATGGCTTTTTATTCAACTAAAACGTATGGACACAATCTTGGCTTGAGTGCTTGCTTCCGTCAGCCTCATGCTGATCACTCACATTGTCGATTCCTACACGGATACAGCTTGCAGTTTAAGTTTGTATTTGGATGCAATGAGCTAGACAACAAGAACTGGGTTGTTGACTTTGGCAGCTTGAAGCCTCTCAAAGCGTGGCTGGAAGAAATGTTTGACCATAAGATTGTCCTTGATGCAAAAGATCCTCACCTTAGCGATTTTGACATACTAGTGGAAAAGGGTCTTGCAGAGATAACTGTTCTCGAAGGTGTTGGTGTTGAGAAGTTCGCTTACCATGCATACAAATATGCTAACAACTTAGTGAAGCGAATGACTGATGGACGTTGCTGGGTTGAGAGTGTAGAATGCGCAGAGCATGGTGCTAACTCTGCAATCTATGAAGGAAATTAACGGTGAGTGATAAAGAATACGTTTACAGCGAGATCTTTTACAGTATTCAAGGCGAGGGACACTACACTGGTGTCCCAACCGCTTGGATTCGATTCTATCTGTGTAATTTGCAATGTGATGGGTTTGGGCAGAAGCATCCAACTAAGCCTGAGACTTATGAGCTACCATACGATGAGTTTGATGCTCACTCAGTAACTCGTGTTGAGGATCTTCCTGTATGGTCAAAAGGATGTGACAGCTCGTATACGTGGTCTAAGAAGTTCCGTCACCTTATGCATAAGGAGAGTGGTGCTGTGATTGCTCAGAAGGTGATCGACAGCATGAAGAACGAACACAATCCTGAAGGTTGGTTCCGCCATCCTAAGAGCAAGCAACACCAACATTTCTGTGTTACTGGTGGTGAGCCTCTGATGCCTCATGCACAGCAAGGTTTCTTGGATATCTACAAAGCTATGCGTGAGATGCCTGGCGGTCCTATTCCAGAGACTGTGTTTAATGCTGCATCTAACATTCCTGCATCTGTTACGTGGGAAACTAACGGCACTCAGAAGCTAACCAAAGATTTCAAAGAGTTTGTTGGTTCGCCTTTGTTCATGTCAGAAGCATTCTTCTCCGTGTCACCTAAGCTATGGACTGTTGCTGGTGAGAAGCGTGAGAAGGCTATCCGTCCTGATGTTGTTGCTGAATACTATCAGCTATCCAACAAAGGTCAGCTAAAGTTTGTTGTGGGTCAGACTCAAGAAGAGTGGGATGAGCTTGATGAGGTGATTGAGCTGTTCCGTGCTGCTGGTGTGGATTATCCTGTAACAATCATGCCTGTTGGTGCAAGAGAAGAAGAGCAGTTTGCTACTGCTGGTGACGTGGCTAAGATGGCTTTCCAGCGTGGCTACAACGTCTCTGGTCGTATGCATGTCTATCTGTTTGGCAATGCTATCGGAACGTAACAATGACACCGGAGCTTAGAGAACGGCTTCACAAACACGTGCAGGAGGCGGCCAAACTATGTGAGGGCCGCCTTCCCGCCCATCCCAGCCACCCGCATGGTAGAATCCCAATCGCACACATCTATGATGTAATCCAAGGCATAATGGAAAAGCCTGCACGTGAGTGCAGAGATTCCCGCTATGACGAAATCCTTGAGATTGTTAAGTTTTGTGTTGACCATGCAGAAGAAATGTCTATAATTAGACAGATCAAACATCTATACGAACCTGAACCTAAGGTTCAACCTTCATCATTAGAAGATTTTATGTAAAGGACACTTAATGGCTATTTCCGAAATTATCAAAGGTCGCCTATATCACAATGGTCGTCGCTATTGGGCAAACGATAACATCTCAGAGTTCATTTATCCTGGAGAGCGTGATGCGCTTATCGATGAGCTTACTGAGAAGTTTGAGGGCGTTCTTGATTCGTTGCTGATCGATCGTGAGACCGATCCTAACTCTAAAGGCACTGCTCGTCGTCTTGCTAAGATGTATATTAACGAGACTTTATCAGGGCGGTATACTCCTTCTCCGCCGGTTACAGCGTTCCCTAACGATGACGCTGATACTCGATACGGTGGGATGATTGTTGTACGTTCTGAGCTGCTTTCTATGTGTTCTCACCACCACCAACCTGTCAAAGGCGTTGCATACATTGGCTTGATTCCTGGTGTTAAGGTGATTGGTCTGTCGAAGTATACTCGCATTGCACAACACTGTGCACGTCGTGGCACTCTGCAAGAGGAGCTGACTCAAGACATCTGTAATGAGATTGTCAAGGCTACTGGAGCTAAGGATGTTGCTGTATACGTCCAAGCTACTCACGGTTGCTGTGAGAATCGTGGCATCTTGGCACATAGCTCGTTGACTCAGACTTGTGAGCTACGAGGCCAGTTCTTCAATCCGTCTGTCAAGAATGAGTTCTTGGACTACATCAAGATGCAGCAACAATTTGCTGGTAATCGAACTTAACTGTTGACTTTAAAGCAAACCCCACCTATACTGGTGGGGTAACGCTTATGGAGAGCACACAAATGCGGAACGCTAAGATCAAAGAACAGCAACAACTGGAATTCTTCTCGGTAGCAACAACTATGTCTCGCGATGAGCTAGTTGCATATTGCACTAAGATGATTTTGGAAGCTCGCGCTCCTAATCATACAATGATTAACCAGTTGACATCTTTGAGTAAAGATCGTATTATTCTTGCAATGAACAACTTCATTATGAAAGGTCATGGCTATGGAGTTAAGTAATGGTTAAATTGAAAGCGTTCAAACCCAATGGCAAGACTTGTAACTGGCCAGGCTGTTGTAATGAAGCTGTTGATACGTCCTTGTCTGTTGTAAGTAAAACTAAACACTGCATTAAACACCACCTTCGCAAGATGTCGGGACGGGTGAGCACTCAATGGAAACGGGATAGTTATCGAGAACATCTCAAGCCTGTTTGTAAAATGTCAGGGCGGAGGTGGTGTGAAGTTTACAAAGATGTAAAAGCTGGCTTTGAATATCTGGGTAAAGAATATACTCAAGTGGACCTTGTTCGTCGTACTTGCCAGCAATTTGATGTTGACCATATAGATGGTAACCACTATAATAACCATCCTAGCAATCTACAAACTCTTCTGAAAACAATGCACAAGCTCAAAACTGATGTGATGGGTGATGCTAATCCAACGAGGTACAAAAAATGACTAGATTGACAGAAGAATGGACCGATACTCTTGATGAGGCGTTTGGTGATAAAGGCACTAAAGGTCGCGTTGGTGAAGAGTTCCTTGCTAAGATGTTTGATTCTTGGGGTTGGGAATGGCGGCGAAACGAATCTGATCGAAAGGCTCAATTGGAAGGTCGCGATATCGAGTTCAAAGCCCCTCAATGGGCTAGGTTCATTTCGGGCGATGTAAAGAATAACATGAATCAATATGGAACATTTGAGATCCATAAAGATTGGTTATTCAAAGTAAAGTGTGATCGCATCTTCCATGTCAACCCTGAAACTGGTTGGGTTGTGTGGTATGGTGTTGAAAATATGCGTAGATACTATGATAATAGTAAAGAGAAGATGGTAATTACGACTAAAGATCGCTTGGCGATTATGTCAGCTCGAAAGGTAAACGTATGATTAAACAAACAAACAAAATCTGGGTGAAGTTCAGCAAAGAAGGGATCCATAAGTATCCTGCAGCTTTGACTGATCCTGATCTTACCGATGTTAGCTTTCTAGGCTATCCACATCGTCACATCTTCCACTTCAAGGTCGCTATTGAAGTGTTCCATGACGACCGTGACATTGAGTTCATTCTGTTCAAGCGTTGGCTTGAGTCGTTGTACTCTGCATCATGGAATGGAGATGCTACTTTGCAGTTGGATTATAAGTCTTGCGAGATGATCTCGGATGAGCTTGCCGCCAAGATCAATATCAAGTATCCTCGCCGTGACATTGTTATCGAAGTGTCAGAAGATGGTGAGAATGGTTCTTACTCTGAGTACAAAGCCCTAGACGTCGATTGATATAAATAAGGTAAAGTAAACCTTACGAGGATGGGATCCATGAAGACTTTTAAAGAAATCAGCGAAGAGATCAGTGGCACTGCTGCTGCTAAAGCAAAGCTCAAAGATGTAAAGAAGGGTGAAACTCTTTCGTTTACACACCACAAGCACGGTGAGTTGTCTGGTGAATACCAAGGCTTGAAGCGTATGGGTGGTCGGTCTTATGCTCACGTAGAAGTCAAGAAGCATGGAGCTTTCTACGTCCCTCCTCACCAAATTAATCACTAATCTGGTTGACTAACTGTTTGAATTGAACTATAATTATAGGCAGATTAACTTCTGCCTATTTCTTTTAACTATGGAGATACTATGACTGACTTTTGTCACATTACACCAACACCGTATCTGGATCTGTTTGCATCTGGACGGTCACACCACTTAGTACTAGCTCACTTGATCGAGGAAGATGAGCAATACGCCAACTGGTATGCAAAGATGCCTCGAGATGAAAACACAATTGTAATTATGGATAACTCTGCTTTCGAGATGTACAAGCAGGGTAAACCTATGTACGACTCCAGCAAACTAATGCAGATGGCTAACAAGGTAAAAGCTGACTACATTGTGATGTCGGACTATCCTGGTGAGCCTGCACGTAAGACAGTTGAGGCTGCAATGGAGTTAGCACCTAAACTTAAAGCGTATGGCTTTGGTACATTCTTCGTACCTCAAGCAGAGATCGGTAACATTCAAGGCGTGTTGGATGCATTTGAATGGGCTGCTACCGCTGCTGAGGTTGACTACATTGGCGTGTCGATCCTTACTGCACCTAATATGTTTGGTGTTGAGAAGGGTAACAAGCTGCAGCGGTTCTTGTCTCGTTGGAAGCTGATGCGCTTGCTTGAAGATCGGGGTATTCTTGAGCAGATCTCTGAGAATGGAAAGAAGATTCACTTCCTTGGAATGGTTGATGGTCCTAACGAGATTGGTCTAGTGTCTCGTTGGATTAATTACATCGACACATGGGATAGCTCTGCTGCTGTATGGGCTGGTATGTGTGATATTGAGTTCGACGACTCGCCAACTGGATTGATTGATGGTAAGAACGAGATTGAAGTTGACTTTGATCATAATTCTGCTACAATTACGCAGATTGCTTCTGCGTTGAAGAACATTCGTTACATTGATGATCTAATAGGAAGTCCAAATGGAAAATACTGCTAAGTACAAATACAATGAGTTGAGCTCGCTAGAACAAATCAAAGCGTATATTGATAGCACTTACGGTCAGCATTATGTTGGCGATGGTGATGTGCAAACTGTAGACTTCTGGCGATCTCTTGGATCGCTGGAGACTACTGCTCGTGATACTGCTATTAAGTATCTCGCTCGCTTTGGTAAGAAGGGTGGGAAGAATCGTAAGGATCTTCTCAAAGCTGTCCACTACATCGTTCTAATGATGTATGCTTTAGATCTTGAGGAACAAGGAAAATCGCAATAATGATTAATATTGGATCAAAACTATTATCAACGTCACAACTTACTAATGTTGAGCCCCAAGACATTCAGCCTAACGCTGTCGACCTGCGCTTAGGTAAAGTGTTCTACATTACAGCCAACGA
>Ga0222712_10001323_pt1 | contig 30892 bp, 30 predicted proteins | sample C33_657DmetaG_FD_165043 | JGI IMG/M metagenome (GOLD analysis project Ga0222712, IMG submission 165043) | Estuarine water microbial communities from San Francisco Bay, California, United States - C33_657D | ecosystem: Environmental > Aquatic > Marine > Unclassified | place: USA: California...
GGCAGGTTGCTATCAGGATTTAGAGAAGTTTCATATTATTTAATGTAACATCTTGCCAATTAATTAGGGAGAAATCATGACTTTAACAAAAGCTTTCGCGGCTATGTCGGCCAAGGGAAAATTAGAACCATACGCTTTTGAAAGACGAGAGCTAAGAAGTGATGACGTTGGATTTCGAATTGACTTCTCTGGTATCTGCCACACTGATATTCATCAGGCAAGAGAAGAGTGGGGAGAAGCAAATTTCCCTATGGTTCCAGGTCACGAGTTTGTTGGTACAGTAACCTCAGTTGGGAGTGACGTATCAAGATTTAAAATTGGTGATCGCATTGGTGTAGGAGTTTTTATTGATTCCTGCAGAAAGTGTGCGAACTGTCTAGCTGGTTTGCAGCAGTATTGTTTAAATGGATATACCGACACTTACAACGGCTATGAGAGAAATAGCGAGCAGATTGCCTTTGGTGGTTATTCAAATTACTTCGTAATTCCAGAGAGTTACGCTTATAGACTTCCCGCAAATCTTGAGATGGCAGCGATGGCTCCATTACTTTGCGCTGGAATCACTACCTATTCCCCGCTAAAAAAATGGAAGGTTGGTCCAGGAAGCAACGTTGCAGTTTCCGGTCTCGGAGGTTTGGGACACATGGCCGTTAAATTTGCGGTAGCCCTTGGTGCCAAAGTAACCGTTTTATCTCACTCTGATTCTAAAGAAAGTGATGCAAGGGCTTTTGGCGCAACTGATTTTATTAATACTGGAAAAACAGATTGGCAGCTTGGATACCAGAAACGTTTTGATCTCATTTTAAATACTGTATCTGCCCATTTAGACCTAGAACCCTATTTATCAACACTTGCAACAGATGGCTCTTTAATAGTCATTGGTGTTCCTAGCGAGCCCTACAACATTAGCGCAGGACCTCTTTTAGATGGCAGGCGCTCTGTGTCAGGCTCTTTAATTGGCGGAATCCCTGAAACACAAGAGATGCTTGATTTCTGTGGAGCTAATAACATAGTTAGCGAAGTAGAGGTAATAAGCGCAGATTATATAAATGAGGCTTACGATAGAACTGTTGCAAGTGATGTTAGATACCGCTTTGTTATCGATTGCTCAACTTTCTAGATAATTCTTGAGTAATCACTGCATGCCTCAAAAGGTAGCAAACGATTAGATCGTTTAGTGCTTGGCGCGGCAAACTAAGGTTAGTTCGAAAGAGACTTAGTTGTTCTTCACATATTCAGATGCATGAGGAAAACCATTAGCTGCTAGCTTTTCAGCCATATCTTCTTTGACTGCTTTTACGACCTTATGGGTCCCGTCGCAGTTCTTCTCTTCATCTCTGGTGTGACCACACTGGCAAGCGCCCATGTTTTCTCTCTTTTCTTAGTTGCGTGGCACAAACTGTATCGGGCGATTGCGGTTTTCGCCCCTTTTTCAGGGTCACGCATTCGGTAACTAGAACTATTACGGCATGCCTGACGAAGGCTGCAAATTTGAAAAGTACAATTTGAGAGTGGCCTGAGCCAGCGAAACTAACGATCTCGACAGGATGGGTCTAAATCGTGAAAAGGAATAGGTTCGACTCTGCGGTTAGGAATCTTTTCTAGTGATTGCTATCCGAAAGAAAGAAAATAAAGTTTGGAAGTGGTTTAAAAAACATTTTCTAGTTATTTTTTTATCTTTCGTCTTTGTCTTCATCGCATTGTTCTTGGTCGCCTATAACAAGACCTCAATTTCTGTGCAAAATAGCTACACATCTAGCAAGGCATCGGTGTTTAAGTACACAAATGGAACTGAAGTAGGGCGCGTATACCGAGAAGACCGAGTTGAAGTTCCGCTGATTAGAGTTCCGCTGCACTTCCAAGAGGCCATCTTGGCTGCTGAAGATAGCTACTTCTATTCACACCGTGGGGTTAACCCAGTGTCGATATTGCGAGCCCTTATTAAGAATGCCACATCCGATTCATTCCAAGGTGGCTCTACCATCACGCAGCAGTATGCAAAGATTGCTTACTTAAAGCCTGAGCAGAAGATTTCCAGAAAAGTAAAAGAGATCTTCGTTTCCTTAAAGGTGGAAGCTACCTATAGTAAATCTGAAATTCTGGAGAAATATATAAATGCAGTTTATTTTGGTCGAAATGCCTACGGCGTTGAGATGGCGGCACGCAAATACTTTGGCGTAAATGCAAGTTCGCTAAATCCAGCTCAGTCGATTGTGCTGGCAGCTCTTGTCCGATCCCCCGCAAATTATGATCCTGAATTCAAACCTGGCAATTTTGCAAAATTAGTAAATCGTTTTAATGGAATTAAGAAAAATATGGTTTCAAAAGGTTGGCTTACTGAATATGAAGCGAGATTAATTGTTTTTCCTGACTTTGCAACGAAAAAATTAGAAGATATTAACTTCTCTAATCGTGGGCATTTGATTGCCGCCGTTAAGACTGAACTTACTGATTTAGGATATAGCGAAGACATTTTAACTGTTGGCGGTTATGTCGTTGTTACTACGCTAGATCAGAACGCTCAGAAACAGGCTGAATTAGCAGTCAAAAAGCAGCGACCAAAAGATTCACCAAAAGATCTGCATATTGGCTTGGCATCAATCCGGCCCGGAACAGGTGAGATAGTCGCACTCTATGGTGGTGAGAATTATCTGGATCGACAGTTAAACGATGCAACACAAGCCATTGCCCAAGCTGGCTCGACTTTCAAAGTGTTTGCACTAATCGCCGCACTCGAAAGTGGTTATTCACTATCGACAGTTTGGGATGGACGCTCGCCTCAAGTCTTTAGAACTGGCTCAGGTAATTACCGAGTTGCTAACTATGGCAACAGTAATTTTGGGCCAGTTTCGCTTTACCGAGCGACAGCAAGTTCTATCAACACTGTCTATGTCAGAATGGGAATTAAAGTTGGTGCTGCAAAAGTTGTCGATGCCGCAAGGCGAGCTGGCATTCCGTCAGATGTTCAGGTACTAGCAACACCTTCGGTTGTCCTTGGCGTATCAAGCCCACGAGTTATTGATGTGGCATCTTCATTTGCAACTTTTGCGGCGAATGGCATTTATTCAAAACCGTACCTGGTGAAAAAGATATTTAATGGTGATGGCGATTTAATTTATGAAGCAAAAGAAGAAAGTAAGCGAGTCTTTTCAAAGAAAGTGATGGCAGATCTTACTTACGCACTCACTGGCGTAATCCGTAATGGCACAGCATCATCAGTCTTAGGTTCATTCCCGCGTCCGATCGCCGGAAAAACTGGAACTTCACAAGACAATGCATCTGCTTGGTTTACCGGTTATTCACCAGATTTAGCCACCTCTGTTGCATTCTTTCGCGATAGTCCAAAAGAGCAGTTAAAGGGAATAGGTGGATTAAGTTCGGTTACGGGCGGAACATTTCCAGCCCGTATCTGGAATGCCTACATGAGAGGTGCGTTGGCCCCGTACCCGATTTCGTTTTTTCCAAAGCCTGCCTACGTTGGTGGAACGCGTACTGTCTATGTAGATGTTGCTAAGCCAACGCCAACACCGACGAAAGCAGCTCCAAAGCCAACATTCTTTACTTCTAAGCCGGTGCCCCTAAGCACCAAGAAACCAATACCTGGCAATACAAATAAGCCAGTACCTGGTTCGTCAAATAAGCCCATACCCAATACTTCGGTAAAACCTATCCCGGCTGGCAGCAGTGGATCTGTACCTGATTTTTCTCCGAAACCAATTCCTAAGTAAATTACCAATTTAGATAGAAGAAATAATCTTTCGCTTTGGCAGCTGAGTTATCGCGGACAACCAGAATTGGGTTGAGGTTATTAATTGTTTTAGGAAGTTCATATGCAATTCGCATAGTTGTTGATTTATTACCAGGCAGCGTTATTTCAATTGGTGAATTCTCATATGTTATTCCTTGAGCGCTTTCAATATATTTGCCATCAGGAAGAATCATGTAATACGTGAAATTGAGATCAACTGCTTGAAGAATTTTACTAGTTTGATTTGTTAATACTAGATCAATGCCTATCCATCTATTTGGGCTATCGGGGTCTACAGAACCGGTCAGGCTCTTATCAAAGACGCAACCATCATTGAATCCGTTCTCTCTGCAAACTTCATCTCCGAACTCAAAGTTGACAGTGCTTGCTTGAAATTGAATTGTGCCGATTTTGAATTTACTGCTCGGAGGTACTGGGTTATAGAACGATGCAAGGGCAGGTTTAACCGGTGTAGCGGCCCACTTGTACTCTGTAACCTTTATGCAAGTTAACTTAATTTTTCCTTTGACCACAGTTTTGCCAAGGGTTGTGCACTTAGAGCCAGCAGTCTCTGCCGCTTTTGCGATTGGAGCTACTGATGCTGAAATCAAAATGACTGCCATAATTGTCAGAACGGCGCTACGGAAATTTGGCTTGGAAAGATTAAGCACTAGGACTCCTTGAGAAACTCAGGCCACGTAAGGCTTAGACCATAAGTTTAAATCACTCATACGGATATCCCTAGAGCCACGCCATTGAATTGAGCTACCAATGACCAAGCTTGGAGAATGAAACGCAATATTCAGGCTTACTTCATATTGCTAATTCTGCCTATGCGCCAGTTAAAACTTAATTATCAGGACTCGAAATCTCCACCACGACCGGTGATCTTCTTCTTGCTCTTTGCTGGTCGCTCATAGGCGACCAGCAAAGCTGTAATGATCATGGCAAAGACGCCGATAATAAGAAACTTTTCCATTTAGTTACCCGAGAACTGCCCATACAACTAGTGCAAAGACGCCAATACCTAGTCCAACCATTGCAATGGCTGATAGTGACAAGAGGCCGCGTGAGTTAGCAATTTTCTTAGATAGCTCTGAAGGCTTTTCTATTCTCTTTAGATCGACAAGTAGAATTTCAGCTTCACGGATCGTTGCATACTGCGAAATGATGGCAAGAATGCCAGTTGCTGCTGCGACGCCGATTGTTAGGTACTTAGCGGCATCTGTTGCAGTTTCAAATTTTCCATAGGCTGCAAGTACGAAAACGCCAACTAGCATCAGAGTTGGTGCGATTTGAGCATTAATAACCTGTGAGCGCTTTGTGTTCCAAAGTTCCAATAAACTTTTTTCGTCCATGGTCTCTCCCCCAATTTCGTTGCCTTCTGCAACTAGGGAAATGGTAAGTCTGAAGGTTGAATTTTGCGCGTTGAATCTGAAAACAAGAGGCAAACCGAGCGTGGATTCTAACTAAATCATGTGGGACTAGAGGCGGCTTTTTACTTGCCACTTCGAATACTGCGCCAAGCCCCCGTTGACCAGAGCGCCCAAAGGACTAGCAAGGGCTGGAAGAGCAATCTAATTGCGCGCGCACGATCGGTATCTAGTCCGAAGGCATCGATGCCGTTAACGTATTGCGAGATGTTTCCCGGAAAGATTGCGATGAAGAAGAGCGCTGTGGCAATGCCAACTTCTTTTCGATATCGCAATGATGCAAGAGATAAACCCAAAAGTATTTCAACTACGCCAGATGCCAAGACTACAAAGTCGGCCGATAGTGGCACCCAATTAGGGACTTGGGCTTGGAACTCAAGGCGGCTAGTTGTTAAGTGAGTGATGCCGGCATACATCAGGGCAGCACCGAGCATCACTTGAGTTGCTTTACGGATTAGTTCCATGTGCGGCCTTTCTTCTGCTTATTTGGTTATTGAAAGATTTATCTGTTCACCATCATGTAACTGTTGATCTGGCAGACCCTTTAAAACATGCACTTTTGCTTCACCAACAACAACCCAGTGGGTGTCACCCGAACGCTTCACAATAGCTGTTAGTTCATCAACGCCGATCAAAATTGACTCATCGGGAACATGCAATAAAACTTTTGCGGCGCTCTCTGGAATCCATTTAAAGAATTTATTAAAGTGGGGAATCACCCGAATTTCCGGCAGCAGATTTAGCCCAGCAGTTGGTGATTTCTTAAGCAAGCGAAAGTTTGGGATCTGCGAGCTAAGCACCATCGCACCTGCGCTGCAGCCAGCCAAAGATGCGCCAGTATTCCAGTTATCAATCATCGCTGACCAAAGCGGAGTATCAATAAGAGTTTCGGCTAGATGGTGCGGGTCTCCCCCTGACATATACATCAGTGCACTATTCGCTACGGCATCAACGTATTCTTGATTAAAAGCATCATCGCGGGTGAAGATCGGCAGATATGTGCATTGCACACCTAAAGCATCAGCTTGTCTTTGGCCAAGGGAACGCCAGTATTCCAATCGGTCAGCACTTTCACGACCGGCTGCGGTTGGAATTTGTAAATAGCGCGCCGCTTTACCGTTTTTAACACCATCGGCAATTAGTGAGCCCTCAAAATTGGCCATGGCAGGTAGGTATTCACCTGATCCAATTAGCGCAAGTGAGCCATTCATTTGCAAAGTCTAAGTGGATTTACCTCTATTGAACCAAGGTTCCAGCGAATATTTGCCAAGCTAGCGCAGATTTAGCAACCAATGAAAGGGTTATGTAGGTTTTTTCGCCACGTAAGTATTGCGCCCACTTGCCAACTTTCCTGTATTGCAAGAATTGCACGATGGCAAAAATATTAAAGAGCACGAATAGAGAAAATACGATTCCGTAGACAAAAAGTGGAGCCGAGGCATCACCGATGCCCTTGATTGAAAAGACATAGAAAACCAAGCCAACCCACGGAACTATTCCGGCGATGCAACCAAAAATAAACGGTAGCCATCCGCCATTTCCTGGTGTCTCATACTTTTCTTGGAGCCAGCCGAAAAGAATCATCGATGCATTAACGCCAAAAATGGCAATAATTGCAGCCACATCTGAGACGCCCACAATTTGCGCAATCAGAACAATCATCACTGAAGAACTAATTGAATATTCAACCCAGCGGAAATAATTTCGGCTCTGGGCTAGCCCGCTTTGATAGCGATCAAAGAACTGTGGTGAGGCGACTAAGAAATGGAAGAACGCAGATAGGCCAAGGAAAAGTGCCACGGTTAATCCAACTGGGGTATCAAGCAATGTGATTGGTTCAGCAAATGTGCTACCTGGTGGGCCGGTCATATATCTGGCCACGATTGGCAGCGTGAAATCATTAGCTAGGGCGATAACTGCGAACATTTGGACTAAGTGGAAAAAGCCCGCAATCAAGTTATAGCGGCGGATAGTTGCTGAATTGATCTCTTTGCTCATGCCTTAATCTTGCCATGAAAGTTCTTAAACACTGATCTACTATTACCTAATGTCACGCGTTGCTAAAGTAAAGAACGGTTTTGCGCCTAAAGTCTGCGTGCGTTGTGGTCTGGAATTTGAATGGCGCAAAAAGTGGGCAAAGAACTGGTCTGAAGTTAAGTACTGCAGCGAGCGATGCCGAGAGAATAAATGAAACGCATTATCTATATTCCCTTTGATCATTTACATCGTGAATTTGGGGCGCTAAAAGGCGCTGACCCAAAGAGCGATCTGATTGTTTTAGTGGAAAGTGCCCGTATGACCACGGGTCGTAACTGGCACAAAGAACGACTCTTCTTCTTAGTCTCTAGTGCACGCCACTTTGCTAAATCGCTAGAAAATGAAGGTTTCACAATTGAATATGTAAAAGCTGCGACCACTGTTGATGGGCTTAAATCAGTTCTTAAAAAGCATAAAGGTCTCCCAATTATTTGTGCTGAGCCATCTTCCTTTAGACAGTTCGCAGCACTGAAAGAGTTCGGTGTGGAATTTGTTGAAAACGATTTCTTCTTAACCCCTCGTCCGCTCTTTAAAGCTTGGGCAGATACGCAAAAAAGTTACTTGATGGAAAGTTTCTACCGAAAGCAACGTGTTCGCCTCAACATTCTGATGGATGGTAAAGAGCCTGCTGGTGGTGCTTGGAACTTTGATAAAGAGAACCGATTGCCACCACCAAAGAAATATGAAGGGCCCAAGTATTTAGAGCATAAGCGCGATGAGATTGATGCCCAAGTAGCCAGCGAAATCGGCCATGTGATGACAACTACTTGGGCAACTACTCGAGAAGGTGCACTAGCTCAACTGAAGAACTTTATAAAAAACCACTTTAGTGAATTCGGGCCGCTCGAAGATGCGATGACTACCGATAACTGGGCGCTGCATCATTCTCTGCTCTCGCCCTATTTGAACAATGGTCTTTTGCATCCGAGCGAAGTCATTACGGCTGCAGTTAAGGCATTTAGCAGTGGCGGGATTCCGATTGAATCAGCTGAAGGTTTTATCCGCCAAGTCATTGGTTGGCGCGAATATGTAAATGGCATGTATTGGTTCCTGGGTCCTGACTACCGTGAGAACAATCAACTAAATGCTAATCGCAAGTTACTGCCGCTATTTAACGACCCAGCTGCGACTCAAATGAATTGCATCAAGGAAACAGTTGGCGATATTCAAGAGCGTGCTTGGGTGCACCATATTCCGCGGCTGATGTTGCTTTCGAATTTAGCTTTAGTAACTGGCACAAACCCGCAAGAATTTCTGGAATGGATGCGTGAAGTATTTATCGATGCCAACGAGTGGGTTATGGTTCCAAATGTAATTGGCATGGGCGTTCATGCCGATGGTGGGCAGATGATGACAAAACCATATGCGGCAGGTGGAGCATATATTTCGCGCATGTCTAACTACTGCAAGCCTTGCGTCTATAACCCAAAGCTGCGTACTGGCGAAACCGCTTGCCCATTTACTACTCTCTTTTGGGATTTCCTCGATCGGCATAAAGAAACCTTTGCTAAGAACCACCGCATGAGCCAGCAAGTATTTGGTCTAAATCGCCTTAGCGATCTACCAGAGTTAAAAGTGCGAGCGCAAGAAGTGCTAAAAGGGTTAGAAGCAGGAACGATTTAGATTCAAGAACATAAAGAGATTATTTTCTTTAGCCTTTGGGGATTGGGTCACCAAAAATGAAGGTTTCTTTGCCGGAGCCTAGATCTCTGAGCACGATTTTTACCGTGTATGTAAAGTCTGGCCCTAATGTGCCCACAGTAAGAGTCTCACCATTTCCGAATAAACCAATTGAAGTTGTTGAGCCACCAGGGCCAACCACCATTAACGAAGCATTCGTCTTAGTCGTATCGTAATTTGGGATTACGGGAGTTTTGATCTCGGCAACACGATGACCGCTTGCATCAAAAACTAATGATGTTACGTAAGGTTTAGCAATCGTTGCTTTATCAACTTCAGCATTTCTAGCAGATTCAGGAATAACTATTGGCGCCGGGAGTGTCGCAACCACAGGAATAATGATTACTGTTTCTTTATTTGTCTCAGTGTTAGTAATAATAGTCTTGACGGTAACATTCTCGTTCTGAGGTAGATCCCGAACAACAACCTGAGAAACTGGCGCAGTAGGGTCAACGCCTATTGAAGTTGTAGATCTGCCATCTGCTACTACTTGAATTGAAACAGTTGAATTGGCAGGTATGTCAGTATTTTTAACCTCAATTGTCATATTGATTGAATTATTTGGGGCAACTTCTTGAGCCACTACAACTGGAGCATTAACGCTAACTATTGGTTGTCCCACTGGTTCAGCCGGTGCCACTATTTCAACAACTTGCACTAGGCCAGCTTCAGGAGTGACTTTCTCATTTGGTGCAATTAGCTCTGAAACAATACTTCCTTGATAAATAGGGGCAAGAACGGTGTCCCCGAAATCATTTATGAACTTTACGCCGTCATTTTCAGGCATTTTTATGATTACGGCTTCAGGATTTAGATCTTCATTTTCGCTAAAGCCATCCCAATTAATAATTTTATCTACAACGCCATCGAGTACAACTGCGTACTTTTCAATCGCAGCTGGACCTGCTGTTAGTCCAGCTGATTGTGGAGTTGAGTTAACTTGCGCAACATCAACTGTGAAATAAATATCTGAACGTGTCTGCAGCAACTCTTCGCTATTCATTCTTGAAACCGTCATCTCTGGGCCGGTATCAAGCATCCACCTGGCATCAGCTGACGGTGCAAAGATAATTGAGTAAGCCAGAATTGAAGTTATTGCAATGCTCTTTGCAGGTCTCATTACTCAATGGTAAGGCATCAATGAACTACAGACTATTACTTTCGAGTACGCTCGATTTATAAGAAAAGTACTAAAGCTGCGATGCCTACAGCGATTAGAACTGCAGCCGCTGCGATTGATTTAACTTTGCCCAGTCGCTGTGGCAGCCCCTTAATTCCACTGGCTTGATCCTGATCCATATCCTTGATGACATTGATGAAGTGAGCGGCCATTCCAAATAGCGCTCCCCCTAACAGCATCCAAAGTGGTGGGTTTATATCTTTAGATATTGCAACCGATGATGGAAGTGCAGCGAATGCAATGGCATAAGGCAGCGGTGAGAGAATCGAGAACTTAAAGTAGAAGTTATAGGCAACTCCACAAGCGATACCTAGCATGTAGACCAAGCCACCTTTAATTCCAAGTGGGCCCAAAAGATTGGCTACGAAGGAAAAGGGCGCCATAAAGCGCAACCACTTTTGCAGGTATTGCTTGGTAATTAGCCCTGAAACTAACGGCTTGTTGGTACGTTGATGTTTTAAATCATCTTCGAGATCGTAGAGATCATTGCTCCAGCCGACTACTAGTTGGCCCGTAAATACACCGAAGGCAATCACATAGGCGGGGCCTTCCCACCAGTAATAAGTGGCAAATCCAAATGAAATTGCCGTAACAATTAAGGTAGGGCCAAAGTGTGCAGCTTTTAGTAGGCCCTTTAACTTCTTCATCTTTGAATTATATTCGTTTATCACTTTGGCGTTACCCTTTGAACATGGCTACCAAGGACCCAAGTCGCGAGGCGCATTTTCCAGCGATTGAAAAGAAGTATGGCGAGAAAATGTCATATTGGTTCAAGATTATGGCAGATCTTGAAGGCAAGAAATATCCCGAACAGATTGCGCATTTGCGTGAGAACTACGGCTTTTCACAAACTCATGCCAATGCGTTGGTGATGTATTCGCGCGGTTCGACATCGGCTCGTAGATTTGAAACGCCAGCGCAGTATTTCAAAAGCATTGATCCAGCGCAGGCTAAGACAATTAAGAAGATGATCAAAGCGATAACAGAAAAGTATCCAGATCTAGAACTTGTAATAGCTTGGAATCAACCAATGCTGCGAAAAGGCACGATGTATGTGTTCGGGGCATCAGTTTCTAAAAACCATATCTCGATTGCGCCTTGGAGTACTGACGTATTAGATAAGTTTCGCCCTAAGTTAACTGAGTACCGGGTTACAAAGAAAATGATTGCAGTGCCGAACGACTGGGACGTTGATATTAAATTACTACAGGCAATGGTTAGGGCGCGTTTAGCCGAGGGCTAAATATGAAGCGAGTTCCAAATTTCCACGCAGCGCTGTGAAACCTGAATATCTTCGGCCCCAGATGCCCCGGCTGATCCAACTGCGCCAACAATTTCACCATTTAAGTAGAGCAACTCTCCGCCCATAGATAGAACTAACTTATTGGCGCTAGTTCCCATGATGCTGGAATAAACAACTGGTCGCTTTTCAGCAGCCTCAACGGTCATAGCAGTTGGGCGACCAAACCAGATTGCAGTGCGAGCTTTGGCAGCAACAGATTCGATGGCAGCCATTGAAGCGTGTTCAGTGCGTGCAAATGAAACTAGGTTGCCAGCAACATCGGCAATAGCAACACTCATTTCGAGGCCAAGTTCTTTGGCGTAATTAATTCCGGCTAAGACCACTTGTTGTGAAATCTCTGGTTTATGAATGTATGCACTCATCGCGCTCCCCTTACTCCATAATAAATACCGGCCGATTCCAGCAAGCGCTTTTGCACTTCGCGGGCGTTAGTAAATATTTCCTGCGGCTTCATACTTTGATGTTTGTAATCAAATAAGTGCCACTTGCCGTTCATTGCCACGTGCTTAACACATTTCGCTTTAGCTGCCATCACCACTTGTGAAATCAAGCCAGCTGGTGGCTGCATCTCTGGTGAATTCCCATCAATGACTAGCAGGTCAGCTCGCTTATTTACCTCGAGCGAACCAATTTGATCAAAAAGTTTGAGCACTTTGGCGCCATCACGGGTGGCCATTTCAAGTGCGCGCAGTGGTGTGAAAGATTCCTGATCACGATTAAGGCTGCGTTGCGTTAAGACTGTGGTTTTCATAGTTTCAAAGAAATCATGCGAACCATTTGGGTGATCTAAGCCAAGCCCAACTGGAATCCCTTTTACTGAGTATCTACGTAGATCTGGAACTGCAAGGCCCATATGCATATTGCTAACCGCACAATACGCAGCAGATGCCCCACTCTTGGCAGCTAATTCAACTTCAACATCATCGAAGTGAACCGGGTGTGCCAGTAATGACTTTTCATCGAGCACGCCGAGCTTGTCTAAGTGAACTAGCGCTGGGTAGCCATATTCTTTACGAGCCCACTGATCAAATTCTTCGGAATAAGTCAGGTGCATCGCCATTAAATGATTGCGCTCTTTATGTAGGGCTTGAACTAATTCATCGGTAACGCGAGGAAGCGAAAGTGGTTCGGGCTCGATGATTACCCGCTCATTTTGGTAATTACTACGCAAGCGAGCAAGCTCGGCCACGGACTCAGAAACCGTTAATTGATACTGACTTGGCACGAGTTCGGTCTTATTAACAAAGGCGGCACAAAAGATAACGCGCAGCCCAGATTTAACTGCTGCCGTGATTGAGCCATCCAGTTTAGATAACCCTTTCCAAGTTGATTGCGAATCTGTTGTTGTAGTGATTCCGCTTTCTAATAATTGCAAATAGCCAAGGGATGCACCTGCTTCGCACTCTTCACGGTCTAATCCAACAGACATCTTTAGCCAAGCACCATCTCGCACAGTGCCTACGGCCATTTTATGTTTAGGTTCAGCGCCTTGAATTAATGAGCTAGCTAAATGGTGGTGGGTATTTACAAAAGAGGGCAGCAAAATGTCATCAACAAAATCGTGAACAGTTTCGCCGTTAGTTGCAGTAGGGCGGCCAGCACCAACTTCGGTAATTGAATTATTGTTGACGCGCAAATAGCCAGGTGAAAATATCTCACCGGCATCATTCATGGTGATAACAGCTGCGGCATAAATCAACTGCGCACTGCTGCTAGTCATGGATACTTTTACTTTTTATCGTTTGCACTGCGCTTAGCAATGGCAGCATCCCATTGCTCGCGAAGTGGGTGCTCAGATGGACCAACTTCAGTGATGACGCGCATTAGCCGATCCATGAACTCATCGCGGGTTTTATCGAGCACGATTTTTTCGGATTCTGTTGGTCTAAAGGCATCAATCTCACCAGCTTTTAGATCACCATTGCGCACAAGTTGCATCTCAAGTGCTCTGATTCGAGTATTGGCAACATGTAGATCCATGCCCAGTTCTAGAATCAAATCAAATAACTTTGAAACTTGTGGGTTTCCGAAGAAGTCGAATTCTTGAGTCATTACGCTGCCTTCGTTGCTTGTAGTACGCACCATGGGAAATGCCAATCATCGCGCGCCGGCCAACCTTGCGGGCTCAAACCATGGCTGCGTTCATCGAAGGCAACCCACTTGGCATCTTTTAAACCTAGGCGTTCGCACTCTTTGATCAAATCGGTGGCAAATAAGGCGCGGAAATAAGGCTCATTATTGCGCTCAGCGTGCTCATAAACCGTGGCATCGCGAGCTGGGTCGCCGGTTGGCTGGAACTCTAGGAAACGAATTACTCCACCTGGCTTTAATAGTCGAGCAGCTTCTTCGATTGCTTCAACGATTGCTGTTTGTGGCATCTCATGAAGAATCATGGTGCCAGTTACTAGATCAACCGAAGCATCTGGCAAACCAACATGGCGACCATCTTCTTGACGGAAATGAATTGGCAAGCCTTCTGCTTCCGCTTCGGCATGAGCTAACTTCAGACCAGGGGCGGCTAAGTCAACCCCAATAATTTCAGCGCCCGGATAACGAGAAACTAGTGGTCGAGTGCTCTTTCCAAAACCACAAGCAATATCAACAACACGAGCATTAGCTGGTAAATCAGGAAGTGCGGTATTAGCGAATAACTTATGGAATTTATATCCATCGTTATCGCGCAACATAACTATGCGAGCGCCAAATTGGTACACATAACCCGATAAATCATTGGAATAGAAACTACCTGGCTGCATATGAATATCGGTATCGGTATACCACTTTGGTAATTGCAGATCAGGATCTAGTTTTAACGAACCTTTGCCGACAGCTGCTACTGAATTGATTTGTTCTAATAACTCATCGCTGCAACGGAAAACCACATCGCTACCAAGGCGCCACATCATTTTCTGGCCGATCCGTTCTAAATGACTAAACCAGGAATAAAGCGACATAGCTTTCATCGCAACTTCACCTTCTTGTGGTGAACTGATTTTCGTGCCAGAGTTTTTGAACTCATTGATAAACGCCGGATAAACAGTTGCCGCCCACTGCTTACGTAGTGAAAGAATGAAATCAGCGCTAGAACGCTCATCCAGAGTTAACATCTCTTCGATATCACGCATCTTCTTCCCTCTTCTCTCTGCTTCTTAAATCTCTTAGTAAGCCTGGCAAACGCAACCATCGAAAACTGGCAACGAAGCTAGTTCGGCTGGCAAGATCGGGTCGTGTTTAGGTTTCCAATTAAACTCTCGTGAATCTGGTTCGTAAATAGTGCTCAAAGGGCCACCAACTGTGCGGAAAAGATAGAGATTTCCAGTCATTGAGCCAAATGGACCATGTGGTTCTTCAGGTGGTCGCCAGAAATAAGCACCTGGGGTCATGACGCCAAGGTGGCCGACTAGTTCACCTGAAAGTAAGTAAGCCTCTTCAACAACTGGGTGTTTTTCAGAACGCATTCCATAACGTAGCGGCATGGTGCCAAGAACCCAAGTTTCATCTTGAGTTACCGGGTCACGGCGCATCCATTTGCGGCCAGCACCAGGTGGGAAATCAGGATTGAAATTACCGCCCCACTCCCCGGCCAGTGAATCAATATGTTTGATTACTCGCTCTGCTTCTAACTCTGGGCTATTAGCAGATGCCGCGGTTGCAACTGGTGCAACATTGAAGAAAGTTAGAACGATTGCACCTTTACTTGAAATCTCAGTTGTGTGATATCCCTTTGGGAAATGACCGTAGTTATAGCGACCATACTTTTGGCCATCAATAGTTATCTCGCCATCGATTACAAAAAACTCTTCATCAGCATTTAAGATGTGGCTATCTGAGTAGTTATACCCTTCAGAGTATTTGAGAAGTAATGAACAACCGCCACTTTCAGCATCTAGGCTTAATTCGCGAACTAAAACACCAGGGCGAATCTTTGTGACATAACCTTTTTCATCCCAAGGCAATTGTTGAGACTGAATGAACTCAATAAAGGGACGTCCCATTTTTAGCTCCTAGTTCTCGATTATTTCGATGAGGTAAAACTGATATGAGGTTGCAATTCACCTGGATAGAAACAGGCAACTTTGCGACCATTTGGCAGAGTTTGAAGTTCTGGCGTTTGAGTACTGCACTCTGGTCGGGCAATCGGACAACGTGGGTGGAAAGAGCAACCAGTTGGTCGAGCAATCGGCGAAGGTGGTGCGCCATTTAGAACAATGCGATCACGACGAGATGCTTCATCTAACGCGGGAACTGCCGAGAGAAGTGCTGCGGTATATGGATGTTGTGGGTTTGCAACAACATCATCGCAGGCACCTTCTTCAACAACCTTGCCCAAATACATCACAACAACTCGGGTAGCTAAGTGATAAACCAGGCGTAGATCATGCGAAACCAAGATATAAGAGATATTTCGCTCTTCCTGAATGCTCTGCAACAGATTAACAATCTGCGCTTGAGTCGATACATCAAGGGCTGATACTGGTTCATCGGCAACTAGCACTTTTGGATCTAGCGCGAGTGCACGAGCGATCGCAATACGTTGACGTTGCCCGCCTGAGAATTGGCTCGCTCTTCGGTTTAAGAAATCGGGACTTAACCCAACCGCCTTTAATGATTCGCCAGCTTTCTCATCGCGCTCTTTTGCACTCAACTTAAAGTGAGCGCGCAGTGGTTCAGCAATAACTTGCGAAACGGTCATGCGTGGATCAAGGCTGGAATATGGATCTTGAAAAACCATCTGTACTTTCTTACGGAAATCCTTTAACGCTTTTTCAGATAAGTGGGTAATGTCTTCGTCTTCAAAGAATAAGTTTCCAGAGGTTGGCGCATAGGCGCGCATTAGCGAAAGTGCCAGCGTTGTTTTGCCTGATCCTGATTCGCCAACAATTGCCACTGTCTCACCGGCATTTACATAAAATGAAACGGTATCTACTGCACGCAGTGAACCTGATGGAACTTTAAAAGTTACTGAAAGATCAACGGCGTTGATTAGTTTCTTGTCAGGGCTCATTTAACCGCTCCTGTCACTGGATGGAAACAGGCAATGTTGTTAATGAATTCTGGCTCTGATGCGGTGCATTGCGCATCGGCATAAGAGCAGCGAGATGCAAAGCGACAACCTGGTACAACTTCTGAAATAGTTGGCGGTGCACCCGGAATTGGATTAAGGGCAGGCCGAGCTTGGTCGAATTTTGGAATCGCAGATAACAGACCGCGGGTGTACGGATGCTTTGGATTACTTAAGATTTCAGCAACTGGGCCTTGTTCAACAATGTTGCCGGCATACATAACCACAATGCGATTACAAACATCTGCGGCCACAGCTAAATCGTGGGTGATCAGCATTAGCGCCGCGTCGCCCATTCCGCTGCGCAAAAGGTCAAGAATTTGGGCTTGAATCGTGGCATCTAGCGCTGTTGTTGGCTCATCAGCTACAACTAATTGCGGTTTATTTATAAGTGCGAGCGCGATCATTACGCGCTGTCTCAGCCCGCCCGAAAGTTGGTGCGGATATGACTTCATTCGCTCTTCAGGGGCTGGAATTCCAACTGCAGTTAGCACTTCAAGAACTCGTTCTTCAGCTTCTTTCTTGCTAATTGAGTTATGGCGTCTGACCGACTCAGATAACTGGCTAGAAATTGTGCGCACTGGGTTAAGAGATGTTAGTGGCTCTTGGAAAACCATTGAGATGTAGTTTCCGCGCAACTTGCGAGCTACCGCATCAGCGGCGGTGACCATGTTTACATCACCAATTAATATTTCACCTTCAACTTTTGCAGCAGTTGGCTGAATGCCCAACATGCTCAAGCCCATCATGGTTTTACCAGAGCCTGACTCGCCCACGATTGCTACGCGATCGCCCGGATTAATGGTTAAGTTAATTCCACGAACAACAGCCGAATAACCAGCTGGCGTAGGAAAACTTACGACTAAATTCTTGATCTCAATCGCATTTGTCATTGTGATACTCGCGTACTTCTTGATTGTTCGCGAGCATTTAGACCTTCACCCAAAAGATTGGCTGCAAAAATAGTTACGATGATCGCAGTCACTGGACCAAACATCATCCAGGGAGCGTTCTCCATATATAAACGACTCTCATTGAGCATATTTCCCCAAGTTGGCGTGCCAAGCGGTGCGCCTAGGCCAAGAAAAGATAATCCACTCTCGGCAATTAAAAGTTCAGCAAAGGTGAAAGCTGCAACTACCTGAATAGTTGGTCGCAGCGCAGGCAAGATATGAGTAAAGATCGAGCGAATGCTGCCGATTCCAAAGAGTCGAGCCGCGGTTACATACTCGCGTTCGCGCAAAGTTAGGGTTTCAGCATAAACAATTCGAGCGATGGTAGGCCAGCAAACTAAGCCTAAAGTAAGGGCTAGCGGCCAGAAACCACGCCCCACGACAGTCACAATAGTTACCGCAATAATTAAATATGGAAATGAAATTCCAATATCAATCACTCGACTCAAGACGATACGAAGTCGCTTGCGATTCCAAGCGGCACTAACACCAAGGGTGATTCCGATCAAACAACCAAGCAAAGTTCCGACGGTACCAATACCTAGCGACCATCTAAAGCCAGCGATTACACGTGAATAAACATCTTGGCCTAGAGCATCAGTGCCTAACAATGCGCCATCAAGACTTGGTGATTGTAAACGCAACGTAAGATCAGAAGCGGCAGGATCTACGGTATAAAAGAAAGGTTGGAAAAAAGCAATAATGAACAGAGCTGCCAAAATTGAAGCACTAATTCTTAAAGTTGCTAAAGACTTATTCTTGCTCTTAAACATTTTCCGTCGTGTAATCGGAGTGACTAAATCTCTTGAATCTTGGCTCATAACTGACTCCTGCGCAATCTAGGGTCAGCTAATCTAAAAACTTGGTCCATAATTAAATTGACTATAAAAACTAAATACGCGACAACAAAAACTGTTGCTTGAATTGTTGGAAAATCCAAATTTGTAATTGACTGCACCAGGATTAATCCCAACCCTGGCCAAGCGAAAATGTATTCCGTAATAAGTGCTCCAGATAGCAAGAAGGCAAATTGCGCACCAAGTAATGATGTGGTCGAGAGCAGCGCATTAGGCAGTGAATGCTTGATCAATAAGACATTTGGTGCAGCGCCGTTAGCTTTAGCAGTTCGGTAATAATCTTGCCGAGTCGTATCTTCAACACTGGCCGCGACCACGCGAATTAAGTTCGGAGCAAGAGCGAATGAAAGTGTGGCCGTGGGTAGAACCCAAGCCCAGGTGCCAGTGCCAGCAATTGAAGGTAACCAACCAAGCCAAACCGAGAAAATCTGGATGAGCAGAAGGCCGATTACATATGCCGGAGTGCCCTGAGCAACGCTCACGATTGTGCTCAATATCTTTCGGCGGCGTTGGGTTGGCTTAGCGCCAAGCCAAACACCAGCAGGAATAGCAATTATTGAGTTAAAGAAGACCGCCAAGAAAGTTAAGTGCAGAGTTGAAGGTAGATATTGGAGAACGAAACCAAGTGCTGGTTGTGAATTAACTAGAGATCTACCAAAATCTAACCGCGCAATATCCCAAAGAAACATTAGGTACTGCTGCAGAAGTGACTTATCAAATCCATAATCGGCTCTAATAGCATCGATCGTTTCTGGACTTGCGCCTTCGCCAGCTAACAAAATGGCTGGGTCACCAGATAAACGAAGTAATAAAAACAGGGTGGTCGAAATGGTCCCCAGTAAAACTACTAACTGAAGTAGTCGAGAACCGACTGCTTTCAACCTTGCCTTCAAAATTTATGCCTTTCAGTTATGTGAACCGGGCTTCCTAAGGAAAGCCCGGTTCACATTCTAAACTGTAAAGAAGTTGGCGATTTGGAAACCGCCCAGCAATATCTATCTTACGTAGATATTTTCGTATGCGATTAAGCGGTTAGCAGCTGAGAATCCCTTTACGCCCTTACCGACTGCGTAAAGATCAATCTGCTCAACGATATACAACGCTGGAGCGCTTGCAGTTACCTTCACTGCAATTTCCTTCAGAATTGCAAGACGCTTTGCCGCATTAAGTTCAGTATTTGCCTTCTTAACTAGGGCATCTTCTTCAGCGTTGCAGTAGAACGCGCCTACTGGCTTACATACGAAGATTGCATATGGACGTGAGGCGTCTCCGCGTGGTGAAGAGTTCCATGAAAGTCCGAATGCTTCACCTTTCCAGCTGTTTGCGTTGTATTGAGGTAACCACTGAGCGAAAGTAATAGTGGTGTAGTTCAAAGTAACGCCAACTTTGGCAAGGTCTGACTTAACTGACTGATAGATCAAGTTATCTGATGGGAATGAACCAACAGTGATGTCAGCGTTAATTGTTAGGCCGCTTGCAAAGCCAGCAGCAGCAAGAAGTTCTTTTGCCTTTGCAGGGTCATATGGATAGCCAGTTACAGCCTTGTTATAGCCATAAACCACCGGGGTTACACCTTGTGTCGCTGCTTTGCCTTTACCAGCAAGAAGACCGTTAGCAATTGCTTCCTTGTCTACTGCGTAGTTAAGTGCTTGACGAACGCGAATGTCCTTAACTGCACCGCCAGCTACAACGTTAAATGCCAATGACATAACTTGTGGTGCTGGAATTGAAATCACTGTTGCTTTTGCCTTCTTAGCATTTGCAATTTGATCTGGGTTAATACCGGCAACCATGTTTACCTGGCCTGATTGAAGCGCCTGTAAACGTGAAGCAGCATCAGCTAGCGGAATAATTACTAGCTTGTCTGCTTTTGGCTCACGCCATGAACCAGTGAATGCCGTCATTTCAATTCGGGTAGTTGTAATTGAATCTACCTTGTAAGGACCGGTACCGATTGGTGCTTTAGCGAATACATCTTGTCCAGCAGCTTTCCAAGCTTTTGGAGCCACGATGTAAAGAGCTGCCAATTTAGCAGGCAAAATCGCATCTGGAGTCTTGGTCGTGATGTCAACTACGTACTCGCTTACTTTAGTTGCTCCAGTTAGCTCTGGAAGTTCAGTTGAACCAATAGTTGTTTTGCGACCATCAGCACTAACTAGAAAATCAACTGTCGCATTGACGGCATCAGCATTGAATGCTTCGCCGTTTGAGAACTTAACGTCTTCGCGCAAAGTGAAACGCCATGTTGTTGGGTTTACTGTCTTCCAATATGTGGCAAGACGAGCACGAACAATTCCCTTATCGTCTACACGAGTAAGTGCATCGAAGATCGCTGCGTAGGTGTGAATACCAGGAGTTCCTGGACCTTCTTTAAATGGGTTTCCCTGACTTGGTGGAATTCCAGGTACCGCAATTGTGATTGTGCTTGGTGCGGCACTTACTGGTGCCTGGCTGACACCAATCATCAATGCCGAAAGGGCAATTGATAAAGTAGCGCTCAGAATTTTCTTGTGACGCATGTTCTCTCCTTAGGTCAGGCATACATTTAAACGAACTTTGCTATAACAGGCTCAGAAAGTCAACGAAATTCCAGTCCGCAGAACAGCAATAACGAGTCTTTTGCGGTTATAAATATAACGATTTGAAATAAACAAGTAGAACCAATATCGATGGCTAGTTATAGGGTTAAAGAGTGAAAATTGGCCCAATTGATACCGTAACAATTTTGACCCATGACCTGTCGAAATCAGCGGCCATGTACATCTCAGCATTTGGATGGCAGAGAAAAGGATCTGAATATCTGCTGCGAGCTGAAGATGCCGACAGATGGCAGGCCACAAATTTAACCGGCGCCAAGGTTCTCGAAGTTTGTGGCATCAATGGCGGCGTGCGGTTTATTGAATCAACCACTTATCAAAATACTTTGCCACTTCGAACATTTGGCTGGAGTGCGCTTGAAATTTGTGTCGATGATGTTCACAAGTATGTAGCACAAGCAGTTGAGTCGGGCTTTGAAGTTCTAAATGAAGCAGTGCCTTTATCTGGAACAGCTAAACCATTGCCTTTAATCGCAGCGCAACTTGCTGGCATAAATGGTGAAGTTGTTTATATAACCCAAATTTTAAGCGAAGTGCCTAATTTTGAGTTACCTGATGTTTCTAAAGAATCCGGCAGCATTTTCATCTGCGTACTTGGTGCCTCTGATTTAGAGAAGTCTCGCGAAGTGCTTGAATCAAATTTCGAGGTTCGCCGGGCAAGTGACCGTGAAGTGGCAATCAGAGTAATTAATCGAGTTTATGAGAAACCACTTGAAACGTTGCATAGATTAAGTTCGCTGCAATTAGCTGGGCGAAATGCCATTGAAATTGATCAGCTGCCAGTTGAAGGTAAGCAACGTGAAGTTGCACGAAATAACTTAGCCCCTGGAATAAGTGTCGTAACTGTTCGCGGCTCAGTGGCTGAACCAAAGATTATAAAACTTCCAGATAACGCGCTGTTAGAGATTTTGCCTTACTAAATCAGTGCGAGTAATGCGTTGACTTATATTTTGCGTAAGCCAAGAATCCTTCAAGGCCAAGTTCAGTTCCGATGCCACTATTTTTACGACCGCCAAATGGTGCCGAAGTATTAAAGCCAAAACAATTGATACCGATTGAGCCAGTATCAATTTGATCAGCTACCTCGCGGGCATGGGCTTCATCGGTTGCCCAGACCGAGCCAGCTAAACCAAACTCAGAATCATTTGCAATATCAATCGCGGCTTGATCATTTTCGGCATTAATAACTGAAATTACCGGACCAAAGATCTCTTCCCGGCTAATGCGCATTTGATTTGTTGCATCAGCAAAAATTGTCGGGTTTAAATACCAACCTTTATCAAGGTGTTCTGGTCGATTTCCACCAAAGGTAACGCGAGCACCTTCGGAAATGCCTGATGCAATATAACTTTCAACTTTATCTCTATGCGCCTGACTAATTAATGGGCCGTTATGAGTTTGATCATCAAATGGGTCTCCCACATTGATTGTGGCAGCTGATTCGCAGATAGCAGCTAAAACTTCGTTGTATCTATTCTTATTAACAACAATGCGCGAATGGATGAAACAGTTCTGGCCAGTAAATGTGAAGCCTAAGTAAGGCAGATTCTTAGCAAATGTTGCTACATCTACATCTTCTAGTAATACCGCTGCGGATTTTCCGCCCAGTTCAAGTACGGTTGGCGTGAAAGATTCCGCGCAAGTCTTAGCAATTGCTTTGCCAGTTGCAGTTGAACCGGTAAATCCAACAATTCCAACTTCTTTATGAGCAACTAGCGCCTCACCTGCTTCGCGAGAGCCAGGCAAAACATTTATTACACCTGCCGGGAAACCAGCTTCAATTGCGGCTTCGGCAAAAATATAACCTTCAAGAGGTGATTGCGGGCTCGGCTTTAATACAACGGTTCCGCCGAGTGCCAGAGTTGGGCCAATCTTGAACATTCCCATTTCAAGGGTGCCGTTGTAAGGAACGATAACGGCAGTAACGCCACGTGATTCCAATTTAACTGAAGAACTTTTAACGCTTCCGGGGTTTTGTAAAGCGGGTATCGGCCGCAATTGATCTAACTCAATTTGTTCAGCTAAATCTGCGTAATACCTAAGTAGCTCAGCAGGTCGACTGGGGCGTGAAACAGTTGGCTTATATGGCCGGCCGAGTTCGTGAGCGTACAAAATAGAAAGTTCTTGGTGTTTAGCTTCCAAAATATCGGCAAACTTACGCATAACTTTGGTGCGCTCGCTAACTGGCCAAGTGCTCCAGCTATTCTTTTTCGTAAAGGCGGCACTGGCAGCTCTTACGGCGAGATCAATATCAGCTGTATTCGCATCTGGTACTTGGCCAATTAGCTCTTCAGTACTCGGGCTAATGATTTCGATTACGTTCTTTGAATTAGGGGTGACCCAATCGCCACCAATAAAGAAGTTACTGCGGTGGTAAGAATCTAAGTAAAGATTCTTGATCTCTTCATTACTCATTACTTCGCCTTATAGTTCTTAGGAAGGCCCGGTGATTTAGAGATCCAAACACTTTTAGTCCAAGTATAAAGATTAGGAGCATCGGTGCCGCCTTCGCGACCATAACCTGAACTACCAACTCCCCCGAATGGCATCAGGTCAGACAGCACTCGGTAAGTATTTACCCAAATATTTCCAACTCGTAATTCGCTAGCAATTCGATGAGCTCTGCTGATGTCACTTGTCCAGACGCCGGCAGCTAATCCGAAATCACTGTCGTGTGCTTTCGAAATAGCATCTGCTTCATCTTTAAAAGTTGAAATGCTTAGAACTGGCCCAAAGATTTCTTCTTGCACAGCAGCCGATGAATTTGGTAAATCAACAAAGGCAGTTGGTGGGACAAAGAAACCATTGGTTAGATCTGCGCCACTTGGTACCTTGGCAGAAGCGATTACTTTGCCGCCATCTTTTTTTGCGATTTCAATATAATCCAAAGTTTTCATCGCTTGTGCTTTAGTAACTTGTGGGCCGACTTGAGTTCCTGCCTCACGAGGGTCACCTACAACTAAATTCTCAAAGCGAACCTTTAATTGTGCAATGAATTGCTCGGCAATGCTCGCCTCTATAAACAAACGTGACCCGGCGATGCACATTTGGCCACAAGAGCCAGTAATTCCTTCGACCACGCCATCTAGGGCAGCTGTTAAATCAGCATCAGCAAAGACTAATTGTGCTGATTTTCCACCTAATTCAAGGGCAGCTGGTGCAAAATGTGCAGCCGCTGCTGAACCTACTGCTGCACCGCTCTTATCTGAGCCAGTAAACACAACTAACTTGGTTCGCACATCTGCCACTAATTTCTTGCCAACTTCTGGCCCACCAGTTAATACCTGCACCACACCTTTTGGCACACCCGCTTCAACCAAGATCTCTTGCAGCTTTAGCGCTGTTAGCGGAGTCTCTGCTGCTGGTTTAAGAATTGAAACATTACCGAATGCAATTGCGGGCGCGATCTTTTTAGCGGCAAAGAAATACGGAACATTCCACGGAATGATTCCGACTACAACGCCATAAGGTTCGCGTTCGGTGTAAGCATGAAATTCACCTGGTACTGGCACAACAGTTCCAACTAACTTGTCGGCATAGCCACCGTAATATTCAAAACACTCAGCTGCTCTGATTGCTTCGCGCTTAGTATCTGCTAAACGCTTACCCGTATTTAAAGTTTCTAGCGCAGCAATTTCGTCGGCGCGCTCGCGCATTAGCTGACCTGCTTTGGTCAAAATCCGACCGCGTTCACTCGCAGACATATTGCGCCAGGCAGTAAAACTTTTAGTAGCTAAATCAAGTGCTACATCAACTTCGGCTAATGAGAAATCTGGGACATCAGCAATTTCAGCACCAGTAATAGGTGTATATATCTTGCTCATGTTTCCTCCTACTTAACTAACTCAGAAATCATGCTAGCGCGGGCAATGACCTGCTTAACAACTTCTGGATTATTCGTATCGGCTAGTAACTCGGTTAACCGAGATTTTCTAGCTTCATAGTCGGGATTATCCACGGTTTTGTGATTTGTTGTGGTGGTTGGCTGCAGGAAATTGGTACAAAACTCTTTACGTTCCTTGGCGTATTGCGAAATTGGGCCAGAACTATTCTGTGCAATTGCCGCTTCCAGAGCTTTAACTAATGCGGCCGCATCTTGAACGCCAGAATTTAGACCCATGCCGCCATTAGTTGTTGTCAGGTGTGCGGCATCGCCAGCCAGAGCTACACGATCTACGCTAAATTCACGCGCAATTCTCTGGTGTGAGCGATAGACCTCATACTGCTTTAGCTCTAGATCGGCCAACGAAACACCAGGTAATCGGCTGAGCAATAGATCAATCGCAACAATAAAGTCTTGGGTTGGTTCAGATATTGAACCTCTGTCGTCGCTAGAAATGTCTACGCCTTCTAGCGGAGTAGTCATTGCGATTCGCCAAATATCTGGTGTTCTTATCATTGATAAGCGGCCAGTTGGTCCGGACCAATAAGTCACTGGCGCTAATCCGGCAAAATGATCTTCAAACTTAAATGGCGTTGCAACCACTGTTGTTGGATATGGGTATGTAAAACCATCTAGTTCAATACCGAGTGCTTTTCGAACAGCGCTATGGCTGCCATCTGCGCCAACTAACCAGTCGGCACGAAGAATATGTGTGGCTCCGTTGTTAGTTACTTGAACCGAAACACCATCTGAATCCTGAGTCACTGATTCAATTAACGTGTCGTACTTAATTTCGATCTTGGGATTATTCGACGCTGCAGTGCGCAGTAACTTAAGAACCTTGTACTGCTCATACTGCAATCTAAATGGAAACTTGACTTGCCCATCTAGGCAGTCGTAGCCAAAATTTACAACTTCTTCAATCTCAAGATCGCGGTATTGCAAAACTTCTACTTTGATTGCGCCCGCGATAATTTCATCGGCCAGCCCAAGTTCGTCAAAAATTGCAAGCGTCGGCGGGTGAATCGTTGAGCCGCGCCACTGTGGTGGAACTTCAATTGAATTCTTCTCTAAGACTAAAACTGAAATTCCTTTTTGGGCTAGACCTAAAGCTGTTACTAAGCCAACGGGGCCAGCTCCGGCAATGATTACTTGTGGCTCGCTCATGTGTTGCTTTTCAGAATATGGTTATGCAGTTTATTCAATGCGGCGCTGCCACTATTTGGAATCTGATCTAACTGCTTCATCTCACTAAATAGATTCCAGATGCCAGCAATCTGGCTAGTAATAATTGGAATTTCTACTGAACTGATCATCTCTTCGATCGGCTCTAGGCTCGGAACCCCAGTTCCGGCTACTAAAACCACTTGGTTTGGGCGATTTTCACCGCTTCGGCTTATGGCTTCTCGAAGCGTCTTGGCTATTTCAGATTTAGTTAAGTCATAGATATTGCCTGACTTATTTATCTCAACTAATTCAGATATTTTGTAGCCAGCAGCACTCCAGAATTCGGTTAGTTCTTCGGTGAGCCATGCCGGATAAGGCGATATTAAAACTAATTCTTTGGCGTTTAACGATTTTAAAACTTTGGCTACCGAACCAGCGGCAGATACCACTGGTTTGCCTAATTGTTCGCTGGCCGCCTCTGTCCATTTCTTATCACCGCTAAGTCCGATTGGATATGACGAGCCTGTGCAAGCAACTAAAACGCCATCTAAATCTAAGCCTTTTAGCGTATCGATGGCCTGCGGAAGATCAGAACGGTATTTAGTTAACCGTTGTCTCATATCTAGATCAGCATAATTTGGAAATCGCGCGACATATGGAAAATAACTACTTGGGGCTAATCGATGGATCTCTGGCTCAACTGCAGGATTAGCGCATGGAACTACTACGCCGATTTTTCGCTGCATGTTTAGCAATCTGAGTAGGAATTATTCAGTGACTACTGGGTATCGAGCTTTGCGCCGATATCCTTAAGTGAGCCAAAGATTCGTTCTACAAAGGCATCGCGTTCGGCATTATCGAAGGCAAAAGAATCATCGCGAATAATTGAATCAGGGCTATTGATAACGCCATTCGCAACAGCAGCGCCCTCAACTTCAGCCAATCTGCGCTTTACCACCCAGAGTTCGGCAGCTAATTCAAAAATCACATGCAGAATGTGATCATTAATGTTCTCGGGAGCAAACTTGCCTAGCGGCTCGCGCTGGCGATCGCTCACTTAACACACTCCCAAGTTGATGTCTTGCCTTGAACTACATTCTTAACAGAACTAAATTCTTCATTCAAGAAGGAATCTAAATCTGAATGAACATAGTTATAGGCATAAGGCTCGTTATTGAAGCGATGATCGAAGTAACGGTCGTAATCACTCCAGATATTTAGCGGTTTTGTCGCTTGCACCATGTCATTTATGACCAGAATTCCGCCCGGGCGAAGAACCCGCTTGGCTTCTTTCACTGCTGTGCGACCTTCAGGAAGTGGCATCTCATGAAGCAGAGTGCTCATATAAATAAGGTCAAAAGTGTTATCTGCAAAATCCAACTTTTCAGCTAGCTGCTGTGAGAAGTGAACTTCTGACTTAAGTCTGGTTGCTCGCATGTGTGCGTAGCGTACAAGTGGACCAGCAATTTCAATGCCATGTATTTCTGCATTTGGCCAACGTAATTTCGCGGCCACAGTGCCCGACCCAATCGCGCAAGCTACATCAAGGAATTTGTTCATCACTCCATCAGCTGGCATTGGCAGCATGGAAATTCTTTCAATTTTTGCTTCATCTTTATCGTTTGATCCACCATGGAAAACTTTTGTTCCGTAGTGATAAACGTGTCCACTTAGCGGATCAGCGTGATAACTGCCTGGTTGACGGTGGTAAGGAATCGCTGTGAAGTAATCTGGATAAACAAAGTTAGGATCCCAGCGAAGTGTTCCTGGGCCATCTTTTTCCGCATCAGTTAATTCTTGTTCTAGGGCTGCACGATTTTTGCCGTATGAATCCAAAACTCCGGCCCAATTTTGACCTTGCGTGCTGTGCAGCATGCGATTGCGAATTCCAATTACTGGAATTGGGTCAGCAACTGCGCGAGTTTCTTCAATCTTAGGATTTTCAGACTTAATCTTGCCGGCATCAATTTCAGATTTAAGTGCTCGAGCTGATGATGGATTCATTGAGCGCAGTGCAAACATACGCAGACCTTCGATGAAATCTAGATAGCTCTCATCATCATAAGATGACATAGCTGCCATGGTGCCAATAAATCCGCGACCAGTTGGACCACTCTTAGCTGCACTCTGGTTGGCCATCACATAACCTCTCATCTCGTATTCACTACAAAACAGGTGTTGAACCTATTTTGCAATTGGTACAAATTATCATCAGGCAACGGGGCGGGCAAGAGATGAATTAGACGGCTTTCCACCTAATGAAACTGTGTTTTATTTGAGAGGCCATTGCGGTTCCTTTTGTAAGGAAAACATCGGTAATCCGCTAACTTTGCCTAATGCTAAGTAAATATCGTCAAGCTTTTGCAGGTAACACTGCTTGGCGATTTTCGACGGCGGGATTTATTGCGCGACTTCCGGTATCAATGGTTGGTATTGGAATCTTGATGTATGTCGAAGCCGAACGCGGCAGTTACACAATCGCTGGTGCAGTTTCCGGATCCATCTCGATTGCAGCAGCTATCGGTGGTCCGCTTAGTTCGAGACTAGTAGACAAACTCGGACAACACCGAGTTTTACCAATTCAAATTTTGCTAATAGTTTTTTGCTCGATGGCACTAGTTTTATTGATTCCATCTGATGTTCCATCCCCTTATCTATTCATTTTCTCAATTGGTAGCGGGTTGGCATACCCATCGATCGGCGCGCTAGTTCGATCTCGTTGGACCGCGCTTTTAGTTTCTGGCCCTATTTTGTTAACGGCGTTTTCAATCGAGAGCATGATCGATGAATTGATCTTTATAGTTGGTCCAACCATTGCTGCTACAACTTCAGTAAAGATTCACCCCGCTGCTCCTCAAATAATTGCGATGTTTTTATTGGCCGGCGGCGGCCTTTGGTTAGCTTCAATGCGCAATACCGAGCCGCCAATAAACGCGCATCAAGGCAAACATGGCAAGCCAGTTATCCTCCAAAATGGTCTTATCTACATGTGGGGCGTTCACATTGCCATCGGAATGTTCTTTGGCGCAGTTGAAACTTCAATCATTGCCTTTACCAAACTTGCTGGCCAACCTATTTTTGGCGGAATTGTGATGGCAATCTGGGCATTTGGGTCATTGCTTGGTGGTTTTGTTTACGGCGGATTGCACTTTAAATCACCACTTCACAAGCAATTGATCGTCGTGAGTCTGCTCTTATTTCCAGCAACTACTGCCATGGTTTTCATTGACACAATTCCAATGCTGGCAATACTTGCGGTAGCTGCTGGTATCGGAATCTCACCACTATTAATTGCAAGTGCTGGAATTACTCAGCAGCGCTCCCCTATCGGACGCACAACCGAAGCGATCGCATCAATGTATGCAGGCATCAGCATTGGCTTTGCATTTGCTGCCGCTATGGCTGGTTGGTTGATTGATCATCGCGGAACCAATTACGCATTCGCACTTGGTGCGCTAGCCACGCTATTTACTTTCGCAATTACCGTGATTGGGCGCAACAAATTTAGTACCAAGATTTAGAAGCCGCTAACTAAACCTGTCCAAGTTTTAGTAGTTGGCGCCCTGGTATCAGTTCCACTAAAGTTCCAGGTAATTGAGCAAGTTCCGTTTGAAAGACCTTGCAGAATTGTCTTGTTCTTGATTCCACCAGTTAAGTCAGCAAGTTCATTTGAAACTACTTTACATACTGATGGTGTATTTGAAAAAACAGTTAATAGGTGACCTAAACTCGTTAATCCCCAATTCAGCCTGCTTTCGACATGAAGAACTGTTTCAAAGAAGGTGTAGAGATTTGATTTAGTAAATGCTGATGCTCCGGTAATACCGATAACCATTGGGTACTGAACTGGATTTGCAGTAGGTGAGGTAATTGAAATTGCTGTCACGTTTACCCAACCGCTAGTTTTCTTCCACTCATCAGTTCCCCTGGCTTCAATTTGATATGTACCAGAAGGCCAATTACAAGGAATCACGTAGTCATTTCTAAATACACCATCAAGCTTCGTGCCCGAATTCCTGTAAGCAGTATTAGTTGCTCGCACGGTTCCCCAAGGATCTATAAATCGGTATTCAACGGTCGCTAAACCAGTGTCATCTCTTGCTGCAACATCTACACCAGCAAATGTCTTACAAACCTCGACAGTAGAAACAAGTGCGCTACCCGAAACAATTACCGGATTTGCAGTATCGACAACTATCGGTGCTGTTCCAACAAAAGTTCCAATAGTTTTCCACTCTGAAATATTTACAGATGTGTCACGTGCTTGAGCCATAACGGTGTAAGTGCCAATTGGAGAGCCACAAGGAATCACCCAGTCATTTGACCAGTTTCCACTCAATCCACTTCCGTCCTTACGGAATGCACCAAATGTAGTGGCGATAGCTCCATTCGGATTCAAAATTCTAAACTGCATCGAGGCAGTATCAACATTGTCAGTAATTAAGGCACTTATCTGTGAAACAGTTTTGCAAACTTCAACCGAACCGGGCGAAACAAATCCACTGACAATAACTGGAGGCGCTGTATCAACGATAACTAGTGGCGTTGCATTAAAAGTACCAACCGCGCTCCAAGCTGAAGTGTTGCTAGCGCTGTCGCGTGCTTGAGCAAAGACACTATAAGTACCGGTTGGAGAGCCACAAGGAACAATCCAGTCATTCGACCAGTTTCCACTCGAGCTAGTTCCACTTATTCGATATGCCTCATAAGTACCCGCTATAACGCCACTCGGATAGAGAATTCTAAATTGAACTCCAGCAGTTCCAACATTGTCGGTAACTAAGGCATTAGTTAAAACAGTTTTACAAACTTGAACCGAACTTGGCGAAACGACTCCACTAGAAATTACTGGTGCTGCTGTATCCGGTGCGGGCGTTGGGGCTGGTGCAGGTTCCGGTGTTGGAGTTGGAGTTGGTGTTGGAGTTGGAGTTGGTGTTGGAGTTGGAGTTGGTGTTGGAGTTGGAGTTGGAGTTGGAGTTGGAGTTGGAGTTG
>Ga0222712_10001324_pt1 | contig 30890 bp, 33 predicted proteins | sample C33_657DmetaG_FD_165043 | JGI IMG/M metagenome (GOLD analysis project Ga0222712, IMG submission 165043) | Estuarine water microbial communities from San Francisco Bay, California, United States - C33_657D | ecosystem: Environmental > Aquatic > Marine > Unclassified | place: USA: California...
GCCAATAAAACCTTCTGGTTCCAGGGCGCTATAAGTATGTGGTTTTTAAGAATTGATGCTCCAAACAAATACTCATTACCCAATTTCAACATTGGTTGATTCCAAGCAATTACAAGCTCCAATTTTGGATATTTCTTCTGAATAACTCTAAATATCTTTTTAATAGTTTTGCTTTTCACTTCATTGTGGCTCTTTAGATATCCCTCTAGATCATCAAAACGCTTAGAACTCTTTGAGCCCCTGGAATACATAACCAATGCATTGGCATGAGCCTGGCTAAAGCCATGTTCTTCTCTTAAGTAAGAGATCTGCTGGGGGTATTTAAGATCAGAAATATCTTTCATAACAGCAAACCAATAGCGCATTGGTTGGCCATACTTTGCTTCTATTTTTGGAAAGTGGGCCTGGCGACTACCCTTATCTTTTTCTGCCACTATTTTTTAGCGAGGCCCTGCAGCTCTATGACCACAGCCTTGCGACTTACTACAGCAGCAGGTGCAATTACCTTCCGGGCAGCCACAAGGGCATTTGAAATCTTGGCCTGTATCACTCATTGATCTAATCCTTATCTATCAAACTGGTGAATGCCCAGCCCCAAGCAAGGCAAAATAGAAAAACTCCGAGAATATAAAGTAGGTCGCTCATGCCCAGATATTACTTTGTAAACCGCTTTAGAGCAGGATTAACATGGCAAGTAATCCTTGAAGCTCCCAAAGGGTTCACCATGTTCATATTCCCTCTCATGCCAAGACGATAATTCTCATCTCGCAGCTTCAAGCCCTTAAGGAATGAATTTAGAATCTATCTCCCAGGGACGAATTGGAGAGGTCTCCAATATCCAGGTCTGTATATCCTTATCCCAGCCGGCAATAATTACGATTCCTACAACAATAAATATCCAACCTAATCCTTTTCAAAGGTGTGCCGGATTGTGACGCCATACTTCTTTCTCAAGTCATTTTCTTTGTCAAAGTCCACGACCACAATAGTTAGATTAGAAGGTATCGACTTGAGGTTTGACTCAATATTATCTCGTACAATTTTGCAAGTTGAACACCAATTGGCATTAAAGAAGAGAACGACATCAGATTTTGCGTATTGGTCTCTAGATCTATCAAATTCCTCAAGAGTTAAGTAATTTCCTGCTTGTTTACTGTTGGGTGAAGCTTTGGAGTCACCATCACTGCTTTCTTCCTTAGCGGACTCTGTCTTTGAATTTGGAGTTGAATCCTCCGACTCAACTGATTCAGTTGACTCTTGAGCGCTTTGAGAAGGGTTTTCTAATGGGTTAGGCAAACTATCTTCGCTATTGGTTGAACAAGAGCTCAACATCAAAGCTGAGATGGCTATCAGCAGAACTAGGTGCTTTCTCATTTCGTGAATATAGGGGTTACTTCACTTCAGAGGAAGAAATTAAAGTAAAGATTGGCTGTGAATACATAAATTTAAGATTTTACGTGGGCGCTGAGGGTTTTGCTCCGCCTAACATGCCTCGTATCATGAAGCGAAATCTCTCGATACCCAGGTTGGTAACAGTAGTTGCTGCCCTCTTAGGAACTTCACTACTTGGACTTGTTGGTGGCCTTCTTGCTGTAGCGATTGCGGCAGCTGTCTTATTGATATGGATGAAGTGGTATTTCCGAAAAAAGATAACTCTTGATTGCCTCGTCTTACTGACACATACCTAGAAAATCTCTACAGAATTGCTCCATTTGCGAGCAGTTCTCTTCTTACGTGCGCCCCATCAATTTCATGTGGGGTAGATTTTCTTGTCAATGAGAGCGCAGCAGCTCTACCAGCGGCCTCTCCCATAAGAGATGCAGTTTGGGATACACGCGTGGAAGCAGCTGCCATTTGATCCGCTGAATGGCAACGTCCAGCAACCAACAGGTTTTCCACGCTCTTGGGTAGCAGAGTTCTGTATGGAATGTCGTAAACACCCACAGTCTTCAAATCGTTGAAACCTCCTGAAACATTTGGATTGTGATAATCAATCGGCCAACCTCCAAGAGCAATACCGTCGTCAAATTTCTGATTCGCGATTACATCATTAAGTGTAAGCGTGTATTCACCCTGAATTCTTCGAGACTCTCTAGGTCCTAAATGTGGTCCGCTGTACAAAAGATAAGAATTCTTAAACTCAGGAAGATTTTCAATAAGGATTTTGGCATATTGAAATACATCTTCCCGAGACTTAACCTCTGCCTTTGTTGTCTCTTCGGGATTGACACAGTTGTATTTCACTCTGGTCATATTGAAATTTATTACTCCTTTGTGGAGCCTTCCGACCGATGGTCCATGGTAGCTGCGCATCTCTCCACGTGCCTCAGCTTCAGCAAAACAATTGATAGCGCGCACCTTGAGCTTTGCATAATCTTCATATTCGACTCCACCCATAACAAACATCAGCGTTCCTGCTTGTAACGTATCGCTAAGAAGCTCATATGGCGCACCCGACCAGGCAGCAATATCGGCATCTCCTGTGCAGTCGATAATGATTTTTGCTGAAACTTCGGAAATCCCGTCCTTGTTGGCCAGAATAACATTAGTTATGTTCTGCCCACCCATGACTAAATCGCAAACCTGAGTGTGGTAAAGAAACTTGACTCCAGCTTCGATTAAAATCTGATCTGCTTGATGTTTGTATACCTCGGCATCAATGATCATCGAAATTGCATTGGGATGTGTCTTCATTTGTTCCACGCTCATGGGTTGGTAAAGCCTCGTTTTCGAAACATCAATTTGAGAGAGTGGAGTATGAGCGTTCAAATGTTTTGGGTCGCGAACAAGCGCCGTTCTTTTCAGCATTTCCCAAGTGATTCCACCCGTGATGACATCTCCGGTGTCCATATTGAATACACCACAAACTCCAATAACATTTGCACGCGTGATATTTCCACCAGCGTAAGCTGCTGATTCAACTCCCATAACGCTCAAACCACTGCGGGCCGCGGCAACAGCCGCAGCTAATCCAGTCGGCCCAAGACCGCATACCAAAACATCAGCCTTGTAATTTCGCTTAACCTTTGTGGTGAATACCTCCACAACTCTCCCCCTTCTAAAAGTGGACTATTTAGGAATTGAAGCGATTAACTTCTGAGTATAACATTCTGCTGGTTTATTGAATATATCTTGAGTATCCCCAGATTCGACGAAAACTCCACTTTCCATTACATAAACGCGGTCAGAAAGATACCTAATGACGCCGAGATCATGAGATATCAAGATTATAGAAAGTCCATCCGCCATAAGATCCGTAAATAGCTCCAATAGTTGAGATTGAGCTGATTGATCTATTGCCGAAGTTGGCTCATCCGCAATCAGCACCTTCGGCTGAGCGGAGAGTGCGCGTGCTACCGAAGCGCGCTGCCGTTGGCCACCAGAAAGTGAATTTGGATACTTCCTCGCATCGGTTTCACTAATTCCCATTCGTTTAAGTAGCTTAAGCGCTATCTCTTCGGCCGCCGCTCGGTCCCTTGTCTGGTGTTGAATGATTGCCTCTACTACAGCACTTAATATTCTCATCCTGGGATTCAAACTTGAATATGGATCCTGGAAAACCATCTGAACAGCTTTTCGCATCTCGCCAGAATAAGTGACACTTCCTCGTTGAATTGGTTCACCCATGTAAAGGACTTGCCCTGTTGTTGGAATTTGCAAGCCAGCTAGCACGCGAGCCAGTGTGGACTTTCCGCTTCCGGATTCACCGACAACTCCCACCACTTCACCTTCGTTTAAATGGAAATCCACATTCTTAACGGCTGGAATCTCATATCCATAAGACTTGAAAGTGACCGAGAGATTGGTCGCATCGAGAATCCTCTTCGTCACTTTTTACCACCAAATATCTCTTCGTGTCTTACGCAAGCAGACATATGACTTTCGGAAATCTTAAAGAATGGAGTCGGATCAGTGTTTCGGCACCGATCTTGTACATAATCGCAGCGGTCAGCAAAACGACACCCACTTGGCCACGCTCCAACAGTCGGGGGTTGTCCATTTATCGTAGCCAATTTGCCTCTTGGCTCGACTAGATCTATTCGCGACTCGTACAGCGCCCTAGTGTATGGATGAAGTGAATTTTGGATTTGTCCTGCGGACAATTGTTCAACTGTGACCCCTGCGTGCATGACCACAACATCGTCGCAGACAGAATTAATCATCTGCAAGTCATGTGAAACCAAAATGATGGAGGTTTTGAATTCTTCCCTAATTCTCTTCAATAGATCAAGTATCTCTGCTTGAACAGTTACATCAAGACCAGTAGTCGGTTCATCAGCTACAATCAACTTTGGATTCTGAGCAATTGCGCATGCAATCATCAATCGTTGCTTCATTCCGCCAGATAACTCATATGGGTACTGTTTCAACACAACTTCTGGGCGCCTAATCTGTACCAACTCAAGTAATTCGATGGCACGACTTCTCACCTCTGCAGCGCTTTTTTTCTCTCCTTGATTTACCGCCTCGGCTAGCTGAGCCCCAATTTTCAGGACGGGATTTGGGCCGGCGAGAGCCGACTGTGGAACGTAACCAATCTGACGTCCGCGAATCTTTTGCCATTGCCCCTTTGTTGCGTGAGCAAGTTCCTCTCCATCAAATTTAATCGACCCAGAATGAACATATGCACCTCGGCGAAGTAGCGTTCCCACCAAGGAGCGACATAGCATTGTCTTTCCCGAACCAGATTCTCCAATCAACCCGAGTAATTGTCCTGGTTGTAAGTTAAATGAAGCCGTATCAACGATCCTTAGTCGCTTACGGCGCGTCACTCTTACGTCGATGCGTACAGAATCAATCTCAAGAAGGTTTTGTTTACTCAAGTTAATCTATTCCTTCTCGAAAGGCCTTCAACCATTAAAGATAGTGCTATTGCAGCCCAGCAAAGAGTAAGACCCGGGAAGACTGTCAGCCACCATGCTTCACCTATGAAGACTCTTCCATCAGCAATCATCGCTCCCCATTCAGCTGCGGGCGGTCTTGCCGCTAGGCCTAAGAATGAAAGTCCTGAGACAATGACAATTACAAGAATGAAGTCGCTGAGTGCGTAGGCCAAACTCTCAGAAGTTACATTCGGGGTCACATGGCGAAGTACTATGCGTTTGCGTGAATAGCCCATAAGTCGCGCTGCTTCAATATAGTTCTCATTTAAAACAACTATTGCTCTAGTGCGCGCGATTCTTGCGTAACGAGCCCAATTAAGCAAGGTAAGAATAATTACCACATTGAATAAGCCGGGGCCTAATACTGAGACCATTGCAATGGCAATGATTAGAAGTGGAAAAGCATTAATTCCGTCAATGACAGACCGAACTACACTTACGAAAACTTTGTTCTTTGAAAGAGCGAGAAGGATTCCAATCATTGTGCCAATAATCAGCGGAAAACTTACGCCTAAAAATGCAATTCCAATATCTGCAGGAACAGCTGCAAGTACGCGAGTGAGTACATCTCGACCAAGTTGATCTAAGCCCATCGGATGCTTCCAAGAGGGTGCTTCTAAGCCTTCTCCTATCAGCTCGTCGTAGCGATAAGGCATGAATAGCGGGCTCGCGAATCCAACTATCGCAAGGAGGAGAAACATCGTTGAGCCAGCCAGAATGCCAAAACCACCTGGTCGAGCCGCAAAGTCACGAAAACGTGCAATCATATTTTCACTCTTCGGTCTAAAGCATAAGCAGCTAAGTCACCTAGGAAACTCAATGTGACGGTGATAAGTCCAAAGAAAAGCAAAATACCTTGAACCACAGGATAGTCAGCAGATAAAACTGCTTGTACTAGTTCTCTGCCTATTCCTGGTAGTGAAAATACCGTCTCAAGAATAACTGTACCGCCAAGGCTCGCACCCATCATGTAAGAAACAAGCACGACGGAGGGCGCCAGCGAAGGTTTGAGAATGTAAAAAGTGAAGAAACGCGCCGGCCGCACGCCACGGATGATTCCGGTCTCCACAAACTCTTCATTCTTAGTATCTACAACCGAGGCCAGCAGAACTCGAGAGATGACTGCACTCAGAATAAGTGTATTTATTGCAGCTGGAAGCCAGAGATACTTAAGGTTGCCCGGAAAATCCCCTTCATATCCGAAAACGGGAGCCCAGTCTCGTTGAACACTAAAGAGAAGGATTCCAATCATCGCAATGAAAAAGTTTGGAGTTGCAATGATGATTGAGGTAATGGCTCGAAAAGTATAAACAAGCGGTGCACGATTCCACCATCCAATAATTGTTCCGATTGGAATTGCGAGTAGGAATGCCCCAAGGAAAGAGAGTGCAATATAGGAGAGGGTTATTGGAAGCGAGATTCTAACAATTTGATTAACTTCAACCCCGGTAACTAGCGATGTTCCAAGATCTCCTTTAGTAAAGTTGTAGAGATTCAACCCGAACTGAGTAAATGGATCTCGATCTAGTCCAAGCTCGGCTCGAAGCGAGGCCACTCGAGCGGGGTCTGCGTCTGCCCCAAGACGAGTCGCTACAGGATCACCGGGGGTTATTCGAATGAGCGCAAACGAGATAAACATAACCCAGAGTGTGACAACTAATGCGCGAATTGTCCGACCTAGAAGTTTTCTTCTTGTCGTGTTGCTCTGAGAAATTGTGGTGCTCCTAACTGCTGAATTTGAAGTTTTTACTTACGCATTAATGCGGGTGGCAGTCTTACGACTGCCACCCACATTTACTTACAAGTGCCGAGCGCTTGTCACGCAAGGCACCCCTCGATTTACTCTTTCAGTCAGACTTTAGTCTGTCGGCAGCGCAGGATTAGTCGCTATGACAAACTGAAGTTGTCCTGGAAGAAGAGCCTCTACTAGATCAGGAGCAATTCTGCTGCCGACTAGATAGAAACGGTCTCCGATTGGAATGAATGTAGAGAGATCAAAAGCGATCTTCTCAACGGCCGCTAAGTTCTCACGAATTTTGTCGAGATCTTCAGAGGCGGATGCTGCATTCAATAGTCGAGCAGTTTCAGCGATCAAACTATCTGGAACGTTCGCGTTACCAGACCACACTCCACCTGGCTTAAACCAGTTGGAGAGTTGAAGTATTCCGGTCGCGGCGTTGTTTCCAAACCACATCATCTCCCAATTGCGCTTCTGGACGTAGGCAGGGCCGATGTTTGAGTCAGGCGTCACCATCTCGATGGTTACATCAATGTTGATTAACCTCAAGCTGTCTTTGACTATTTGAGCAGCGTCTTGCCAGAAGATGCGATTTGGCACAGGCATTGTTACCTTGAAGCCATTCGGATAACCAGCTTCTTTCATTAACTTTCTTGCTGCTGCAGTGTCTCGTATTCCATTCTTTGGCAATGAGCAGAGATAGTAAGGGTTATTAGTTGAGAATTGCATACCGCAAACTGGCTTGGCCAATCCCGCGAATGCCTTTCTCATTATGGATCCGCGATCCACTGCAAGTGAAATCGCTTGGCGAACACGAGCGTCTTTTAGAGCCGCGTTTGGTTGTAGCGGACCCATGTTGAATGCCAACATGAACACACCAGAATCCATCTCGCCGCCGACTCGGAATCTCGTCTTGTCCCACTTCAACTTAGCAGAAGAAAGCGGAAGCTCCATTACGTAATCGATTGTTCCTGCCTGGTAAGCAGCAAGGCGGGTGTTGGCATCGGGGATGGTGCGGACTTGAAGTTCACGAACGACGGGCTTAGCCCAGTAGTTCGGATTTGCCTCAACGACAAATAAGTCGGTTCCTGGCTGGAAAGTCTTTACCTTCATTGGTCCCGCAGAAACTGGGTTCTTGAAGTATTCCTTTGCCTTTGCTTCGGTATCAGTTTTGCTCTTAGGGTGAATACCCAAGAACTGCTGAGCTAGCGCGAAATTGAAACCGGGATATGGGCTCTTCAGGGTCCAAACCACGGTCTTTGCATCTTTAGCTACAACACCTGATACCTGGTCGATGTACGAAGCAGATTGCTTAGTATCAACCCAGCGCTGGAAGGCATTGACCACATCTTCTGCAGTGACAGTTGTTCCATCCGAGTACTTTGCGTCTCTGAGAACATGCGTGACTGTCTTCTTATCAGCAGAGACTGTTGAGCTCGCCACAAGATCTCTGCGGGGAACACCGCTCGAGTCAAAGCGATATAACTTACCCTGAACTATGTAAGACATCTGTGACTCGGTATATCCACCGACTGGATATAGCGGATCTAAAGAGCCAATTCGGTGCAAAGCACCGTATACAAGAGTGTCACAAACGGCATTTATTGGCTTCGACCTGAGATTGCAAGTCGAGCTTGGTGCCGCTTGTGTACTCTGAATTCCGATAACTCCACCTGCGACCATTATCATTGAAGTCGCGAGCAGTAATACTTTCTTTACTCTTTTGATAAACATTCACTCTCCTTTTAAGTTGTGAACGGTTAACGATTTACGGAAAATGTAGTGTATGTTTTCGTCAAATACTAGGTTCCCTGGAAAGATTTTTTCGCGTGTTAGGAGGCCAAGGTGGCCCAGAATCTCTTTGACCTAAGTGGTAAGACCGCCCTTGTATCGGGAGCCCGAAAAGGCATCGGCCTGGCGATGGCCCGAGTATTGGCTGAGAATGGCGCAGATTTAGTCGTTGTGAGCTCAAAACAGACCCCTGATGATGAACTCACGAGCTATGTAAAGGGCTTGGGTCGAAAGATAACTGCCCTTACATATGACCTTCGGTATCGAAAAGATACAAAAGCCTTGGTTGAAGCAGTCCAGAGTATGCCGATTGATATCTTGATAAATAACGCCGGAATTGCGAATAGAGGCGAGGTCCTCGTCCATACCGATGAACAATGGGACGAAACTCTAGAGATCGACCTGACCGCGCCTTTTATACTCTCGCGCGATCTCGCAAAGGGAATGGCAGAACGTGGCTACGGAAAAATTATCTTCACTGCATCTATGTGGAGCTATTTGGGTGGAAAAAATGTAATCAGCTACACCGCAGCAAAGACCGCACTCGCAGGTCTTGTTCGTGGACTCTCAAATGAATTACTCCCCCTCGGAATTCGAGTAAATGCAATAGCGCCCGGATTTATCGAGACCGACATCAACGAAAGAGTCCGCCAAGATAAAGAGAGATTCCAATTCCTAACCTCACGAATTCCGGCTGGAAAGTGGGGCAAGCCAGAAGATCTGGCTGGGACAACTCTTTTCTTATCAGCCCCTGCTTCAGACTATGTAAGCGGAATTGTTATTCCAGTAGATGGTGGATATCTAGCGAACTAGATTCGCTATTGGGCTCCCCGAATAATCATTGGCTCACCATCAAAGAGTTCACTTACAGCCACACGGAAGCTCTTTAAATAATCCATAGAGCGATGGACTTCAAATGCACTTTGATCCACATACTTCTCGAAAAGAATCACGGCATTCTCATCAGCGGCATCGATTGCATATTCGTATTGGATACAGCCAATCTCGGTTCTAGTAGATGAGGCTGCTTTCTCTAATTCAGATAGAAGAGTGTGAACAGTTCCTGATTTCACTTTAAACCTCACAAACACAAAGTAAGCCATGCTTAGATCTCTATCTCGTTAATTAAAGAGCCACTAATTGAGTATCTAGCAAGCTGTTCCTCAAGGAACTTCCTAGCTTGCGGTTCAAATGCGCTCGAGTTACCACCGACGTGGGGCGAGATAATCACATTAGGTAACTTCCAAAGTTCGTGATCACTCGGTAGCGGTTCTGGGTCAGTTACATCCAAAGCTGCTGCGATTATGCCCTCCTTTAAAACAGAGACTAGATCGTCAGTCTTTACGACTGCGCCTCGTGCAAGATTTACCAGCAAAGCTCCGCGCTTCATCGCGCTCAACTCTTTTTTAGTGATGAGGTGTCGTGATTTGTTCGTTAACGGAAGTATCAGCACTACCGCATCAAATTCGCAGATGTGCTCTGAAAGATCTGAGATTGCATTCACCCCAGCTCGAGCAGTTCGAGCATAGAAAATGCTCTCGACCTTAAACGCATCAAGCATCTCCTTAAGCCTGGTACCGATCGATCCGGCACCGATAATCGCAACCTTCTTGCCATAAAGAGAATCCCTTTGGGCCCCTTCCCACTTTCCACTCTCCATGTTTTTGATATAGCTCTTGATACCTAAAAAGTGAAAAGCCATAAGTGAAACACCTAATTCGGCTGTAGATTGATCATGAACACTTTTTGCATTGCATAGGCGAAGACCATTACGCATATGAGGTAGAGCTTCCTCATATCCAGCAGTTAGAAGTTGGACGACTTTCAAGTTTGGAAAATTAGCAATTTCGCTCCAAACCTTTGCTCCGCCCATATATTTAGGAATATAAATCTCAACGCTCTCGAGATCGCTACTCGATAGTTGAGTTGATTCAGTCGTGATGACTTTGTATCCAGATGGAACTTTTAGATCTGGCCATTGGCAATGTATTAATCTCACAATCAAAACCAACTCTTCTGAAAACTCTTCATCAACTGATCATAAAGAACTTCGGCTGCATTTGAGATCTGCTCACTTTTTGTAAGTCCAGAATGGCTAAGAGCTACAACTGCAGTTATTGGATACTCACTTATTAACCCATTAAGCACTCCCTCATCGTATGACCCACATACCAAAATAGCTTTTGCGCTCTTCTTCTTAACAATTTCTAGGATTGGAACAACGCATTTTCCGCTCAAAGAGCTCTCATCAATTCGGCCTTCACCGGTAAAGACGGTGCTCTGAGCATCGATCGCCTCGTGCGCCCCAACTAACTCGAGGAAGCTACTTGCCCCAGATCGATATTCGGCGCTGAGGAAAGAGAGTGCAAGAAATCCAGCTCCTCCAGCCGCGCCTGCGCCCCGACTCTTGGACTCATCGCGTTTAGTTACATCAACTACAAGCCGGCGCCATCTGCGCATCGCTACTTCCCCGCGCAAACGGCCAGTTCTATCTAGGCCTTTTTGTCTGCCAAAAGTTGCAATCGCACCCTTACTGCCCAATAACGGAGAGCTGACATCAGAAATTAAAACTGCTTTTCGACCACGCATGATCTCTTTGATGATTGCAACGGATCTTTCATCAATTCTTGCCGCTTGTTGAAGTCCGCTTAGTCCGCTCCTTACAGCGTTTCCCTTGGAGTCATGAACTTGAATTCCCAATCCCTGCAAGATTCCTAATCCACCATCGTTACTTGCGCTTCCGCCAAGCAGGAGCCATAGCTCTTGCCAAGACCCTGTGCTTATTTTCAATAGCGCCTCGCCGATTGCTCGAGTATGTGCTTCATTTGGCGAGAGCTGAGCAGTTAGATACTTGATTCCACAAAGTTCTGAGAGTTCTAAAGCTGCGATTTTCCCATCGGGGCTTATTGCAAACTTCGCTTCATGTTCAAAGTCAAGGGGCCCTGTCACCTTCAACTCATTTAGTGTCCAACCAACTGAAGCAAGTGCAGCCAATGAACCATCTCCTCCGTCGGCCATGACGAAAGTTCTGTGTTTTATATTATGGGCAAATAGCGTCCGCGAAACGACCTGGTTTATCTCACTTTGAGTCAGCGAGCCTTTAAATTTGTCAACGAGAACTAAGGCTTTGTTCTGCAACGCCAATCACATCCCTTTTAAGGCGACCTCTGCCTCACCGCGAATCGCGGAAATATCTCCGGTAGCAACTGTCTCTTCGCTCCAAAGCGCACCACCCATGCAAACTCCTACGCAACCGAGGCGGAGATAGTCCTGTACTTCGCGAGGCTGCACGCCACCAGAGACGACTAATTTCAAATCTGGAAGTGGCTCGAGAATCGCTTCAATGTAGGAGAGCCCACCCACAGAATTGATTGGAAAAATCTTCACACTCGTTGCGCCTAATTCGTTTGCGCGGTAAATCTCAGTTGGGGTAAGTGCGCCGGGGATGATTGGTAGCCCAAGATCGAGAGCCTCTTTGATAACTCGCCCATCGCTATGTGGTGCAACAGCGAATGATGCCCCCATCCTTTTCAATTCACGGACTTGTTCGATGGTTCTAACTGTTCCTCCTCCCAGTCTCGTTACTCCTTCCCCAAGGAGCCGTTCTATGACTTGTAATGCATTTGGAACAGTCATAGTAACTTCGATCTGCGTTATTGAAGTTCCATTCCAGGCCTTGGCAAGGCGGTATGCAAAATCTGGATTGTTAGTTCGGATTACTCCGACTACTCCATCTAACTTTGACATCAAACTGCAGTTAATCCTGCATCCATAGAGAAGACGCTGCCATTTACAAAGCGCCCCTCTTTCGAAAGAAGGAAAGCGATTCCGTATGCGACTTCCTCAGGCGTGCCCATCTTCCCGTCGAGTTGACGTGCTTCCATCATTTTGCGACGCGCGACTGGATCTGGATCATCGGCAAGGATTCTTCCGATCCATGTTGAGTCAACAGTCCCTGGTGCAATCGCATTTACTCGAATGCCTTCCATCGCATGATCTGCAGCGATGCATCGAGTGAGGCCAACGACGGCAGCTTTAGAAGAGCAATAAGCAACTCGGTTCTTTAATCCGACTAGCGCTCCTGCGGAAGCAACATTGACTATCGATCCTCCGCCGCGTGAGATCATCTGGGGAACTATGTGCTTGCAGAACAGATATTGAGCACGGATGTTTACAGCAAATGTGAGATCCCATTCTTCAAGAGTGGTCTGGCCTACAGTGCGGGCAAAGCCGAGCCCAGCATTGTTTACAAGGGCATCAACCTCAATTAGCTTGAGTAGTTCGATGATTGCCTTCTCGGTTGAAACTGCATCTGATAGATCAAGAGCGAGGGATTCAATTTGTTTGCCACTCTGCTTTAGCTCCGCGACTGCAACTGCGAGATTTTTCTCATCCTTATCGATAAGAAATAGGTCGTAGCCATCTTTTGCAAGTTGGCGCGCAGTCGCAAGGCCGATGCCGTTGGCACCGCCGGTTATAAGAGCGAGTGGAAGCGTTGAACCCTTAAAGCTCATTTGACCTAAGTCCTACTTCTCAGCTTTAACGGTATTCTTCAAGATTCCGATCTTTTCGATCTCAATCTCGATTACATCTCCATCTTTCATGAAGATTGGTGGGTTATAGAAGGTTCCGACTCCGTGAGGTGTACCAGTTGTAATGACATCCCCCGGTTCGAGTGCTACTCGTGCACTTATATAAGCGATTAAGAAAGGAACGTTGAAAACCAAGTTGCTCGTATTGCTCGATTGCATTGTTTTACCGTTGAGACGAGCTTCAATCTTTAGATTATGTGGGTCGCCGATTTCAGATGGTGAGACTATTCGTGGTCCGATTGGGCCAAATGTGTCATAAGACTTGCTGCGGACCCATTGACCATCTTTAGATTGCGCTTCGCGATCAGTTACATCATTCATACAGGTGTAACCCGAGACATAATCCATCGCCTCGCCTTCAGAAACTCGGGATGCGCGCTTTCCAATTACTACTGCCAGCTCTGCCTCCCAATCCGTCTGAGTGACGCCTTTCGGAATGATGATTGATTCACCATCTCCAATCAGTGATGTAGTCCACTTCGTGAAAAGTACTGGCGTAGTTGGAACTGGAACATTGGCCTCTTTTGCGTGGTCTCGATAGTTGAGACCGACAGCTATGACTTTATTTGGCCTTGGTAATGGAAGTGGCATTGAGTAAACCTTTCTCGAAAATCTTTCGCGAAACCCTATCTATAACCGCTCGGATTGTATACAGTAAACGCAGTCAACTTAGGAGGGGTATGAAGCTCGCATTTGGAACGGGAACCGCTAGCAGCACGACTTGGGTCGCAGATCTCTCAAAGACTCTGGGCTTCACCTACCAAGAGGTCGATACCGAAACAGTCGAATCACTCGTCGCAGGGACGCAAGGATGCGATGCCATCATCGTTGCACTTCATAAATTAACCGCAGAGAAGATCGCAGCTCTTCCTTCATCAATTCGTTGCATCGGTCGATTAGGAGTTGGTCTAGACAACATCGATCTTCCTGCAGCCGAAGCTCGAGGCACACCAGTCATTTTTCAACCCACTTACGCTTTTAATGAAGTTGCAAATCACGCGCTCGCTATGATTATGGCCTTGCATCGTGGTTTGTTCCAGGCAAATAAAGGAATACAAGCAGGCCAGTGGATCCCAGCGCCGAAAATTGCGCGCATCACATCACTGCAAGATACGACTCTTGGAGTAGTTGGTTGTGGTCGAATAGGACAATCCCTAATTGAAAAGGCAAAGCCGCTCTTCAAAGAGATTATTGGTTTTGATCCAGCTGTAAAGTCTTTGCCCGGGGTCGAATTGGTTTCAAACCTTGATGAATTACTGAAGCGCGCTGAAATCGTCTCGCTACATGCTCCATATATGAAGAGCACTCATCACATGATTGGTGCCAAGGAGTTATCCACGCTTCGCCAAGGTGCAATTTTAGTAAATGTCTCACGCGGTGGCCTCTTGGATGAAAATGCTCTAGTAGCGGCTTTGAAATCTGGTCACCTAGATGGCGCAGGCCTTGATGTTTTTGAGAGAGAACCGCTCCAGGCCGACTCTCCCCTTTGCAGCGCACCAAACATCATCTTGTCCCCGCATATCGCTTGGTATTCCCAGAGCGCCGGACCAAGGTTGATGGAATGGGGAGTTAAAGATGTTCTCGGATATTTAAATGGCAATACAACTTTAAATGGCAAGTTCGCAGTAGGTCCCTTCTAGAGCAAACCCGGAGGATAAATGGAAGAGATATTCGTACCCGCACTTGGAATGGCGATGGAAAACGCCGTCTTGCTCGAGTGGCAGAAACAACCTGGTGATCAAGTCAATGCCGGCGATGTGATTGCCATAATCGAAACTGACAAGACATCCATGGATCTAACTTGCGAGACCTCAGGCACCCTCGGTCTCCACAGATATGCGCCAAATGATGAAGTTCCTGCTGGTAACACGATCACAGTAGTACTGAGTGCAGGAGAGAGTGAGTAGATCATGAGTAACGATAAAGATTGGAAACGCAAACTCCTTCGAGACATGGTATTGATCCGTACCTTTGAAGAGACTGCAGATAAATTGACGCTTCGCGGAAAAGTTGCAGGAGGAATGCATAACTCCTCAGGTCAAGAAGCAGTCGCAGTTGGTGTCATGTCAGCGCTAGAACCAAAAGATGTAATTGCTACGACTCATCGAAGCCATCATCACACGATTGCTAAAGGGATGGATCCAAAGATCGTTATGGCCGAATTGTTTGCCAAGGCGACTGGCTGTTCAAAGGGTCGCGGCGCATCGATGCACTTAGCCGATGTTGATAATGGAAACTTTGGTGGAAATGGAATCGTTGGAGCGGGCGTCGGTATTGCTATGGGCGCTGCGATGGGAATCAAACAGCTCGGACATAAGAAGGTAGCTGTTGGATTTGTGGGCGATGGTGGTATGAACACTGGTCGCACCTGGGAAGCGATAAATATGGCAGTAATCAACAAACTTCCCTTTATCTGCCTAGTCGATAACAACCAATATGCTGTTGAAACATTCATTGATCGTGTCACCGGTGGCCGTGATATCGCCAAGCGCGGTGAGGGATTTGGACTTCCCTCATTCACAATCGATGGCCAAGATGTCCTTGAAGTTCATCGTTACACAAAGGAAGCGCGCGATCGCGCCCTTAGAGGCGAGGGACCGACGCTAATTAATGCGCTCACCTATCGTTACTACGGACATAACGTAGGAGAGAAGGGTCAATATAGAACTCAAGAAGAGATTGCCGATTGGAGAAATAATCGCGATCCGATAGATAGATTCTCGGCGCAAATAATTCAAGAAGGAATTATGAGCCAAGATGAATTCATTGTCCTTCAATCTGAAGTGACCGCTCAAATTAATGCAGCAGTTGAATTTGCCGAACAATCCCCTTATCCGGATCTATCGACTATCTATGAAGATGTTGATTCTGGTTTGTTAGGAGCGAGGTCATAATGAGCACCCAGACAGAGACAGCTCGAAATACGCTTCCCAGCTACTCCGAGGCCTTCCAGCAAGGTGTTCGCGAGGAGATGTATCGCAACGAATCTATTTTCATCTTGGGTACTGATTTGATCGAACGCGGCGGACACTTCGCCCAAGTAAAAGGAATTGCCCAAGAGTTTGGCCATGAACGCGTGAAAGATAGTCCAATCTCAGAAGCGGCGATGGTTGCATCTGGAATCGGTGCTGGAATGTATGGCTGCCATCCAATCATCGATTTGAACTTCATTGATTTCTCACTCGGTGCTATGGATGAGATCATCAATCAAGCAGCGAAGATCCGATTCATGTTTGGTAAACCTGTTCCGTTAGTGATTCGTGCAACCTCTGGCATTGCACTCGGAGGAGCCCATCACTGCAATTCACTTGAAGCGCTATTTGCCCACACCCCCGGACTCTCAGTGGCGGTTCCTTCTCGGGCCTATGATGTAAAAGGCTTGATAAAGACTGCTCTGCGGGCCCCAGACCCCGTAATCTTCTTAATGCATAAGAAGCTCTCGGGTGTTCGTGGCGAAGTTGGAGATGAGAGTGTCTTAATCCCATTTGGTAGCGCACACACCGTACAGAGCGGTAAAGATGCCGCCATCATCACATACGGTTACACCGTCGTGACTGCACAAAAGGCTGCTGCAAAGCTAGCTGAGAGCGGAGTCTCTGTTGAGATCATCGACCTTCGTACGCTATATCCTTTGGATAAAGATGCGATAAACGAAACGGTAAAGAAATTTGGACGAGTCGTTGTCGCAGACGAAGCGCCACTCTTTGGATCGATTACAGGTGAGATTGCCTCAACTGCAACTGAGGAGAATTTCAAATACTTGAAGGGTCCAATCGTTCGTGTCGGCGGAATTCGCGCTCCGATAAGTGCAAATCCACAATCTGCTGAGGCTGCAATCCCAACAGTTGATGGAATGATCAATGCGGTCAAGAAAGTTCTGTCGTACTGATTCATATGGGACTTGAGATGTTTGATTTGACCGGCAAGGTTGCACTTGTTTCCGGCGCTGCAAATGGGCTCGGCAAGGCGATGGCTACCGCTGTAGCTGAGGCTGGCGCTGATGTTCTAATTGTTGACATTGAAGAGGCGGGACTTGAAAGAACCGCATCTGAACTATCGGCGCTAGGGCGCAAAGTTATCCCCCAAATCTGCAATATAAATGAGATTTCAGCGATTGACCGACTATTCGAAACTTTAGATAAAGAATTCGGTCGAATCGATTACCTTGGAAATGTTGCTGGAAACGCTCACCGCGAAGATCCGCTCTCAATAAGCATCGATGAAGTTCAAATCGGATTGCAGAGCCTTGTAGTAGGTCGCTTTTACATGTGCCAGCAGGCAGGTAAACGAATGATCGCCCAAGGTAAGGGAAGCATCGTAAATATCGGCTCTTTAGCCTCACTAAATGCGCTGGGTCGCGGATCGGTCGCCTACAGCATGGCGATGGGCGCGGTAATCCAGATGACTAGAGAGTTAAGCACTGAGTGGAGCGGAAGGGGCGTTCGAGTAAATGCGATTCTGCCCGGTCAAGTTATGAATAAGGGGCTGTCAGATTGGATCAAGAAAGATCCTCAGATGGAGCAAGTATTGCTACGCGGGTTGCCAATTGGTCGAATGGGGCGCCCCGATGACATTAAGGGGCTATCGGTGCTACTTGCCTCTGATGCCTCTTCTTTCATCACAGGAGCGCTAATTCCTATGGATGGTGGAAACCTTGCTAAGAATGCGGGTGGTTCTCACTTCGGTTTTGAACGCTAATTCCTTTTACGGATATTCGTAGAGAACGACTCCGCCTACTAGTGAGAATGCCCCTTTCCAATAAAAGCCTTCTAGATGTTGCACAACAGGTAATCGGTATAACGGAGCTTGGATATTCTCCTCAATTCTATTTGTCACCGGTCCGGTCCAACACTCAGTAATTTCAATTTCTTTAAATTCGCGCGAAGTAAGTTGGCGAATTCCTCTTGTTAGATCTATTTGAGGAATCAGTTTTAGATTTATATTTCTGACGAAATTTACGCGCTTCCAAACTTCTGAGATGTCACAGGGTTTTGTCTTATAACCAAGAGTTGCGGTAAAGACATTGATTCCGTTTCGATTAAGCGTACCGACAATCAAATCTTCTCGAAGATCAATTGACACATTTCCGAAGCGCTTAGGTTGGCCATGAAACTCTCTTCCACCAGCCATCGCGCGATCGCTATCTACATAGAAATAAGGCGAATATGCCCCAGTTACCTTTCCCTTTGGGCCGTCGAATTCGACTTGAACCATCACATTGACTTCGCGGGTATTTGAACCCATTCCTGCAACATCGCCCCAACGTCCGAATTGGACCATCACCACATCACTTATTGGCTTTAGTGGCGCAGGGACAAGGGCTGCGATCGCTGCGGGATTAGTTCGGTACTGGGCTACCAGGACTTCTGAATCTTTAAACCTTGCAGGTGGAGGTCCAGTAAGCGGATTATCAAGTGGGACTGAGTGAGCATTTTCTGGCTTTGGAATCTCATGTAGATAGTGAAGTTCAGTCATCTCAACCCTTACTTTACCCAATTGAATTAGTGCCCCTTATATGCTCAAGCCTATCACTCTGAATAATTAATCAGTAGTATCTGCAAACCTAATCCATAAAACTAACTGCTACCTATTCGCCCAGGAGACAAAGATGAGTAAAGATATTTTTAGATTAGACGATCGCGTGGCAGTTGTAACCGGAGCTGCCGGAGGGATTGGAACTGCGGTTTCACATCAATTAGGCGAAGCTGGCGCCACCATTATTGCTACCGATGTCAATCAAGCTAGTCTCGATAGATTAATCGGAGAACTAGAAGCGAAAAAAATCAAAGTTCATGCAATCAAGAGTGACGCTGGTGTTGAAAGTGAGGTCATCTCACTCTATGAGCAGGCTCGTAAACTGACTGGAAAGACTCCACAGATCTTGGTCAATAATGCATTTCAAGGACTTCATGTAGCCCCACACGAAACCAGTATGGCTGAGTGGTCGAGAATTATGGATACCTCTTTAACCGGTTACTTTTTAAATGCCCGCGAATTCGGAAAGTATGCGATACGCGAGAAGGTCCCGGGCGCAGTAGTTAACATCTCCTCTATAGCCGGAAGCTCTGCAATTGGACGAGGTAACTTTGCATATAGCGTTGCAAAGGGTGGAACAAATCAAATGACAAGAGAGCTTGCAATCGAATGGGCCACTTCTAAGATTCGCGTCAACGCCATTCAGCCCTGTTCAGTTAACACCCCTGGTTGGAGAAGATGGGTAGAAACTGAGGGCGAGAAGGCCAAAGTGCTTATGAAACGCCTTCTCGAGGGCATCCCACTCGGTCGCGTTGCTGAGCCTGAGGACATCGCGCGCGGGGTTCACTTCTTGGTAAGTGACGCTGCAGCCATGATTACCGGGGTGATCCTGCCGATTGATGGTGGGAACCTCGCCTTTAATGCCGGGGGCAACCTTGGGAATTATTAATAGCAAGGGACCTATTCTGTTCTAATCTACTTGCCGCTATTGTTGTCGTTAACAAACAACAATCGACTTGAACGTTTACTAGTGAGTTCCTGAAATGAGGTTGGACGGTGGTTGAAAGTTCACTTGGACTCGGCATAGCAGCGCGCAGGGTGCTCGCCGATGTCGTCACTGATGACCTTCGTGACGCAATCATCGCTCATGAATTAGAACCTGGACGTCGTCTTGCTGAAGATGATTTAGCAAATCAGATGGGTGTATCTCGCGGACCTGTAAGAGAGGCGCTCGCGCGTCTTGAACGCGAAGGGCTAGTTGTAATTGAACGCCACAGAGGGGCTCGCATTGCTTCTTGGGCAAGAACTGACGTTGAAGAGATTTTTTCACTTCGCCTTATTTTGGAGCAACTTGCGATTGAGTGGGCTTGCAAAAATGCAACTGCAGCAGATATTGATGCGCTTGAATCAGTAGTCAAAGAATTTAGGAATTTAGATGATAAGCAACGCACGATAAAGGCGGTCAGCAAGTTAGATCTTGAATTCCACACCAAGATATTTGATGCTGCACATCATGATCGTTTATGTAGAGCTTGGGAGATTCTTCGCTCTCAGATTCACTCTTTTCTAATCTATACCTGGACTAGAGATGAGTTGATAAATAAGACTTTAATGAATTCTTGGGATAAGGATCATCGTGTCTTTATCGAAGTCATCAAAGAGCGTGATCTCGAGAGAGGCCTAAAGGAGATCAAGGCTCACGTTGAGCGAGGCTTTACGAGAGTTTCAAGGCACTTCGTTAACGACACTATTTAAAGCGACTTCTGCAGCTCCAAGATACTCTGCCAAATTGGCTCGCTTATGTGGACTTTCTCCTTATTTCGCGCACGAGATTGGTTCTCGACCTCACCAGGAAGAAGAACTGGGCTCTCTGGCTTTGCTGGTCTTGTGCTTTTAATCTTCGCTGCAGATTCAGCGATTTCTGCTTCGAACTCTGCGCTTCCCACAAAACTCTCTGGATCCATAGCAATTAGAACGGTTCCGTTTCCACGGGTGTAGCCCGTTGCCATCGCAGCATGTCCACCTGAGAGCGCTCCCCCAACTAACTCGATAAAAAGACTCATGCAGTAGCCCTTATGGCCTCCGAAGGGAAGTATCGATCCACCATCATAGAAAGCATTTGGATCAGTGCTATCTCGACCATCTTTATCAGTCACCATACCTGTTGGAAGGGATTGGCCATTTGCCCTTGCCACTCTTAACTTTCCTTCAGCTGATGCAGCGGTTGCAAAGTCAATGATGATTGGATTATCTCCATTTGGAATTCCAGCAGCAAATGGATTTGTTCCAAATAACCTTGCGACTCCACCATATGCAGCTACAGCAGGATCTGAGTTGCACCACATCATTGCAAATAGGCCATTACTGGTGAGCGACTCCATGTATTCACCTAAGCGACCAATATGATTTACATTCTTTACGGTAACTGTGTAAGTACCGTATTTTGAGATTTCGCTTTTAATTTTGGACAGTGCGAACTTGCATGCAACCTGTCCCCAACCCCAATTCCCATCGATGATTCCAATTGCACCTTTATCTCGAAGGAGCGTTGGGCTTGCCCCTGGGATTACGGTTCCTTTTTTAACAAAACCGGTGTATTCAATCAATCGAATCACTCCATGAGAGGCATGGCCAGCTTCTTGAGCCGAGACAAGAGATTGTACAACTGAGAGCGCGTTATCTTTTGGCGTTTCAACTCGCATCAATATGTCTGAAGCAACATCAATCATCTCTTCTCGAGCAACCCCGATTTCTGCAGGTTTTGTGCTCATAGCCCTTGACCTCTCCCCTCAAATCGTTAACAATTAACAACTCGAGAGTATCGGCCGAAGCCCTAGATAGCAACGGTTTAGATATAGGTGGGGCTAGGAGAGCGATGAAAGTTGTAGGCCTTGAGACCATTCGAATCGCTGAGTATCCAGCCATGCTCTTCCTTCAGGTGCACACCGATGAAGGTGTGATTGGCCTTGGTGAGAACTGTGTTGGTATCGGCGTTGTTGAAGAGTTCATTCACGAATCGGTAGCACCAAGACTTCTCGGTAAAGATCCACTTGCGATAACTTCCATTCACGAAGTGCTACATCAAGATTTCCTGGGCTTCCAAGGTTCGGGGGTTGCAGTCCGAGCTGCATCATCGATTGATATCGCGCTCTGGGACATCTTAGGAAAAGTTACAAACCAACCGCTTCATCAATTACTTGGCGGGAAGGTAAGAGATCGTATTCGCGCATATAACACTTGTGCCGGTAGCGCCTATGCGAAAGGCTCTTCAAATATCGATAGAAGCCGTAGAGCTCAAGTCGGTGAAGTTCAAAATGGAGAATTTGAAGATTTGGTTGGCTTTCTAAAGAAGCCTGCTGAGTTAGTCCAAAGCCTTAAGGCCATGGGCTTTACTGCTATGAAGATCTGGCCCTTTGATGAGGCGGCTGTCCGTTCTGGTGGCCAGACTATTTCAAATGAAGATTTACGAGAGGGCGTTGCAGTTATTGAAGCGGCGCGAAGCGCAGATAAAGACTTTGACATCATGCTTGAGATGCACTCACTCTGGTCAGCGCCGGCCGCAACAAGAATCGCACGCGCCGTTGAAGATCTTGATCTGTTCTGGATTGAAGATGCACTTCGCCACGAGAGCACCGAAGCGCTGATTCGATTCAAGAATTCCCACCGCATCCCGGTAACTGTCGGAGAGACGACTGGAACTAGGTGGGATTACTTAAGACTCTTATCTTCGCGGGCAGTTGATCATGTAATGCTTGATCCGGGTTGGGTCGGAGGAATTACCGAAGCTCGTGCGGTTATCGCGCTCGCATCTACTTATGGCGTTCCAGTCGCGCCGCATGATTGCACCGGCCCAGTTGTTCTGACCGTGGGAACCCATCTCGGGGTGGCTTTTCCGAACATCGAACTTCAAGAGATGGTGAGAGCTTACTATTACGGCTGGTATCAAGTTGTAGTTACCGTTCTTCCCAAATACGAGGGCGGTTTCATTACTCCTCCAAACACCCCAGGTATTGGAACTGAACTTCATCCGGATCTAAAGAGTCGCTCTGATGTTACTTCTCGCTGGAGCAGACTTGAGTAAAGACTTGATTCTTGGCCTAGATCTAGGAACTTCCTCCATTAAAGCAATCTTGATTGATTTGAATGGAAATGTGATTAAGAAACTAGAGTCAAAGTTGCCCATTCGAAGAGTAGAAAATCGAGTTGAACAAGATGCTGATGATTATAAGAAGGCCCTCACTGAAATTACTTCTAGTTGCAAAGAATACCTACCAAGACTTGCAGTTATAGGACTTTCGGGACAGACCCCTTCCTTGCTAGGAGTAGATGAATCAGGAAATCCAACATTTCCGGTTCTAATCTGGCAAGACAATCGGGCTACTAGTGAAGCTGAAGAGTTATCAAGAAGTTTTGGTAATCCTTGGGAGCTGATTGGCACTTCTCTTCCATGGGCGGCCTCAGCATGTCCAGCAAAGATGCTCTGGATCTCGCGCCACCAACCAGATTGGATTGAAAAGACTCGTTGGTTACTGCAACCTAAGGACTATCTCGGATTTCTATTGACCGGTCATGCGCTCTCCGATCCTTGGTCAACTAAAGGAATTTGTAATGTAAAGAGTCGAGGCGCTATCGGCGAGTTGATTGAGTTTTGCGGTTGGAATGCGAGGGTTATGCCAACTCTTGCAGATGGATATGAATCACGCGGAACTGTTACGCGTGCTGCAAGTGAGATGACCGGTCTTCCAGTCGGTCTTGAAGTGAGCATCGGCTGGTCCGATGCGATGTGCGGCATGTTGGCACTTGGTGTATTTGCCAAACCAACGTCCTTTGTAATTACTGGAACCTCGGCGATAGTTGGTACTTCTTCACTTTCCTCTCCTAATGACGCCGGGGCGCTCTATGTAATACCTGATTCTTGTGCCCCACTTTCCGTCACCTACGGCCCAACCCAGATGAGCGGTGGCTCGATTGCCTGGGCAGCAAAGTTGATTGGAGTAAGTGAAGAGGAATTTGTCAGCTTAGGTGATCGCAATGAGAGTGAAACTGTTCCCATCTATCTTCCATACATTGCAGGCGAACGTGCTCCGTTATGGCGATCTGATATCCGAGGTTCATTTAGTGAGCTCTCAATTAGCGATGAAAAATCATCACTAGCGCGCGCAACTATGGAAGGTGTTGCATTTGCCGAGCGACAGGTCCTTGAGATGAGTCAGAAAATCTCAGCAAGCAATCCAGATGAAGTTACCCTTGGAGGACATGCAGGTAACGATCCCAAATGGATCAAGTCTCGTAAGCGAACGATGGGAAGAAGTCTTCGAAGAATCTCTGATGCCGACATAACTTGTCGTGGTTCTGCAATTCTTGCGCATACCATTCTCACCAAAGATCTCAATGCAAGTACAGCCATGCTATCGGCAAAATCAGAGCTACATGAAATCTCTGCCTCAGAAATCAACTATGGACTTAAAAACTTCGAGAGATTCTTAGTAGAGCAGAGCGCTCTGCTAGTGAAAAGTGATGGAGAGCGGTAATGGGAAGTAAAGATCGAGGTCGAATTCAAAATCTCAGGCAGACACTTAGATTTAGAAAGCCGATTCTCAATCCAAAGAAGCGAAGACTTACCTATGCAATCACAATTCATGACTTAAGAGTTATTGCCAAAAAGCGCACTCCTATCGGACCTTTTGATTATGTAGATGGCGCAGCCGAAGATGAAGTCTCCTTAACTAGGGCGCGCCAGGCTTTTCTAGATATTGAATTTAAGCCTCATGTGCTTCGTGATGTCTCAAGTACATCCCTTGCTACCAAAATGTGCGGGGAGAGTTTTTCACTACCACTAGGAATAGCTCCCATCGGTTTCTCGCGGATGATGCAGACCGAGGGTGAAATAGCAGGGGCTTCGATAGCAAATAACAAGGGAATGCCCTTTGCCCTTTCAACTATGGGTACAACGTCAATCGAGAGGGTCGCAGAAGTTGCTCCAAATGGCAGCAATTGGTTCCAGCTTTATCTATGGCGCGATCGTGAGCGTTCTTTGGAGTTGATAAATCGGGCAGCAAAAGCTGGATTCAAAGGACTGATACTTACTGTAGATGCGCAAGTTGCTGGAGCGCGCCTTCGGGATGTGCGCAATGGCTTGACCGTACCTCCTTCGTTAACAGGTAAGACATTAATTGAAGCAGCGCCCAAAGTTAACTGGTGGTGGAACTTTTTAACTAAAGAACCACTTGTTTTTGCATCTCTTGATTCCTGGAATGGCACGGTCGCAGAATTAATGAACACGATGTTTGATCCAACTATGACACTTGAAGATTTGAAGTGGATCAGAAAAGTTTGGGACGGCAATCTTCTTGTTAAAGGAGTCCAGCGGGTCGATGATGCGCTCGCAATCGCAAAGTGTGGTGTTGAAGGTATCTGGTTATCCAATCATGGTGGGCGACAGCTAGATCGTGCTCCCATACCGCTACATCTAATTGAGCCGGTTCGAAGAGCGATAGGTAAGAAAGTTGAGATTCATGTCGACACTGGAATCATGCATGGTGCTGATGTGATTGCCTCACTTGCAAAGGGAGCTAACTTCACTTGGATTGGCCGTGCTTATATGTATGGACTAATGGCTGGTGGAAGCGATGGCGTTGCAAGGGCAGTTGAAATTTTGCAGACCCAGATGCTTAGAACAATGAAATTGCTGGGAGTAAGTCATCTCTCGCAACTCTCCCCAGATCTTGTGCATACCGCACTTGAGAAAATACAAACCGAGGCAAAGAGAAAGAGGTAACGATGTTAGAGGGCTTACTTGTTCCGATGTTCACTGGTTTTAGAGGCAATGAGAGCCTCGCCTATGAGGAGACGATTACCCATGCTAAGTGGCTGTTAGATGCCGGAGTCGATGGCCTAGTTCCCTTCGGAACCTTTGGCGAGGGAGCATCACTAAGCCTCTCCGAGAAGATCCGCTTAACTGAAGGAATTTTGAAAATCTCAGGCTCTGCAAAAATAGTGCCATCCCTTATCTGCAATAGCTTCGGTGAAATCAACGAGTATCTCGAATTTGCCAATTCCACCAAGGTAGATGGCGTGATGGTTATGCCACCCGGGTATTTCAGGCCCGGCGATGATGGCGCGCTTAGGAAATTCTTTGAGCGAGTTTCAAGCCTCACAACTAAGCCAGTTATTGCATATAACTTTCCTGCGATGTCTCTGACAATAAATCCTAGAGTTATTGCTGGGCTTAATATCTGGGGAGTAAAGGACTCAAGTGGCTCAATAGAATCGGCAAAGGCATATTTAGATTCGAATGTAAGACTTCTTATCGGTAGTGATGTCCTTCTCGCTGATGCAATTTCCCTTGGTGCATCTGGTGGAATTTGTGGAATTGGTAATTTCTTTCCCCGAAGGATGAAACGGATAAATGATCTAGCTAAGGCTGGAAAATTAGATGAAGCTAGGCGCGAGGTCATTCCAGTCGCCGAGTTCTCAAGTGGCATTCTTCAGGATGGATTTACTCCGGCGCTAGCGATAAGCGCCTTTAAATCTGCAGCGCCCAAGTTCATTCCTACCCACTTAGGAGATATGCGCACTCCTGTGCCGAAGATTGTCACCGAATTTTCAAGATGGTCGAAGTCACTTGAGTATTCTGAAATTGCTGGTTAAGCATTGAGTAATTTTCGCGAACTATTTCGCCCTGCTCGAAGCGTTCCAACGACTCGCTGGACGGCAAATCATACCTGGGAGCTCTCATTCTCTGGCCTTGTAATTCTCTTCTTTGGGATAACAATCCTTGGATTGGGTGGAGCTCTTGTTGTGCGAGCAGATTTGGGAAATGCACCTTGGACAGTCTTTGCCGAGGGAATTTCAATTCAATCAGGGCTATCGATTGGGACCGCTTTCTTTTTTAGCTCTTGTCTCGTGCTTCTTCTCTGGATTCCACTCGCCATAAAACCTGGTTTTGGAACGATAGCGAATACAACTTACTTCGCAATCGTCCTTGATTGGGCGCTTGGTTGGATTAACTCACCATCTAGCCAACTTCTTGAATACCTGATGCTGCTCGCTGGGATCGCCTTCGTTGGACTGGGATCTGCGATCTATATGACCTGTGGTCTAGGTGGAGGTCCACGTGATGGTCTATTGATGGGATTAGTTAAACGAACAGGAATTCGAATCATCTATATAAAGATGACTATGGATGGCACCGCCCTGCTTGTCGGATTCTTACTTGGCGGAACTATCGGAGTCGGAACTGTGCTCTCTGTTGTTCTCTATTCGTGGTCTGTTGCCCTCTCTATGACTCTGGTGGCACAGATTCCACTAGCAAAGATTTAGCGATTAATTACATCGGTTTTGTCGGATCCGGCGGTATTGTCTCATCTCCCGATTCAACGATTCGAATTTACTTCGTTACTAGGAAGGATTAGAACTGTGGTGTTTGATTGGGAAAAAGACTACCTAGATCCAGCCTTGCGATCCCAAGTTGAAAATCTAAAGAAAGAGGCCTTTTCTAACCCTACTTCGCCCTACACCTTGCTTGAACGCGCAAAAGTTGTTTGGGAGTGGGCTAATCGATTTTCCTTGACTGGCGAACCTCTTCCAGTCGAGTGTTCATTCTTTATGGCGAGCATGTTTGTTGGAAATAATGTGGGTGAATTCAGTGTGCTGAGGAGAGACCCTGAAATTTCTTCTGTTGATCTCGATCAGATGATTAGAGAGATTTCACTTAAGGAAGAGTACAAAGGGTCGATTGGCAAGTTTGTCGCCAATAAAAGACACCCTCTCTTGGTGGAAAGTTTAGAGACTATCGAACAGAAATTTATCGTGAGTAAAGTTCCTTTGATAGAAAGAGCTGGGCTTCTGATCGCTCGAAATGGCTTTGTTGATCACGGCGTTCCACAAAACTCTGATGGGCAAGCCGAGAACTTCGTCACCATCACTTGCTCAAACGAGGAGGCGAGATTTGTTCCCCAAACAATCGAAATGCGTGGTCTTAGAGGCGGAATCCGTGCGCCACTTCCAGTCCTTCTCTTTCGACTTGAGGGCGTTACATTGGAAGAAGGCGAAGAAATTGTTATTAAGTATGGTGATAAAAGTCAGGGAAGCCCTGGATTTAGAATTCAATCGACATCTACAGATGCTTTTCGTCTACCCGTTTACGTCGACTTCGACGGGAGTGGAAATTTCATAACCTTCAATTACCCCGGATTTGAGGTTATTGGAGGATTAACGAAGTCTGTCCACGCATTTTTACCTGCGATGGCAAAGGTTGGTGAGACCTTCGACCTTGTTATCCGATCGGAGGACAAGGCCAGAAATCGAGCCTCGGGTCCGATCCCAAGTTATCAGGTCTTCCTCAACGACGAACTGATAGCAATATTAGATTCGGGAACGGATGCGGTCTCTATAGTCCGAGATTTGAAGATCGAACAAGAGGGCACATATCGCTTCAAGATTCTCTCCAACAACGGATTCGCTGTTTGGAGCGACCCTATTTGGGTTAAGTCTGAGATTAACGAAAGAGTCTATTGGGGGGATCTGCATGGTCATTGCGAATTTGCAGATGGTCAAGGTACTCCACGTGCCTTCTTTACTTTTGGTAGGGACGACGCCCAATTGGACTTCCTATGCCTTTCGGAGCATGACATCTTTCTGGACGATTACAAGTGGAACCATTTGCAAGAGTGTTTAGTCCAATTTGAAGCTAAAGGAAGCTTCATTCCACTTTTGGCGTACGAATGGACAGCTCCTCCCAAGTTAGGTGGTCACCATAATGTTTATTTCAGAAAGGGAGACAGCCAGATCATCGGGCTACATGGTGCTACAAATCTTGAGAGTCTCTTCGACATATTGAGGAACTCTAATTCCGATCAGGATGTCTTAGTAATTCCACATGCTCATCAAGCTGGTGATTGGAGAAGAGCAGATCCTGAACTCGTAACCGGAGTTGAAATAGCTTCTCAGCATGGAAGTTTTGAATGGTTCGGCAAGCGCTATCTCGAGCAAGGAAATCAGATTGGCTACGTGGGCGGCTCGGACAATCATCAAGGCCATCCTGGGTATTCCTCTTCTTCAGTCAACATTGTAGAAAGTAAGAACGGACTTACTGCTGCATGGGCAAGTGGGCTCGACTCCGAGAAGATATTTTCTGCCATACGCAATCGTTCCGTATATGCGACTTCGGGTGAGCGAGTTCTCCTTGATTTCTCCATAAATGGCTCCGCGATGGGTGGTGTACTTGACACAAGTGTCAGTCGGAAGATTAAAGCAAAGGTATCCGGTACCTCATGCTTAAGACTTGTAGAGATTCGAAAAGGAGGTCAAATCCTAAAAGCGATCAGCTTCGCTGGCTCACTCGGTGATTCCAAGATACTGCGAATAGCTTTCTCTTCGACAAGTGAAGTAGAAGGCCACGATAATCCGCGTGGATATATAGTCTGGCGTGGATGGATTGAATTCTCGCGGGAGATCATTAAGTCAGTAGATCAGACCCATCTCTTCAATTTTCACTCTGAGTATGCTCGATTGGACTTGGAGAATCAACGCCGAGTGGAATTTGAAGTGCATACACGAGGACACAAGAACGTTATATTCATCGAGACCACGGATATAGATGATTCTGATTTAATTTCTATCCATTTGGTGGAGACTGTCGAAATTTCAGATTCTCGTTACATACGTGCACGAGACACATTGCCTGCCACCGAATTGCGATTCTCGGTGAACGAATTGAAGTCGGGCGTTTCATCAAGAGAAATAATGGTTGGGACTTACAGAGATTGCGTGGACTTGGAAATAGTAGATCAGAGCGCGCCCCTAGATATTGAGTTTGAATTCGAAGACACGGAACCGCTGGGTGAAAGTTCTGAGTTCTACTCCCTATATGTAGAACAATTAGACGGAGCCCAAGCTTGGTCGAGTGCGATTCGCGTTTCGGGCTTGATCAGTCAAGACCATGATTAGTTTTCTTAAGAACCTTCTCTTTAGAAGACCTGAGAATCAATCTCCCCCACCCGGCAAACTAAGCTGAATTGAAACGTTTGACAGTAGTTGCCAAAACTGGTGGGCGCTGAGGGTTTTGAACCCCCGACCTACTCGGTGTAAACGAGCCGCTCTACCGCTGAGCTAAGCGCCCTATCAAAATCCTTGCGCAGTCTATAACGAGGCTAGCGCGCTTCTGTAATCCTCGATTTTTCTCGCCTCAGCAGGGCTATTTATTACGCTCCAGCGCACAATTCCTGCCTTATCGATAATAAATGTGCCACGTAGCGCAAGACCGCGATCTTCATTAAATACTCCATATTTCTTCGCAACTGCGCCATGGGGCCAGAAGTCAGAGAGAAGTGGGAAGTTATAGCCCTCCTTCTCTGCAAAGACTTTCTGGGTAAACATCGCATCACATGAGATTGCAAGAAGTTCGATATTTTCATTTTGGAAAGCTGATAGATCATCTCTTAGCGCGCAGAGCTCTCCGGTACAGGTGCCAGTAAAGGCAAAAGGAAAGAAGACTAGAACCACATTCTTCGTGCCTCTAAATGAGGAGAGTGAAACTTTCTCTCCAAATTGATTTACCAATTCAAAATCAGGTGCAAGATCTCCAGTTTTTATTGCCATTATTTTCTTCCACTCTTTCGCGCAACTAATCTAGTTGCAGTCCAATCCTTTGAAGCTGGAATTGTTGAGGTAAGACTTAAGCCTGCAGTCTGAGCAGCATCTTGAATATCACTTGGCTCAACATGTCCTGGCCTTGAAACCTTTGGTGTTAGAAGCCAGATAGGTCCTGATTCACTTAAGTAGGTAAGGCAATCGACTAACTCATCGATTAGATCGCCATCATCTTCGCGCCACCAAGTAATAACGGCATCTACTACCTCTTGAGAATTTTCATCAAGAAATTCACTTCCAGTAGCAGTTGAGATCTCGCTACGAATTGCTTCATCGCAATCACTTCCAAAGCCTCGCTCTAATACGAGATAACCGCTCTGGATTCCCATTCGGGATGCCAGTTGCCCTGGCCCCACCGGCGGGGTGCTCAATGCCTTCTCCTTAACATTCTTAGCTCGCTCAAAAGTTGAGCCTTATGGGCTAAGTCCACACTCTTAAGGGCTAGAAAGCAACTTGGTAAAAGGGGCAAACTCACACTCCTTGGATTTCACTCAAAGCGCCATTTAAGGCAAAGATAGCCCTGTGAGCCCAGGCCCAGAGAATATGAATAATCTCCAAGACCTCCATGTGGATCAGCTAATCGATGCCAATCCCGATGAAACCGCCGAATGGCACCAGAGCCTTGATTCCTTAATTAAGCATGCCGGACCAGCGCGGGCCCGCTACCTAATGCTCTCACTAATAAAGCGCGCTCATGAGGCAAATATTCAACTTCCAAATCTACGTCTTACCGATTACATGAACACCATTCCACCTGAG
>Ga0222712_10001325_pt1 | contig 30882 bp, 27 predicted proteins | sample C33_657DmetaG_FD_165043 | JGI IMG/M metagenome (GOLD analysis project Ga0222712, IMG submission 165043) | Estuarine water microbial communities from San Francisco Bay, California, United States - C33_657D | ecosystem: Environmental > Aquatic > Marine > Unclassified | place: USA: California...
ATCAGGGTGGCCAAATGCGACTAGCTCTTTACGAACCTTTACTGACAATTTAGGAAATTCGGTGCCATCGCCGGCTGACCACTTGAAATCTACTTTGCGAAAACCGTCATACTTCTTAGTCTTCTTTACATAGGTGCGAAGTGCTTCAATCTCGCCACCTAAAGTGCCATTGATGCCGTGCTTAGAAATAATAATTCGACCGGTTAAACCGAGTGATTCACAAAGGGTGCGCTGCCATAATTTAACCGCGGCAGGGTCAGATATCGGCGTGAAGCCGTAATACAAAATGACCTTATGCAAATCCATGGCGTGATTGTATCTCGCCTACTTTGCCCTTAAGAAATCAGTAGATCTAGCGCCCAGGGCTGGCCATCAGCAGGCGGGTGGAGCTCGCACTCAAATAACTGCGCTGCCATGCGCTGCACCTCTGCCGGTGTTGCTGGGTCATTAGTTTGCATCAGTAAGTGCCTCGTTAATTCGCCCCGATATTTCTTAGACATATGGGTGATCACACTTCGCTCTGTGCCATTTATTTTAAAAACTCTTACCTCAACTGTGTTTTCAGGATTAATAGTCCAAACACTTTTATAGGTGGACGAGCGGCAATCAATAACTAGTTCACTAACAAATTTCGTAGAAACCGCTGCAATGGCAGCACGCCATAACTTGCTATCAATCTTTATCTTGTATTGAAAAATCTGATCTAGCGGTTTAACTAGGCCGAAGAGCGCGGAGACTATTAAGACTCGTGAATTAGCGCGCTTCTTTTGTGTTGCCGAAAGTGAATTCCAGCCCAGACCTTGGTAGAGCACCCCGTCATAGATTTCAATAGCTGGTGAAGTTTTTGAAGAGTCGGAACCGGCTGTGGTTTGAGATCGAAGAGCTGATAGTTCAGCTGCGAATGTAAGTGAACTTAAATCAAATTTTTCAGGACTAGTTGCTGCTTTCTTCTTCTCACTTGGCGGCAAGAGGATTAGCATTAGGCGATGCTATTAGAGAGGGCTCAGTAATCATGGCTGATGCACAAAATGTTCGAGCGGAGATTTTTGAAACCGGTAATGAACGAGTTAAGGCTGCTCGCATAGTTATTGACGCACCTGCTGCCAAAATATTTGATCTCTTAGCAAATCCCAGCCGCCATAAAGAAATTGATGGCTCAAATACCATTCAAGGAAAGCTGAGTGGGCCAGAGCGACTCTCGCTAGGTGCCAAATTTGGTATGTCCATGCACTTAGGAATTGATTACAAAATTAGGAATACCGTTGTTGAATTCGAAGAGAATAAACTGATCGCTTGGCGTCACTTAGGTCGTTGGCGTTGGCGCTATGAGATTCGTGAAATAAGCCCAAATCAATGCGAAGTTACTGAAACTTTTGATGGCCGAGAATCAATATCGCAGACCTGGTTAAAGGCGCGTAAGGCTTATCCCTGGACTCAAATGGTCGTTGCCAAGACTTTGGTGCGCTTAAAAGAGGTCATGGAAGCACGCTAGATACTGTGGGAAGATAGCCTCATGAGTATGGCTAATGAATCCTTAGGCGCTGTAATGGCCTCGGAAATCTCTGAGACCCCAAAGGTTTTCCGCCGTATCTTGAGCAACCTCGATGCCCTAGCGCCGATTAAAGATATTTTGACCGCAAATAAGATCTCTTCAATTTTGATTCTGGCGCGTGGCACCTCAGATAACGCCGCACATTTTCTAAAGTATTTAATTGAAACCAAACTTGGTCTGCCTTGCGGGCTTACCTCACCATCATCGGTAACAATTTATGATGCCAAGTTGCGCTACGAGGGTGTTCTGGTAGTTGCACTAAGCCAAAGTGGTCAGTCACCAGATCTAGTTGCTTTTGCTAATTCAGCTAAGCGCGCAGGTGCCAAATTAATTTCATTAACCAATGATGCTAATTCACCACTAGCAAAGGCCGCAGATCATCATTTAGATCTGCAAGCCGGAGCCGAGTTAGCTGTTGCAGCCACCAAGAGTTATTCAGCTCAACTTTTAACTTCATATTTGTTGGTGGCAACTTGGGCCAACTTAAAAATTGATGGCGATTTATTAGTTGCCCAAGCTGAAAAGCTAACTGGAAATGCTGCACTAGTCTCTGAAGCCGTTGCGGCTTGTAGCCGAGAGAATGAAACTGTGGTTCTTGGCCGCGGCTTTGCATATCCAAATGCTCGCGAGGCAGCACTTAAGATTCAAGAGACCTGCAAAGTTTCAGTGCAAGGACTATCAACAGCAGATTATTTACATGGTCCAATTTCAGCGCTAACTCCAGAAACTCAAGTTTTTATCTTGGCACCAGCACACCTGCCGCTTAATTCAATATCTGAAGCCACAACGCGCATACGGGCCATTACTGGCCGCATTATTTGGGTTGGCAATGGTGGTTCGCCCGAAGCCGGCGACATTGTTATTGCTGGCTCTGACTGCCGTGATGAAATGGAATCAACCATTGTCGATGCAATTTCACTGCAGCGCTTCTCACTTGAATTCGCTAAAAAGTCTGGTTTTGATCCAGATGCACCAGTAGGCCTCTCAAAAGTTACGCTCACTCACTAATAGTTGAGGTTGCTTCAATGAACCGCGATTACTTAGTTATCGTTCCTACTTATAACGAAATCACCAGCATCGGTATTTTATTGCCGCAGTTGCTCGAACTTAATTTAGATATTTTAGTAGTAGATGATGGTTCACCCGATGGCACTGCCGATGCTTGTCGCGCACTGGGTCTGGAAAGTGGCCGTATCGTTGTAGTTGAACGAAAGAAGAAATTAGGTTTAGGCAGTGCTTATAAAGCTGGTTTCAATTATGGCGAGGACCGCGGTTATAAGTTTTTAATTGAGATGGATGCTGATGGCTCACACCAAGTAAGCGATCTTCTTACGCTGATGAGCACCATGGAAACAAGTGGCTCAGATTTAATAATTGGATCGCGCTGGATTTCTGGTGGCGCAGTGCAAAACTGGGCCAGACGCCGGGAATGGTTATCAAGGTCTGCCAATGTTTATGCCCGCTTATTACTAGGCGGCAAAGTCAAAGATATGACAGCTGGCTTTCGAATTTATCGCACTGATAAGTTAATTCAAATTGATTTAGCATCAGTTAAAAGCGAGGGATATTGTTTTCAAATCGAGATGACCAAACGAATGTCCCAAATTGATGGTGTTATTTTAGAAGTTCCAATTACTTTCGTTGAACGCAAATACGGTGTTAGCAAGATGTCTAAAAAGATTGTTTTTGAAGCGATTTATCGCGTAACCGCATGGGGTTTAAGCGCGAAATTCCGAAGAAAGCGACCTTAATAGCCACTTGCGATAGGCCGTGATAAGTTCAGCGCACTTGATCCAGGCGGCCCAGTCATTCGTGGTTATGGCTGCCAATGAACAAGTGGCGTTGCGTTTAGCGAAATCCGGTTTGATTCCGGTGCTGTCCCGCAACTGTAAAGATCGCAAGATCTAAGCCAGGTCGCCTGGCGTGACGCCGAAAGTGTTATCCAACCTCGGAGGAAGGTTGGGCCTTTACGCGGAATTTTTCGTTTAATTGCCCCCTTTCTCCCTCAAATCTCTTGAGGGAGTATTTTTATGTTTAAAAGGTTTACTCGACCGATTGCACTCTTGGTCACAGCGTTATTACTTGCTCCGCTTTCACCAGCAAGCGCAGCTACGACAGCTACTAAATATCCATTAACTATTTCATCTGGTGGATACTCAACTACGATTGCTAAAAAACCAACTCGCATTATTTCGCTTTCGCCAAGTGCGACTGAATCACTATTTGAAATCGGCGCCGGCAAACAAGTTTTGGCTGTTGACTCATATTCAAATTTTCCTAAGTCGGCACCGATTACTGATCTAAGTGCATTCGAGCCAAATGTTGAAGCAATCATTGCACTTAAGCCAGATCTGGTAGTCCTATCAGTTGATGCCATGAAATCTATGGTGGTCAAAGAAGCACTCGAAAAATTAAAGATCCCAGTATTGATGGAGAAAGCACCTGAGACCTTAGTCCAGGCATATAAAGAGATTGAAGTACTTGGCGAAGTCACTGATCACACATCAGAGGCCAAGAAAGTAACTTTCAAAATGGCGGCGCTAATTAAATCGATTATCAACCGAACCAAAAAAACCGTCAAGATAACTTTCTTCCATGAGCTCGATAACACGCTTTATTCAGTTACCTCCGATACTTTCATCGGCAAGGTTTATAAGGACTTTGGCCTGATTAATATTGCAGATAAGGCTGCCGGGGCTGATTCTTACGGCTATCCGCAACTATCGGCTGAGTACCTATTAAAGGCTGATCCAGACGTTATTTTCTTGGCCGATGCCGAATATGGCGAAAGTGCAGCTACCGTTAAGGCACGTGCTGGTTGGTCTGGCATTACAGCTGTTACCAAGAAGAATGTTTTTGCACTACCAAATGACATTCCTTCCAGATGGGGGCCACGACTTGTTGATTTCTATCGCTACGTTGCCGCTTGCCTTACAAAGGTGAAGAAGTAAGTAAATGAAGCAGAATCAGATCGATCGCGTGTGGCGTTGGCAGATTACTGCCAGCGCTGCCGCGGCGTTACTGATTGCTTGCTTACTTGGCGTGGGCTTTGGGCCAGTTAATTTAGATTTCGGATCAATCATTAGAACTTTATTGGGGCTACCTAACGGCCTTGAAAATGAAGACCGCACCCTGTTACTTGAGTTGCGTTTACCGCGCGTGGTGTTAGGTGCGCTAGTTGGCGCAGCCCTTGCAACAAGTGGTGCGGTTTATCAAAGTGTCTTTAGAAACCCACTAGCTGATCCATATTTACTCGGCGTTGCATCAGGGGCGGGCCTTGGTGCCACAATTGCAATTACTAATGGCGGTGGCGACCTACATGCCTTGCTGCCAATCTTTGCATTCCTTGGAGGAGTACTTGCTGTAGCTGCAACTTTCTTAGTGGCAGGCAGGTTATTTGCCGATCCCAGCACTTTGTTATTGGCAGGTATTGCAGTTGGCTCTTTTGCAACAGCGTTTCAAACTTATTTGCAACAACGCAATAGTGCAGCTTTGCGTCCGGTCTATTCCTGGATTCTGGGCGAGCTAACAGTTGCCAATTGGGATGTAGTTAAGTGGGCTGGCTTCTATATTTTCATCGCGCTCTTCGTCTTAATTCGTATTTCCAAAGTCCTTGATGCGTTGATGCTAAGTGATGAAGAGGCCTATTCCTTAGGGGTTTCACCGCAGAAAATCCGCCTGATTGCCGTTGCTGCAGCTACTTTAGCTACCGCCACAGCAGTATCTGCCAGTGGTCTAATCGGCTTCGTGGGAATCGTGGTTCCGCACTTAGTTCGAGGGCTAACCAAGCGGGCTACAAATCGTTCACTACTTTCAATTGCATTTGTGGGTGCCGCTTTTCTAGTAATTGCTGACCTAGGCGCTCGCACATTGCTATCACCAGCTGAGCTACCCATCGGAGTAATTACCGCTTTCGTTGGTGCGCCATTCTTCTTATTCGTTCTACGAGCTCGCAATCGAGGTAGCCAGTGATTAATATCGAAAATCTCATCGTACGGTTTGATAACGCTGAAGTTTTGCAATCAATTAATTTAGATATTCCAGAAGGAACCTGGAGCTGTTTAGTTGGCCCCAATGGCGCTGGCAAGACAACGCTGTTGCGCACGATGCTTGGCATGCAACCGTATTCAGGTTCGATTAAATATAACGATCGTGAAATTGCTAAGAACAAATCACTAAACATCGCATTCGTTCCGCAACGTCCATCAATTCCAGCAGCTATGAGTGTTGCTGAATATGTGATGTTAGGACGAGCAAAGCTAGATGGCTGGGGCAAGGAATCAGCGCATAGCCGCAATATTGTGCATGAGATGTTAGAGGCAACTCAGCTATTAGGAATGCAAAGCCAATTAGTAAATACGCTTTCAGGCGGTGAAATGCAGCGGGTATTAATCGCACGCGCTCTAGTTCAAGAACCTGAAGTTATGTTGCTTGATGAACCAACTAGTGCCCTTGACTTGCATCATCAGATTTCAGTACTTAACAAAGTTGAAGAGATTAAAGCAACCGGCGTCACTATTATTTCAACGATGCACGACATCACTTTGGGCGCCATGTATGCAGAGCGAATCATCATCATGCAAAGTGGGCGAGTGCTATTAGATGGTGAATCTCAGTCTGTAATCCACTCACCCGAGCTGCGTAGCGCCTTTGATGACCGTATTAGCGTGCACTTGCTCGAGAACGGGCGCCCAGTAATTATCGCTGCCAAGCGTGCGACGGGGTTAGAGCAAGGGGTTATTTAGTACCTAACCTTTGTAATTTAGGGGTTAGAGATAGCAATTCTCGCCCATCTGCGTAACCCTATGCCCATGACTGCGCTTGATTCAGATATCACCCTTTCGAGAATCCGCCCGCCTGAACTTCCCGCCAATTTCCTTTCCAGGCGCCACCTTTTCGAATTAATTGATGATCAAGCTCCTGGCTACACCATGGTGGTGGCACCTGCTGGGTATGGAAAAACTTCGCTAATTGCCGAGTGGGCGAAACAAAGTAAGAAAAAAGTCATTTGGTACACGATGTCAGAAACTGACTCTGCAATTGGACTGGCAACATATTTGATAAGCGCGATCCGCCAGGAGTTTCCGAATTTCGCACCAGATTTAGAAGCAAAAACGGTAACTTCAATTTTTCAAGCCATTGGAAACCTTGAAGAGGATATTGTTTTAGTACTAGATAATGTTGTAGACGTTTTTACATATCAATTAAATATCACGCAGTCCTATATGGATGCAATTCCAGATAATATTCACATCTTCGCGCTGCGAAGAATAATGCCCACAGTCTCGCTTAAGCGATTTTCAAGTATTGGGCGCTTATCAGTTATCACCACGGGCGACTTAGTCTTTTCCAAAGATGAAATCAAATCATTACTTCAAATTTCTGGTGTAGACGCAAATGAAAAGAGAATAAATCAAATTGCCCAACAAACCCATGGCTGGCCATCTGCCGTTGGAATTATTGCAAGTGGCGAGGATAGCAAATTTGACCTAGAAGTTGACGACAGCCTCGTTAAGAATTTAGTTTCGAGTAAGTTTGAAAAACTATCGAAAGAGACTCGAGAGCTGCTAATTGCAATGTCTAGTTTTGAAGTCTTTGATTTAGATTTAGTGACATCAATTATGCAGAAACCTGCAAATGAGACAAACCTAAATAAACTAGCCGCTGAAGGTGTTTTTCTAATGTTGGCTGCTGGCCAAAAAAGTTCGTACATTTTCAATAACTCCGCACGCGAAGTGATTAATGAGATAGCTCTCGCTGACAGCAAGAACTATCGTAAGAATCAGATAGCAATTTCTGAACTTTTTCAGTTTCGAGACCAATCGAACTTGTCGGTATCTCATGCAATAAAGTCTGGTGATTCCGACTACCTACGTCAGATGTTCAAACCGGTAATGCGAAAATTGGTTCAGCAAAGTGATGGTCGCAATATTCTCTATTGGAGTAACTATTTACCGACAGATAACACCCGCAATCAATTATTTTCAGAACTTGCCAAAATCATGGGTCACCTGACTAGTTTTGAATTTGACCGCACAATCCAGTTGGTCGAGGAGATGCGTTTTACATATAAAGACTCCCCTCTAGCTCCATTTATCGAGCGAATCAATGCTGCTGCCTTGGCACACGTTGCATTCTGTCGGGGTCGTTTAACTGAATTCGATGTTCAAATGGCGATAATTTTTAGTGACCAAATTACCGAACCTGCCATAGAGCAATCTGATCGACTTGGCATATTGCGGATACTTGCTGCTAGATCTTTTATATTCGAAGACTCTGCAGCGTTGCATTCGCTTGAAGCCGAAGTTCAAGAAATTATCAAAGAGAGCAAGTCACCAGAAGACCTTTTTATCTGGCAGACAATTCGAGCTATGAAGTTATTCCTGGACGGTGAATACCTGCAGGCTTTTGATGCCGCGTCGCTATCTGAAGAAATTGGGCAGCGCAATGAATACGCAGGATTCTTTGGCTACACCGAAGCTATCTACATTAAGGCGCGTTGCCATTTAGAATTTTGTGAAGAAGATAAGGCAACCGAAGAGCTAAAAAAGCTGGCGAAGCTCGCTCGAGAATGGCAGCAATGGCCATGGGTATTTATGGCCGAAAGCTTCATGGCGCGGTCTTTGATGATGAATGGCAAAGTTGAAGAAGCATTTGCTGTTGTGCGCGATCATCGCCAACTTGCCTCAGAGTTTAAAGGTGAAGATGGCCTAAGTTTGATTATCGATATAAATGAGCTATTTCTTCGGTTCTGGATTAAAGATTATGAACGTTCAAGCCAGATACTAAACCGCTTACCCAAAGATTTAATCTTTACCCACCAATATCGCCAGGCACTCGGTGCGGTATCGAAGAATGAAGTGAAGAAAAAGGTAGTACCAGAGATTTTAGAATCTGACACTGCTCGCGAAAAGATTTGGAAATCTTTAGTTGGTTGCGAGGCAAACATTTCGCAGGAAACATTGGCGATGGATGCCTTGAAGATTGGACTCGATGTTGGTGCACGAGTGGGTGCAAAAGAGATTTTCTTGCGGCAAGATCCCACAATTCTGGAGTTGATTATTCGCAGCGCTTCTAAACGTCCAACTGTCTATCTCGAAGAATTAGCTCGCGCCGCCGCTCAGCGAATGAATGCAAAGAACAATCAGAATGCGGCGCTGACCCAACCGTTAACTAAGCGCGAAATAGATGTATTGCGCTCACTAGCCACGGGTAAGCCAATCACGGCAATCGGTAAGACCTTACATATTTCGCATAACACGATGAAGACTCACTTGCGCAATATCTATCGCAAATTAAGCGCTAGTGGACGCGAAGAAGCGGTTGTGAAAGCACAGACCCTATTCATAATTTAGGATAGTTAAATGGTTTCAGAACTAGATTTGACGCAGGCCACCCTAGTAACGCAGCGTCTTGAGCTGCATCACATTAGCGGTGCAAATCTGATCACGCTTTTTGAGGATCGCGACGATGCACCAATTCTAAAGAATGCGAATTTCACTAATCCGCACCGAGTTTTAGTTGATTTTCAAGGGCCACTTCATTGGCGAGTGCCGCAAGTTAAAGCTGATCCCAGCTGCAATAAATGGTTTGTGCGCCAGATCGTGTTAAAGCAAAGTCGCGAAATTATAGGCAGTACCAGTTTTCATGGCGTGCCAGATGAAAACGGCATGGTTGAAATTGGTTTAGGAATTGAACGAGAATTTCATAATCAGGGTTTTGCTAAAGAAGCTTTGATGGCGATGTGGTCTTGGGCCATAGACCAACCAGACGTTAAATCATTTAGATACACGGTCAGCCCAGGTAATGCACCATCAATAAAAGTAATTGAATACTTTGGTTTTCCTTTTACTGGGGTTCAGATAGATGAAGAAGATGGCCCCGAGAATGTTTATGAAATCTCAGTTGAGGAATTTAGAAAGAAGTTTCCAAAAACTTAAATCTAAAACTGATCAGTCGTGGTGTTGACCCGATTTATGTTTAAAGCGGCCCATGAATTCATCCTTTAAATCAAAGAAGTGACCAGTCTTAAGAGCTGCTCGCATTTGATCAACTAAGCGCACCACAAAACGTTCGTTATGAATTGTGGCCAGGGTGGCGGCAATCATCTCTTTGCCGTGGAATAAGTGGTTTAAATATGCGCGGGTGTAGTTGGTGCAGGTGTAGCAATCGCATTCGCTATCAATTGGGTTGAAATCTCGCTTATATGTGGCATTGGTTAAGTTGTAGCGCCCAGTCATTGTATAGACGGCACTTGAACGAGCAATACGCGATGCAAGTACGCAATCGAAGGTATCGATACCGCTTTCCACGCCCACAAATAGATCTTCCGGGGCGCCAATACCCAGCAAATGCTTTGGTTTTTCTTCGGGTAGTTCGCTATTTACCCATTGCACAATGGTGCCGAGTGAATCTTTATCAAGGGCTCCACCAATACCGAAACCATCAAATGAAATGCCGGATGATTCAAGTGAACCTAAATCTTTGGCAGCTTTGCGACGTAAGTCTTCATATTGGGCACCTTGAATAACACCAAAGAGAGCTTGATAAGGCTTATCAGCTCGCTCTATCGTTAAACGTTTATGTTCATCTAAACAACGAATTGCCCAGGCATAAGTGCGATCCATGGCTCGCTCTTGGTAACCACGAGTGTTATGAAGCGTGGTGCATTCATCGAAGGCAAACATTACATCGGCACCAATTTGATGTTGAATCTGCATCGAAACTTCTGGCGTAAAGCGATGCATCGAACCATTTAAATGCGATTTGAAAGTAACCCCTTCGTCATCGACATGAGCTAGGCGCTGCTTATTATCAGCAATCACATCATCGGCGCGAAATGTTTTGGAATCCATCGCTAGAACTTTTTTAAATCCCACCCCAAGAGAGAGAACTTGGAAACCACCGCTGTCGGTAAAGGTCGGTCCGTTCCAATTCATAAACTTTGATAAGCCGCCAGCTGCATCAAGAATTTCTGGACCTGGTTGTAAGTAAAGGTGATAAGCATTTGAAAGAAGAGCCTGAGCTCCTAGTTCGCGCATCGCTTCAGGTAATACCGATTTAACTGTCGCTTTGGTTCCAACTGGAATAAATGCAGGTGTTTCAACTACGCCATTTGGGGTGGTTAGCGTGCCAGTTCGGGCAAATGAATTTTCAGCCGACTTGTTGATTTCAAATTTGAAACCAGGGCTCGCATTAATGGACATGACAGATATTGTCGCAGAGTTATAGGCTCGCTAAATGCGTTATTTCACCGAGTATTTCGATTTACTATCGCCGAAAGCGCGCCGCCTAGTAATAGGTGTTGGGTTTAATGCCATTGGCGGGGGAATGACGATGTCATTGCTCTTGGTCTATCTGCACGATATGCGGGGCTTTACGACAACTTTTGGTGGCTTGTTACTCGCCTGGAGCGCGGCCATGTCGTTGGTAATCGGTGGCCCAAGTGGTGCGCTAATTGATCGAATTGGCCCTAAGAAAGTTATTTTGACTGGCTTACTCTTGAAAATTTCTGCAACTGCCGCATGGGCATTTGTTGATAACAAAACAACGGCCGTCATCGTGGCAACAGTTAGCGCCATTGGTGATAGCACGACTTGGCCAGGGCAAACTGTGATGCTAACTCGAATGACTAAGCCAGAAGATCGCCAGAAGATTTTTGGACTTAACTTTATGTTGCTTAATTTAGGGCTTGGTTTAGGCGGCTTGATTTCATCGCTGATCGTTTCAAATAGTTCGCTTCGCTCTTATCAAATTCTTTACCTAGTTGATACTTGTACTTTCATTGTTTTCTTTCTTGCGATTTATTCTTTACGCGGCCCCGAGGTTGGCAAATATGTAGCGAAAGAAAATGAACCTCAAACAGGTTCTTATGCTGAACTATTAAAAATTCCTAGCTTGATGCGGCTTTCGCTGGGCGGATTAATTTTGATGATCTTCGGTTATGGCGCCACGATGTCGGGTATTCCGCTATTTGCTACCCAAGTTCTGGACCTATCGCCGAAATGGCTGGGCGTAATTTTTGCGGCAAACACAATAACTATTTTTGTTCTGCAACCACTAGTTTTAAGATTACTTGCCCGCATTTCAAAACAGCGAGCATTGGTTTCGGTTTCCTTAATCTGGGCACTTTCTTGGATATTTGTAGGTGTTGCACCGTTAACCCCACTTTTCGTTGCGGGCATTTTGCTGTCGATTAGCCAAATTGTTTTTGCATTTGGTGAAATGGTTTGGTCGCCAACTTCGCCAGCTCTAGCAAATGAACTTTCACCGGAACATTTACGAGGACGCACTAATGCGTTAATGGGCATGCAATGGGGCGTCTCTGGTGTTATTGGGCCTGCCGTTGCCGGCATGATGATCGATGCTAATTTGGGCATTCTTTGGGTGGTGCTGATGACCTTGGGAGCTTTGATCCCAATCCAGCTATTCCGGGGCGTACGTTCTTCAAGTTCGGATACCCATAGACGGCCCCTCCCTGAGCTCTAATAGATATGAATCGTTATCTAACCGAAGCCTAAAAACGGGGTAATTCGGACATATGGGGTTTTAATTTAGACACAGGTTTAGTACCGTTCACACCTTGCCTGGGCTTTTGCCGAGGCTGATCTACCGTGCGGTATTACGTTTTTGCAACAGAGTTGCAGAAACGCTCAATCGCAAACTGTTAAGTGGAGAGGTTTCTTAATTGGCCGACAACGCCGTACTTGAAGTTGAAGATAGCGCTCAAGAGTTCGCGCAACGTACGCCAAAGCAGATTGCTTGGATGCGTTTTCGCCGTAACAAAGTTGGCATAGCTAGCGCATGGGTAGCAATCTTTTTCATCATGGCTGCTGTTCTTGCACCAATAATTGTTCGTCTACTTGGCTTAAGCAACACACAAACTTACCCAGAAACGCTAAATGAATACGCAATGCCAATTGGAAAATTTGGTGGCATCACACTTGATCACCCACTTGGCGTAGAGCCAGGCACGGGTCGCGATGTTCTTTCGCTTCTGCTCTACGGTTCCCGAATTTCTTACACCGTTGCCGTTATTACTAGCGTTACAACTATTGGTTTAGGAATGTTAATCGGAGTTGCAACTGGTTATTTCCGTGGCCGGGTCGATGCGATTGTTGGTCGCTTCTCAGACTTCTTACTTTCATTCCCAGGCACCTTCATGATCATCGCACTTAGCTTGCCGCTAGTGCAGCGCGTTGAAGCGATGGGAATTGCTAAAGACAACGCCGCACGCATCGTGGTTCTAGTTACTTTCTTCGTTTTCTTTGGATGGCCAGGATTTGCTCGCTTAATTCGTTCACAAGCAATGTCTATGCGCGAGCGCGATTTCGTAATGGCGGCGCAAGCAATGGGCGCATCTAGCTGGCGCATCATTACTAAAGAGTTACTTCCTAACTTGTGGCCAACAGCGATTGTTTTCCTATCTCTCTCATTGCCAGGTTTCTTATCTGCCGAAGCAGTCTTTTCATTCTTAGGTGTTGGCGTGCAAGCACCGGCATCAACTTTCGGTTTAGTGCTCTCAGATGCCGTTGGCTATTGGCGCGATGACCCGGCTTACCTTTTGATCCCATCAACAATGTTGGTGATCATCGTGCTTTCGTTAAACCTTTTGGGTGATGCGATCCGAGATGCGCTGGATCCCAAAGCAGGCAGATAGAGCAAGCTCTATTACAACTAAATACCTAGATTTTCCGTAGTAATACGGGAAAACAGTTCAACAAAGCAGTTGATATCTCGCGAGATCAATTGCGAACTGTTAAAACTGATTCGCGGCCGCGAGTCAGATAACTCATCTACAAGGAGGACAAATGTCCAAAATGACTTCACGTCATTTGCGTCGTCGCCTTCTAGCTACAACAGCTGCAACTGCACTTCTTGCTGCTGGTGTTCTAGTAGGTACCGCAGGTACTGCAAATGCAGCCGCCAAAACTGGTGGAACTCTGTATTTCATTACCCACGCAGAACAATTCGATCACGTAGATCCAGCCCGTGTTTACACAGGCCGTGATATCGCGTTCTTTAATTCATACATCTACCGCAACTTGGTTTCATACAAGCCAACTGCAGGTTCAGCAGGTTCATCTCTAGTAGCAGACTTAGCAACCAACACTGGTGTGCCAAGCAATGCTGCTAAGACATGGTCATTCACACTACGTCCAGGCGTCACATGGGAAGACGGCTCAGCTGTTACATGTGCTGATGTTGCATACGGCGTTTCACGTCCGTTTGCACAGGATGTAATCACAGATGGTCCTCAGTACCTCGTACAAGCACTAGACATTCCTAAGAATGACGATGGCTCATCAAAGTACGCTGGTCCATACAAGAAGACCGGACAAGAACTATTCGATAAGGCAGTTTCTTGTAAGGGCAACACAATCACCTTCAAGCTAAACCGCTCATTCGCAGACTTCAACTACGCACTTACTTACCCAGCAGGTGCACCAGTTAAGAAGTCAAAGGACACTGGCGATAAGTACGACCTAAAGCCATATTCAAACGGTCCATACATGATCGAGTCATACAAGATCGGCGACGAAATGGTTCTAGTTCGTAACGCTAATTGGAAGAAGTCTTCTGACTCAGTTCGCACACCTTATGCAGATAACATCGTAGTTCGCTTCGGTCTTGCTGAAGATGTACGCGATCAGATCATGCTTGATAACTCAATTCCAAACACAGTAAACCTTGATGGATTGATGCCAGCAAATAACCGCGCATTCTTTGATGATCCAAAGAAGGCTAACCAGCGCATGAACGTTTACGATCCATATGTTCGCTATGCAGCAATGAACGTTTCTGCTGGCCACATGGACTGCCTAAACGTACGTAAGGCTGTGTTCTTTGCAATCAATACCCAGGCACTGATCGACCTTTCAGGTGGATCTGTTTACTACGGTGATCCAGGCGATAGCCCTGTAAAGCCAGTTCTTGGTCTTGACTACAAGAAGACAACAGGAAACATTCACGATCCAGCATGGAAGATCACCGGCGCCCCTGATAAGGCTAAGGAACTTCTAGCAGCTGCAAAGACTGCTTGCCCTGCTGCATACGATCGCGCAACAAATCCTAATAAGGGAATCGTTTGGGACATCGCACAATCAAGCACAAACCAGAAGGCATCAGTTTTGATTACTGAAGCTCTAAAGGCTGCCGGCATTGTGATTAAGTTCAACTTCATTCCTTCAGGTCAGTACTACTCAACAGTTATGAACACCGAAAAGCAGAATGACATTTCATCTGCTGGTTGGGGTGCTGACTGGGCAAATGCTTCAACTGTTATTCCTGAGCTCTTTACAAAAGAGGGTGGCTTTAACTTGTCACAGAACTGGAATGACGCTGCATACGCTGCCTTCAAGAAGAAGTCAGATGCTGCAAAGGTTGAAACAAACCGCGCTAAGCAAGCAAAGGGATGGCAAGAACTCGCTCAATACGTAATGGATCAATACTGGATCATTCGCCCTGTGTTCTCTAAGGGTCAATTCCAGTGGGGTTCAGGCGTTGGCGGAGTTTATTACTGGGAGCCACAAGGAACCTTCGGTTTCGGACAGCTCTACGTTAAGTAATAGCCAAAGCTAGAAAAGTGTGAAGTTGAGGGTGGCCCTTTGCGGGGTCACCCTCAACCACGCAAGTATCAAAAATTAATTTTAAGAATAGAAATTAAATTAGGAGTTACCAAGATGTTGAAATATTTAGTCAGACGAATTAGTGCCACATTGGTGGTGCTGACTTTAATCAGCATGTCGGTATTTTTAATTTTCGATGTTCTACCTATGGATCCTGCTCGTTTAACTTGCGGCAAAGCTTGTTCACCAGCTGTAGTTGAAGCTAACCGCCATCGCCTAGGCCTTGATGTGCCGGTTCAAGTTCAATATGGTCGTTGGGTAAAGGGTTTATTTGTTGGTCGTACTTATGGCGAAGGTCAGGCGCAGTTCACTTGCCCAGCACCAGCTTTCGGTTATTCATTTAATCGCCACGAGTGCGTAACAGATCTATTGAAATCTGCTTTCCCGGTTACGTTGTCGCTTGCAATCGGTGCGTTCTTCTTATGGTTGTTTGTCGGTGTTTCCTTAGGAATTGTGGCGGCTCGATTTAAAAATCGATGGCCCGACCGAGCAAGTAACGTTTTCGTATTAGTCGGAACATCATTACCAACATTTATTTCGGGTATTTTGATTCTGCTATTTGTTGCCCTTAAGTTCGGATTTGTAAATCCAATTGATTTAGGTAAATGGGTGAGCCCGCTAGAAAATCCAATCGGCTGGATCAATACCTTCATATTCCCATGGATCACTTTGGCGCTGGCTTATGCCGCTACCTATACCCGATTTACTCGTTCGAATGTAATTGAAACTTCAAGTGAAGATTACATCCGCACAGCGCGAGCTAAGGGATTAAGCGAAAAAGTTATTCTGCGCAAACACACACTGCGTGCAGCGCTTGCCCCAATCGTTACTTTGGCTGGTCTTGATTTTGCTGGCCTACTAGGTGGCGCAATCATCACTGAAGGTATTTTCAACTTGCCGGGTCTTGGTCGCTTATCGATTCGCGCAGTTCTAAATGACTACGACCTACCGATTATTGTTGCCACAACTATGTTGGCGGCAACTTTCTTAGTTGTCATGAATTTGTTGGTGGATATCTTGTATGCATACATCGACCCACGGGTGCGTGTCGCATGAGCGCCTTCCTAGAGGTTAAAAACCTAACCGTAAGTTTTCCAACCGAAGATGGTTTGGTGCAGGCATCAAATGACATTTCATTTAGCGTTGATCGTGGTGAAACCCTGGCTGTTGTAGGTGAATCAGGTTCGGGTAAATCTGTGACCTCACTTGCAATCATGGGTCTGCATAATCGCAAGTCAACTAATATCAATGGCTCGGCCATATTGAATCTTGAATCAGGCCCAATCGATGTAATTAGTGCACCTGAAGATCAAGTTCGTCGCCTGCGCGGAAAAGCAATGTCGATGATCTTCCAAGATCCAATGTCAGCGCTACATCCTTACTACTCAATTGGTGATCAACTATCTGAAGCTTGGCGCCTGTATAACAAGGGCGATAAGAAAGCGGGCCACAAGCGCGCTACTGAGATGCTTGAGTTAGTGGGAATTCCAGATGCCTCAAAGCGAGTCAAAGAATTTCCGCACCAATTCTCTGGTGGCATGCGCCAACGTGTAATGATCGCCATGGCTTTGATTAACAACCCATCGTTGTTAATAGCTGATGAGCCAACGACCGCCCTTGATGTAACTGTGCAATCACAGATTCTGCAACTGCTTAAAGATATGCAGAAAGAATTTAACATGGCAGTTATTTTGATTACCCACGATTTAGGCGTGGTAGCCGAAGTAGCAGATCGCGTAAATGTTATGTACGCCGGAAAGATTGTTGAACAAGGTGTTGCAGATGGCATTTATTACAAGCCAGATCATCCTTACACAATCGGGCTTTTGAATTCGATTCCACGGGTTGATCAACTTGAAGGCAAGCGCCTAATCGCAATTCCAGGTCAGCCACCTTCGCTAATTAACTTGCCGCAAGGCTGCTCATTCCGCAAGCGTTGCACTTTTGCTGATCAAGTAGCTGACAACCTTTGTGCGACTATCGCCCCATCTTTAGATATGAAAGAGAACGCACATTTCTCTCGCTGCCACTTAACTGAAAAGCAACTTGTTGCAGCTCGGGGAGGAAAATAAAAATGACCCAGCCAGTCTTAAAAATTACCGGCCTTAAGAAGCACTTCCCAGTCAGTACGGGCGGTGTTTTCAGCAAAGGAAAAGGCGTTGTAAAAGCAGTCGATGGCGTTGACCTCGAAATTTTCCCAGGCCAAACCATTGGTCTGGTTGGCGAATCTGGTTGCGGCAAAACAACTGTTGGTCGCACAGTTCTAAAACTTTACGAACCAACTGCGGGCACAATTGAATTTAATGGCGAAGACATCACCAAGTTAACGCCAAAGCAGATGAAACCTCGCCGTGCCCAGATGCAGATGATCTTTCAAGATCCGTTTGCATCCCTTAATCCCCGTCAAACTGTTGGCACCCTGATCGGTAATACTTTTGATATTCAGAAAATTACTCCTGAAGGTGGCAAAGTTGAAGAAATTCAACGTTTAATGAAGCGTGTGGGATTAAACCCCGAGCACATTAACCGCTACCCACACGAGTTCTCGGGTGGCCAGCGTCAACGTATTGGAGTTGCTCGCGCTATTGCACTTAAGCCAAAGCTAATCGTGGCAGATGAGCCGGTATCAGCTCTCGATGTATCGATTCAAGCCCAGGTTGTTAACTTGCTTGAGGATCTTCAAGAAGAGTTCAACTTGTCTTACCTTTTCGTGGCTCACGATTTATCTGTGGTGCAGCACATTTCAGATCGTGTAGTTGTTATGTACTTGGGCAAAGTTATGGAAGATGCTGATAAGAAGGATCTCTTCTTAAACCCACGTCACCCATATACCAAGGCGTTGCTTTCAGCTGTTCCAGTACCTGATCCAAAAATCGGTCGGGCACGCGAACGCATTATTTTGCAAGGCGATCTACCAAGCCCAGTTAATCCACCTGCTGGTTGCGTATTTAATACTCGTTGCTGGAAAGTGCAAGATAAGTGCCGCACTGAAGTTCCAGAACTTGTGCAAATTCAGCCAGGGCACAAGATTGCATGTCACTTCCCAGAGCCAGCAAGTGCTTGAGTTATCAATAAAATAATTGCTCGTTAATTAGAAAAGCCCCGAACCAATTGGTTCGGGGCTTTTCTAATTTATTTATTTTTTAAGCCAGAGTTCCTTCAACGGCAATTACATTGCTTCCAAAAGTAATCTTCAAGTTAAGCGGTGCGCCTTTCTTAGCATCGCAACTAACTCCATACTTAAAGGAAGTTGAAGCGCCTGCAGCCAGTGACTCAAGCGGTGCACCATTGATGCCACTGTCGCCATCTAGAACTTCTGAACAAAATGCGGTACCAGATTCCACAACCAAACTCAGAGTTGAAAGATCAAGATCTGCTATGCCGCCATTAGTAACGTTCATGCTAAACACATTGGCAACTTGGCCCTTGATGTAGTTTGAAGCAAAAATAGTTGGTGTAAATGACGCAGGTGTTGCAACTGTTAGGGAAACACCGCCACCTAGATCAAGCGGAGAATCAAAACCGATAGTCGCAGTTGCTTCGGCTTCTTCAACTGCGGCAACCTCAGATGCTGGGCGCTCTTTAGGTGCCTTATTGCCGCATGCTGTTAGAGATAGTGATGCCACAACTAGAGCCGCAACCGACAGAGCAGCTAATGACTTCTTATTCATAATTTCTCCTTGCTTGGTTAATTTCTATGGCAAAAGGGTAACAGCGCTAATTACCAGATGCTCACTCGAGACTCACGATCAAGCCACATAGCATCACCTTTTTTAACATCGAAGGCCTCATAGAAGGTATCGATATTGCTGATGATCTGGTTGCAGCGGAATTCGTCAGGTGAGTGCGGGTCAACGGTGATTCGCATGCGACGAGTCTCGGCTCGCATTTTTTCGCGCCAACCCATCGCATGCGAGATGAAGAATCGTTGATCTCCGGTCAAACCATCGATTATCGGCGCTTCCTGGCCCGCTAGGGACAACTTATAAGCGTTATAAGCGATTGCAAGGCCGCCTAAGTCGCCAATGTTTTCTCCGACCGTTAGAGCGCCATTTACGGACATTTCTGGGGCATCTACTGGGTGAAGTGCATTAAATTGTTCGATCAATACATTCGCACGCTTTTCAAATTCAACGCGATCGGAATCAACCCACCAATCATTTAAATTTCCATCGCCATCAAATTTTGAACCTTGATCATCGAAACCGTGGCCGATTTCATGGCCGATCGTGGCTCCGATGCCGGCGTAGTTTGTAGCGGCATCGGCCGCTAAATCGAAGTACGGAGATTGCAAGATTGCGGCCGGAAATACCACTTCATTGCCTCGAGGGCTGTAATAAGCATTAACCGTTTGAGGGGTCATGTGCCATTCGGTTTTATCTACGGGCACGCCGATTTTAGCTAGTTCATAGTCACGTTCGAATTTAGCTACTCGCAACATATTGCCCATCAGGTCATCGGGTGTAATTTTAAGTTTGCTGTAATCACGCCACTTATCTGGATAGCCGACCTTTGGCGTGAACTTACCCAATTTCTCAAGCGCCTTAGTTTTAGTAGCCGGGCTCATCCAATCCAGGTTAGTGATGCTGATTCGGTAAGCCTCAATTAGATATTTGATTAGCTCATCCATGGCAGCTTTTGCAGCTGGCGGGAAATGGCGAGCGACATATTCCTTGCCGATCTCTTCGCCAAGAGCACCTTCAGTTACCGCAACGCCGCGCTTCCAACGTTCGCGCAGCTGGGGAGTGCCGGACAAAGTGGTGCCGTAAAACTTGAAGTTCTGATTAACAATGGCCGCTGTTAAATATGGTGCAGTGCCACGGATGATTTCCCACTTCAGCCAGAGTTTCCAATCCTCAAGCTTTTCGGTCTGTAATAGCCCAGCAATGCCAGTGAAGAAACTTGGCTCCATCACAATTACGGATTCGAAAGCCTTTTCAGGAACATCGCCGGCTTTTAAGTAAAGCGCCCAATCAAAGCCTGGCATAAGGGTTTCCAGCTCTGCCCTAGAAAACTTGTTATAAGTAAGTGTGGCGTCGCGATCTTTAACCGAATCCCAATGGTGGGCTGCAATCTTGGTTTCTAAATCCAGAATTCGCTGACCATCAGCATCAATGCCAATTAACTTAAACATCGCGGTTACATGTTCGGCGAAAGCGCTTCGGATTTCAGCATGTTCGGCTTCGCGGTAATACTCTTCATCAGGCAAAGAGATTGCGCCCTGCACCATATGCATAATATTTGACATTGAATCCTTGGCATCCGGAACTACTCCACTGCCAAAAATTCCACCAAGACCCGCTGCCTCTAACTTGGCCATAACTTCGATGAATTCAGCCAAACTGGTAATGCCATCTACCTGAGCTAAGTAACTAGAGATCGGAGAAATGCCTAAAGACTCAATCGCATCGGCGGCCATGAAAGATTTGTAAAGCGCACCAATCTTGCCGGTATCGCCTTCGATAATTTCGCGGACCTGCTTCTCGGAAAGATCACGCAATTCATGAAAGACGCCATGAACAGCCTTGTCGGCCGGCAATTCAAAGTCTCGTAACCAGGTGCCATTGACGTGGCGGTACAGGTCATCTTGCGGCCGAACCGATCGGTCAAAGTGCTCAAAGGCGATGCCAGAATTTAGTGTTGCCATGGCTAGTTAGTGCTCCTAAGAAGTAGTTGAAGCTTCAACATTAATCTACACTCAACCCTATGGCACTAGAAAAATCTACTCAAGGCCAAAAGCCTGGCGGCGAGCCCAACTGGTTGACCCCTACCGAGATGGCAGCTTGGCGCAGATATATTGTTGCGAGTCGCCGATTACTCGAAGCGCTAGATACTGATCTAGATCAACATGATTTATCTATGGCAGATTATGAAATTTTGGCCCAATTAAGTGATGCCCCAGATCGCCGTATGCGCATGGCTGAGCTAGCTGAAATTGCCATGCTTTCGCGCTCACGTCTTTCACATCGAATGAAGGTTATGGAAGAAGCCGGCTGGGTTCGGCGCGAAGCTTGCCCAGATGACAAACGTGGCTTCTTTGCAGTGATGACTACCAAAGGTTGGAAAGCAATTGTGGCTGCGGCCCCAGATCATGTGGCAAGTGTTAGATCAAGATTTGTAGATAAATTAAGCAAAGCCGACCAAATTGTTTTAGCGGAAATCTTTGAACGAGTTGGAAATGATTTAAGAGATGAGATTAATTAATTACTTTTAAAACAAAAAAATCCCCGCCACATAAAGTGGCGGGGATTTTTAATTGTTGATGACTACTTCTTCTTAGCAGCCTTCTTGCGGCGCTTTGGAGCAGCCTTCTTTGCAGCAGCTGGCTTAGCAGCTGCCTTCTTACGGCGCTTTGGAGCAGCCTTCTTAGCAGCTGGCTTAGCAGCTGCCTTCTTGCGACGCTTTGGAGCAGCCTTCTTAGCAGCTGGCTTAGCAGCTGCCTTCTTACGGCGCTTTGGAGCAGCCTTCTTAGCAGCTGGCTTAGCAGCTGCCTTCTTACGGCGCTTTGGAGCAGCCTTCTTTGCAGCAGCTGGCTTAGCAGCTGCCTTCTTGCGACGCTTTGGAGCGGCTTTCTTTGCAGCAGCTGGCTTAGCAGCTGCTTTCTTACGCTTCTTTGGGGCTGCTGCTGGTTTAGCAGCTGCCTTCTTGCGCTTCTTTGGAGCAGTTTTCTTTGCTGCGGCCACGTGTTACTCCTATCGGAATGGTTCGGATCCGTCACCCAAACCTGTTCGTGGATAAGCGTGACAGGTAAATGAAAAAAATGCCAACATTTTGAGTAAATAAATTGGCGCGTGTCGCAAATAACTTTTTCAATTTATTTATGCCTTATCGCAATTTTTGCGAATTATTTTCAATTACTAACTTTGCTAATTTTTTAATTTGTTTTTCTATCATCGTGAAATATTAATTACTGAGCAGTTTTTATTGAATTTCTACGAATTTATGAATTTTCGCCCTCGGATGTCGCTTTTTCCCGTTTTAGGCGTTGTGCAACGGCAAATTCGTTGGTTTCGACGTCATATTTTCGGAATTTGACCATAAAAATTCCCAAAATTCCGACAATTGCCATGCAAATAACGCCGCCCGAAGTTACCGAGAAAGTCAGGCTAGTAGCACTTGCCATGCCCGCCGCTCTCATTTGCCCGGCTAATGGACCGACTGAATATGAAAGTAATTCGATGCCGGCTAACCGGCCACGATATTCATCGGGGATAGTTTGGTTCCAAATATTTCCGCGAAAGAGGGCGCTGACCATATCGGCGGCGCCGGCAGCGGCTAAGAAAATCAAAACCAGAACTAGCGAATTAGATATGCCAGCTAGGGCAATGGCGGCGCCCCAACCAATGGCGCCCCAGATAACTGCTCGGCCATGGAAGCGGTAAGTCGTAGTCCATTTGCTCGTCAAAGTTATCGCGACTGCGCCGACAGTGCCAGCGGCATAAAACAATCCGAGTGCCCACGGCACCCCAAGTTGATCTGCCCAAAATGGAAAGAGCGCATTGGGCATTGCAAAGAACATCGCAGCTAAATCAATGAAATAAGTTCCTAATAAATCTGGCCGACTAAATGCATATTGCACACCTTCCCAAAGCGAAGCCAGAGATGGCTTTTGGGCATCTTTGCTACTTGGCACATTTCCAACTTTTAAAAGCAAAAGAAGTGAAACAACATATGTTGCGATATCAAAACCATAGCCAACTGAAATTGAGAATGTAGAAATCAAAATTCCACCAATGGTGGGTCCGATGATTACGCCCAGCTGCCAACGTAGAGTCATCAATGCACTAGCTGCTGGTAGATCGCCGTGGCTAACTAACCTGGGCAAGATTGCATTTGCGCTAGGTCGTTGCAGACCATCGACCGCTGCAAACAATCCGGTCACCACATAGATGACCCAGATTTTTGGCTCACCTAGCAGTGAGTTAATGAGCAAAATCGAGGTGCAGATCAGGGCGCCAAATTCGGCCGCCCAGATCATTTTCTTTCGATCTACATAGTCGGCCAGAACCCCGCCGTAGAGCCCAAAGAAAATTAGCGGAATTAGCTCAATTGCGCCCAGTAATCCGACGGCTAAATACGAATTTGTTAGCTCTTTGATTTGAAATGGGGCGGCCACATAAGTGACCATCGAGCCAAAGTAAGAGATGAAGCCCGAAGCCCAGAGATAGCGAAAATCGGGATATTTCTTTAGCGGCGAAATATCCATCGCAAATTTACGCATTTGGGCAGTCTAGCCAAATGCCTGATTAATTAAAGGTTTGCTCTGGCCCCGGAAAAACTCCACCAACAACATCGCTTGCCCATTCCTTAGTGGCAGCCAACATCTCAACCCGCAAGTTGCGATACGCCTTGGCTAATTTCGGCGCGCTCTTGGCCATGCCCATTAGATCGGTCCAGACCAAAACTTGGGCATCGCAATTAACGCCAGCACCAATGCCGATGGTCGGGATTTTTAGGGCAGCTGTAATGCGAGTGGCTAATTCGGCCGGCACTAATTCGAGCACAATTGCAAAAGCACCAGCTGCTTCGAGTTCAAGAGCGGCTGCCAAAATCACATCGCCATCAGTACGCCCTTGAACACGGTAGCCACCAAGTTGATGAAGTGACTGTGGCGTAAGGCCCAGGTGGCCCATTACCGGAATTCCAACACTGACTAATTTCTTAACAGTTTCGAGATGAGCACCTTCTAGTTTTACCGCCATGGCGCCGGCTTCTTTGAAGAAACGAGTTGCTGTGGCCAGAGCTAATTCGGTCGAACTTTCATATGAACCAAAGGGCAGATCGGCAACGACCATGGCTCGCTTTGATGCGGTTACAACTGCGCGAGCCATCGGGATCATTTCATCGACGGTTACCGGGATCGTGTTTTCAAATCCCAGGAAATTGTTGCCAGCACTATCGCCGACTAATAAAACCGGGATGCCAGCTTCATCAAAGATCTCAGCGGTCAACTGCTCGTAAGCAGTGAGCATTGGCCATTTTTCGCCGCGCTCTTTAGCGCTGGCCAGATCAAGAATTGTGACGCGTCGATGTTGGGCGCCGCCATAAAGCGAGGTCGCTTGAGCCATATTTTCTTACCTTCCTCGAAGCCAAAATGGTCCCCGGGTACGAGTAGAACTTTACCCGAGTACCCTTAACTTATGAAGTTGCGGGTAGCGCTGGCTCAGATCAACCCAACCTTGGGTGATCTAGCGGGTAATGCCGATTTAATCGCCCGCTACGTCGGAGCTGCGCAAGCTGAAGGTGCCGCCCTCGTAGTTTTCCCCGAAATGGTTTTAACCGGCTACCCAGTTGAAGATTTAGCGCTTCGCCCATCTTTTCGTAGCGCCTCGATTGCTGCAATTGCCGAATTAGCAAAGCGGTTAAAGGCCGAAGACCATGGCGAGATAACAGCAGTCGTTGGTTATCTAGATCAAATTGCCGATGCCCCAAATCGCCAAGGCCAACCAGTCGGTGCCCCACAAAATGCGGTGGCAATTATTCATAACGGTGAAATAAAAGCCCGCTATGTAAAACAACATCTACCTAACTATGGCGTTTTCGATGAGTTTAGAAACTTTGTCCCGGGCACCGAAACTTTGTTGGTTCGAGTTGGTGGCATTGATATTGGTATCGCAATCTGCGAAGACCTATGGCAAGACGGTGGGCTAATTGATGCGCTAGCTGCGCGCAAACCTGGTTTAGTCGTTGTGCCTAATGGCAGCCCCTTTGAACGAAATAAAGATGATGTGCGGTTAGCCCTTGTACAAAAGCGAGCCCGCGAATTTGGGGCGCCATTGGCATATGTAAATATGACGGGCGGTCAAGATGATTTAGTTTTCGACGGCGACACCATTGTGGTTGCTGCCGACGGATCAGTAATTGCCCGCGCCCCACAATTTGCCGATGAGTTAATTGTTCTAGATGTTGCTGCAGCTGGTGGTACCGGCAAACCAGATTTAGTTATTTCCGAAGGTGCTGATTCAACGGTTAATTCAGTGGCCCCCATGATCACACCACGACTTAGCGATGAAGCTGAAATTTGGAAAGCGTTAGTTTGCGGGTTACGCGATTATGTTTACAAAAATAAATTCCGCAGCGTCGCACTTGGCCTATCTGGCGGCATTGATTCAGCGCTAGTTGCGGCCATTGCAGTTGATGCCATAGGCGCCAAGTGCGTTAATGGCGTGGCTTTGCCGAGCAAGTATTCGTCAGAACATTCAATTGCAGATGCCCAAAGCTTTGCTGATAACACCGGCATTAACTTCCGCACCGTGCCCATTGAACCGATGGTCGCTGCCCATTTAAATGCAATGACTTTGAAAGGCTTAGCTGAAGAGAATTTGCAAGCCCGAGTTCGCGGCACTGCCTTGATGGGAATCTCCAATCAAGAGGGTCATTTAATTTTGGCCACTGGCAATAAATCTGAACTAGCTGTTGGATATTCAACTTTGTATGGCGATGCTGTTGGTGGCTTTGCCCCGATTAAAGATATTTATAAAACCGATGTTTGGGCACTTGCTAAGTGGCGCAATGCCAAAGCAGTTGCCGATGGTGAAGTGCCCCCAATTCCGGAAAATTCAATCAGCAAAGAGCCAAGCGCCGAATTGCGCCCAGATCAAAAAGATTCTGATTCGCTGCCAGATTATGAATTACTTGATCAAATCTTGTGGCGCTATGTTGATGAAGATCAGGGGATTGCGGCAATCATTGCAGCTGGCTTTGATGCCGCCACTGTTGCTCGGGTAATCGGCATGGTTGATACGGCCGAATATAAGCGCCGCCAATATCCGCCAGGTGCGAAAGTTTCAGCCCGTGCATTCGGAAAAGATCGCCGCCTGCCTATTACTTCACGCTGGCGCGAAGGCCTTTAGCCCAAGTTTTGTAACACAGCCGTAACGCAGCCTTGGCAAGATGTATCCCATGAGCGCCTCCCCAGAACGCAGCAAACAAGAAGAGTTCGTTCTTCGCACAATTGAAGAACGCAATATTCGCTTCATTCGTTTGTGGTTTACCGATGTTTTAGGTTTCCTAAAATCAGTAGCGATAGCACCTGCCGAATTAGAAAATGCCTTCGATGAAGGAATTGGTTTTGATGGTTCAGCCATTGAAGGCTTTGCGCGCGTAACCGAATCAGACATGTTGGCCCGACCAGATTCAGCCACGTTTTCAATCTTGCCGTGGCGAACTGAAGCTCCAGGGGCGGCGCGTATGTATTGCGATATCGCAATGCCCGACGGTTCCGCTTCGATGACTGACCCACGCAATGTTTTGCGTCGCACTTTGAATAAGGCCGCCGACATGGGTTACACCTGTTACACCCACCCCGAAATCGAATTCTTCTTATTTAAGAACCAGCCAGTTGCTGGCGAAGCGCCAGTGCCGGTTGATGCTGGTGGCTATTTCGATCACACGCCATCAATTGTTGGTCATGATTTCCGCCGCCAAGCAATCACGATGCTTGAGGCAATGGGTATTAGCGTTGAGTTCTCACATCACGAAGGCGCACCTGGCCAACAAGAAATCGATCTGCGTTATGCCGATGCGCTAAGCACCGCCGATAACATCATGACTTTCCGTCATGTAATTAAAGAAGTTGCGCTAGAACAGGGATTCCACGCCAGCTTCATGCCAAAGCCATTTACCGAACATCCTGGTAGCGGCATGCATACTCACGTTTCACTTTTTAAAGGCGAAGAGAATGCTTTCTTTGATCCAACTGCAGAATTAAATCTTTCCAAAGTAGGTCGCTCATTTATCGCAGGCCTTCTAAAGCATGCACCTGAAATAACTTTGATTACTAACCAATGGGTGAATTCATATAAGCGTTTACATGGTGGCGGCGAAGCACCAGCTGTTGCTAACTGGGGGCCAAGTGCTCGTGGTTCATTAGTTCGCGTGCCGATGTACAAACCAAAGAAAGAGAACTCAACCCGCATTGAATTCCGCTCACCGGATTCTTCCTGTAATCCATATTTAGCATATGCCGTAATGCTCGCAGCTGGATTAAAAGGCGTTGAAGAAGGCTATGTATTGGCACCTGCTGATTCAACTGATGTGCGCCCGCTGCCAAGTAATTTAAATGAAGCGATTATTGAGATGGAGAAATCTGAGCTAGTTCGCGAAACTCTAGGCGCAGATGTCTTTGAATTCGTACTTCGAAATAAGCGTGCTGAATGGCAGGAATATCGCCGTCAAGTAACTGCTTTCGAACTTGATCGCTACCTGCCAGTTCTTTAATCCGCGAGAAACTTGCTGGCTTACCTGCCCAAGGGTTACCCTTTAGCCATGTCAAAGTCAGCCTTTCAAAAGGCGCTCCTACTTAGCCGCCGTGGCGGGGACAAGTAACCGGTCCCCTCGCCGCGGGGTTTGTCGTACCGGTTCAACCAGTCCACAAACCAATTTAAAGTAGGAGTTATAAATGAACTTTCCAAAGCAAAAACCTTCCGCGATGCCAGTGCATCGATATTCATCTTTTATTCCAGTTGATCTAACCGATCGCACTTGGCCAACTAAGCAGATCAAAGTCGCACCTAAGTGGTGTTCGGTTGATCTACGCGATGGCAATCAAGCACTTATTGATCCAATGGATACGCCACGCAAGTTAGCGATGTTTAAGTTGCTAGTTGCGATGGGCTACAAGGAAATTGAAGTTGGTTTCCCAAGTGCTAGCCAGACTGACTTTGATTTCGTGCGCAAGATTATTGAAGATGGCATGATCCCGGATGATGTGGTTATTCAGGTTTTGACCCAAGCTCGCGAAACTTTAATTGATCGCACCTTTGAATCAATCAAGGGCGCTAAGCAAGCGATCGTTCACCTTTATAACTCGACTTCAACTTTGCAGCGTCGGGTGGTTTTTGGCCAAGATAAAGACGGCATCAAAAAGATCGCAACCGATGCGGCGCAATATTGCTTAGATAAAGTCTCAACTGTTCCGGGCACCTTGGTCTCTTTTGAATACAGCCCCGAGTCATATACCGGTACCGAATTAGAATTCGCCGTTGAAGTTTGTAATGCGGTTAACGCCATCTGGAAACCAACCCCAGAATGGAAGACCATCATGAACTTGCCAGCCACAGTTGAAATGGCAACGCCAAATGTTTATGCCGATTCAATTGAATGGATGTGTCGCAATCTAGATAATCGCGACAGCGTGATTGTTTCGCTGCACCCACATAACGACCGTGGCACAGGCGTCGCAGCAGCTGAATTGGGCTACTTAGCAGGCGCTGATCGCATCGAAGGAACGCTTTTTGGTAACGGTGAACGCACCGGCAACGTTTGTTTGGTGACCCTGGGCATGAACTTAGTTAGCCATGGCATTGACCCCATGATTGATTTCTCAAACCTTGATGAAACTCGTCGCACCGTTGAATATGCCAATCAACTTCGCGTGCCAGAGCGTCATCCATATGGTGGCGATTTAGTTTTCACCGCTTTTTCAGGTTCACACCAAGATGCCATTAAGAAAGGCTTTGATCATTTAGCAATAGATGCCAAAGCTGCCGGCAAAGAAGTTAAAGATTTCACTTGGGCAGTTCCCTACTTACCAATTGATCCGCTAGATATTGGTCGCACCTACGAAGCCGTGATTCGCGTGAACTCGCAATCTGGCAAGGGCGGCGTTGCTTACTTGATGAAGAACGAACATCACCTTGACTTGCCTCGTCGCCTGCAGATTGAGTTCTCAAAGGTTGTGCAACAAAAGACTGATACTGAAGGCGGCGAAATCACGGGCGATGCTATGTGGCAGATTTTCGAAGATGAATATCTACCAACTGCTAATGATGATAAAAAGTGGGGTCGTTTCCGCTTGAAAGGTTTGTCACAAACATCAGTCCTTGATCAAGATGTGCAGTTATCTATTTCTATCTTAGATCGCGGCCAATTAGTTGAACTAAGCGGCGAAGGCAATGGCCCAATCGCAGCGTTCTGTAACATCTTGCAGGCCTATGGCGTTGATGTTCGAGTCCTTGATTATTACGAGCATGCACTTAGTGCTGGTGGCGATGCTTCAGCTGCTGCCTATCTAGAGTGCGCAATCGGTGATGAAGTTTTCTGGGGCGTGGGAATTGATCCAAATACCACTACTGCCTCACTAAAAGCCGTGGTTTCGGCGATCAATCGCGCAATTCGCTAACGGAGCTAGTTACTTCTTTTACCTACACTAGGCCAGTGAGCCTCTACCGTGATGAAGCGTTAATTCTGCGCACCCAGAAATTGGGTGAGGCCGATCGCATCATCACCATGCTTACTCGCGAACATGGTCGCGTTCGTGGTGTGGCAAAAGGTGTTCGTCGCACGATGTCTAAATTTGGGGCACGCCTTGAACCTGGCAGCCATGTTGATATTCAGTTACACATCGGAAAAACCTTCGACACTGTTACCCAAGTTGAAGCGATTGCAAACTATGGCGACGAATTAGCCAATGATTACCAGCGTTGGACTATTGCATCTGCGATTTTGGAAACCACCGAACGTTTCACGCCACAAGAGCGCGAGCCAGCACTACAAGAATTTAATTTAGTTGTCGGTGCGCTAAAAGTTTTAGCCGAAAAGCGTTATGACTCATCGCTAATTCTTGATGCATTCTTATTGCGCTCACTTGCTATCGGGGGATACGCACCTTCAATGACTAATTGTTCGCGATGTGAAAAAGAAGGACCACATCGTTACTTCTCATTAGTTGGTGGCGGTTCAGTTTGTTTAGATTGCCGGCCATCGGCTTCGGCAACACCTGCGGTTGAGACGCTAAAACTTATGGGTGATCTACTTTCAGGTGATTGGGAGAGTGCGAGTGCAAGTGAACTTCGTAATCGCCGCGAAGCAAATGGCTTAATTACCGCCTACCTTCACTGGCACTTAGAACGTGGCTTGCGTAGCATGCCGATGGTGGAGCGCGTATGAGCAAGATTCAAATTCCTAATCACGTAGCAATCGTGATGGATGGCAATGGCCGCTGGGCTAAGAAACGTGGCTTGCCCCGCACAGCTGGCCATGAAGCCGGTGAAGCAGCGTTATTTGATGTAGTTGAAGGCGCTATTGAATATGGCGTTAAAGAGATCAGCGCATATGCCTTTAGTACTGAGAACTGGCGCCGTTCACCGGAAGAAGTTAAATTCTTAATGGGTTTTAATCGCGATGTAATTCGCCGTCGCCGTGATCAAATGAATGAGATGGGTGTGCGCATTCGTTGGGTGGGCCGGCCAAAACGCCTTTGGCAGAGCGTGATCAATGAACTCGAAATTGCCGAAGAGCTAACCGCTAAGAATAAAACTTTAACTTTGAATATGTGCGTTAACTATGGCGGCCGATCTGAGATTGTTGATGCCGCGACTGAATTAGCTCGTGATGTGAAACGCGGCAAAGTTAAGGCAGATGCCATTACCGAGAAAACATTCGCTAAGTATTTAAACCAACCCAAGATGAGTGACGTGGATTTGTTCTTACGTTCTTCAGGTGAGCAACGCACCAGCAACTTCTTACCTTGGCAATCGGTTTATGCCGAGTTTGTTTTCCTAGATGTGCTGTGGCCAGATGTAGATCGCAAAACTTTGTGGCGAGCTATCGAAGAATATTCAACTAGAGATCGTAGATTTGGAAAGGCGTAGCCTTACCGAATTGAAAGCCTAAGCGGCTGGATGATCAATTGGTGTTGGCGCGGTTAGATAGGCGTGACAGAGTGCGCAGCGCGCGTTATCAAGCAGATACATTTCAATT
>Ga0222712_10001326_pt1 | contig 30873 bp, 45 predicted proteins | sample C33_657DmetaG_FD_165043 | JGI IMG/M metagenome (GOLD analysis project Ga0222712, IMG submission 165043) | Estuarine water microbial communities from San Francisco Bay, California, United States - C33_657D | ecosystem: Environmental > Aquatic > Marine > Unclassified | place: USA: California...
ACTTATCTATAATAGTAGATATTTGTTGTCTTTCTACGGGAGTTACTTTGGATAATGGTTTGTTTGAAAAATCTGCACCTGGCATCAAATCTTTCAATTTGGGAATACCATTACTTTTTTCAGCAGATGTTTTTAAATCACTACCACTAATTTTCTGACCAGTTTTTGCTGGTGCAGTATTTTTTGGAATTTTTGGAGTTTGAGAATGCGGTTCACCTTTTGGAAGTACCCCATTATTAGATGCTTTAGCTTTATCAATTTCCGCAGGAGTTGGTTTGTCATGTTTTGTTGAGTCAAAGTTTTGAACCACATAAACATTACCTGTTTTTTTGTTTTTAACAACTTCCTCCTCCGTTAATAATGATTTAAGCTTTATCATATTATCTACCCTGTCCTCTGTATCTTTTTGGTTTTTGTTCTTTTGGGCCATAACTCTTTTGCGCTTTTCCATTTCCTTTTTTTCCAAAAGAAACTTTTTGCGAGTTAGAGGCGCCACCTTTAGCTTTTGCCATGTAAAAATTTGGTTATTCTCTGAATGATTTGATTGATTACTTTTTTGCGGATTTCTTAGCTTTTACAGTTTTAACAACTGTTTCAACTACATTAATTGCTGCTTCATTTTCAGTAGCAATTACTTCTGCTTGTTTTGTAGCTTTTTTTGCTTTAGCAATTCCGGCTTTAACCTTAGTTGTTACTTTTTTAGTTTCTGGTATTGCTACCTCTACTTCATTAACGAAATTTTCTGCCGCTGTTTCAATTTGCTCTGCTTTAGCAAAAAGACTTTTGATGAATGTAAATAATCCCATTGTTTTTTGTTTTTAGTGAACGTTTATTTGTAAATATAAATATAAAAAATTTTAGTTAAACTTTAATCCATAAAATTCATAATTTTTATGTATCGATTCCACATCATTCATAACAACTGCTTCCGATTCATCTCTGTATATTGCATCAACCGGACATTCGGGAATACATGCTCCACATAAAATACACATCGATGGGTCAATATATAATTGTTTAGTTGCTTTTTCTTCATCAGACATTGAATAAACTTCTTGTCCCAACTTATCGGTATAAATAGGTCCATTTATACAATCAACTGGGCATACATTTACACATGCCATATCTAAACATCCTATACAACTTTTTCCAATTATAAAACTCATAAACTTATTTTATTAACCAAGATGATGATTGAATTTTTTCTCCCAAACCAAATACCATTTCAATACCTAATTTTTCGCAAATTTCCTTTTCGCCAATAGTATGAGCAGTTTGGTCGCCACCATTACTAAATATAATTTTATCGAATTTCGAACCCATTTGTTCATATATAAATTGAACTGATTTTTCAACTAATCTACTATTTTCATCAATAGAAACCATAGCTTCATCAACTGCTTTTATATTACTTACAACCAATAATCTTTCATCTTCATTCATAAATTCCTTAGAACCCTTCATCAATCTTTGATAATCGTTGTTAACTATTACAAATAGAAAATCCCCAATCGATTTTGAACGATTGAGGTATTCTATGTGTCCTTTATGAATCGGATTAAAGTAACCACTAGCGATTACTAATGTTTTAATCTTCTCCATATAATGAAAATCTTTTTACTATCTTTTCTACTTCCGATTGTTTTACTATTTCTACAGTCCCTTTTCTTGCTTCAATATAAAAGTTGGTATCGCCATTGATTTGAAACCAACCTTCTAAAGCATCAGTAAGAGATGGATAAACGCCTTTTTGACTACCATCGGCGAAAATCCATCTATCTCCTGGCGGAACTCTTTTAAGAACTAATATCTTTTCTTCTTTGAGCTCTTTTTCCATATTAGAATACTTCAATAATGTTTGTTTCTGATACTTTTACTACTTCGTACTCTAAGTTTACACCTTCTGCTACGAATTTCTTAACTAATTTAGCTTCTGCTTCTGTAACTGACATTGCATCTACTAAATAGTTTTCTTTTTGTTTTTTGATTTTACCTTTAGCATCTTCTACTTCGATTGCTACTTGTACTGAATAAAACTTTGCCATAACTTTGTTTGTTTAAATTAATTATTTTGTTTAATGTTTCAAATATACTACTATTTTTTTGAATTACCAAATAAAAAGGGAGAATTAATCTCCCTTTAATTTAATTAGTACCTTTAGTTTCTTCAACTGAAGCTTGTCTATAATCTGTAACCAATTTCTTTAAGTCACCGATTGCAGTTCTTGCATTCTTTTGAGATACTTTAGTTGTCTTGTTGTGTTCTTCTTCGAATTTTGCAAACAATGATTTCATTGTTTCAAAAATTTCCTGCTTTTTACTAGCCATACTGTTTGTTTTTAATTATCAAATATAAGGAAGTTTTTTTGTATTACCAAATTATCTTCCTCGTTTTCTCCTAAGTTCCATTTCTTTTAAATAATGAGCTTTCCAATGATACTCAACCGAAATTGGTCCATTTGGAAATTTTTTTAAATCATATTTCCAAATTGATTTAGAATCTTCATCTTCAAATATATGCTCAAATTTTATAGGTTTTTCCGTTTTACTATTGTTTTCTTTGGATATTTTTACTGCCATAACTAAAATAATTTTGATTCTACTAATTCGCAAATGATATGCCCTATCATTATATGTGCTTCTTGTATTCTGGGTGTATTTGTACTTGGTACATTTATTAAGTAATCAGATAATATTCCCATCTTACCACCGAATTTGCCCGTCAATCCTATTGTGATAATTTGTTTTTCTTTAGCCGTTTCAAATGCATTAATGATATTTTGAGAATTGCCTGATGTTGATAATCCAATTAGTATATCGCCACTATTCATAATACCATCAACCAATCTGGAATATATCACATCATAATTATAATCGTTAGCAACAGCCGTTAAATATGATGTATTACAATGTAATGCATCGGATGGTAATGCTTTTCTATCTTTATAGAATCTACCAGATAGTTCGGCTGCAAGATGTTGTGCATCTGCTGCGCTTCCACCATTACCACAAAACATAACTTTATTACCTCTTTGGAAAGCGGTTACTATACTATCTATTGAATTGTAAATTATCGTATGTAATGATTTATCCAATAAAATATTTTGCTTTAGTTCTATTGATTCTTTTATTATATTATCCATCATAAAGCAAAACTTTCTCCACATCCGCAAGTACGAGATGCGTTGGGATTAATAAATTGAAAACCTTTACCATTTAATCCATCAGAAAAGTCCAATTCAGTCCCAAAAAGATATAGTAACGATTTATTATCTATTAAAATTTTTACTCCCCTATTTTCAGCGAGAGTATCCGCCGGTTGTTGTTCGGTATCAAATGAAAGGTCATATGATAACCCACTACATCCACCACCCTTCACTGCCACTCTAACGAATGGAGTTTGGAATCCACTTTCTTCAATAAGTGAACTTAATTTTTTTGCTGCTGTTTCTGATACTGTTACCATATTTAATAAATATACGAAAAATTATCCAATTTGCCAAGTCCTCATACCAAATTTATTCCAAGTAAATGGTTGATGGTATCCCATTTTTAACTTATCTAATGCGTTAATCACATCATATTTAGTATTGTTTGGACAATAAAAGAACATAAATCCACCTCCACCTGCTCCACTTATCTTACCACCAGTTGCGCCAGCTTTTAATGCAGTTTTATATAATAGTTCTATTTCAGGGGTACTGATTCCTTTTGCTAATAATTTTTTTTGTTGAAACCCATAATCTAATATTTCACCCAATTCATCGATGTTGCCTCTTATTAAACAATCTTTAATAAGCTTAGCTTGCTCTACCAATGCATGCAATGATAGTAAAGATGTTGTATTATTATCTTTCATCTTTTTAACTTGCTCTTCCAATACATCTGAACTATTACGAGTAAAATTTGTAAAATATAAAACTATATTATTTTCAATTTCATCTTGTACTCTATCTCTAATTCTGATTGGATTTACAATAACATCATTTCCTCTAAATTCCATATAGTTGAATCCACCAAATGCTGCTGCGTATTGGTCTTGCTTACCACCATTTTCTTTTAATTCAATTCTTTCAATTTGAATTGCCATTTCTGCTATATCATATTCACCTAATGGTAAATTGAATAGTTCCATATACACCCCAATAAGAGAAACAATTAGTGTAGATGAAGTACCCAAACCACTACCCGTAGGCACATCCTGATTTGTAACTATATCATACCCAATTGGTTCTATCTTAAATCTTTTACAAATGTGATTATGAGTTGCTTTAAAGAGCTTTAATCCATATGAACAATCTAACTCATTACTAAAATCATGCTCCTCAAATTCATCCTTATTTACCCATTTAAATGTAACTTTCGTATCATCTCTTAATTGTAAAGATGTATGTGTAAATAAACGAATGGTCGTATTGATTACAGCGCCAATATGCGTTTTGGTATATTCAGGCATATCAGTACCTCCACCACCGAAACTAATTCTGAATGGAACTTTACTCCTGTATATTTTCTTCTTCATCTAAATGATATCTTAATGGTATTTTTTTGATTTTAATTCTATTATCACCGGCTAATAAAAAATAGCAATTATAACATAATGCTCTAACATTATCAATATGTCTATTATCGATGTTTCCATCTAAAAAATCCAATATAATTGGTGCTTTATTATCCGTAATTCTTCGTTCTGAATATCCACAACAACTACATACTTCAGGCACTAAACCACTTTGAAATATTTTGTTTTTATACTTCCAAAGTGGAATGTGATTATGCATTCCTTCTAATAATTCTTCCGCTGGATATTTGTTTTTTCTAGCTCCAAATGCTTTTTTTATACCTACGCCAGTCGGATTTTTTAAATCTTCAAAAATTCCGTATAATTTTGCGTATTTTTTGTAAGTGTTATAAGATACTCCCAATACTCTAGCAGCTTCCATTGCTGAACTCGAGTTTTGTTGTGCTGCTTTAATTTGAGATTCTAAGATTGGCCTTGCTCCCAATCCTCGTTTTGTAGTGCGTTCTATTAGATTCGGAAAGAATCCTTCATTATTTTCTATTTCCATAACATTATTTTGATATATTATAAATATAAAAAAATAATATTTCTATTCAATTAACCCTATTAATTTTGAAAATGTATCATCTGGAGATGCGGATGTATCCAAATCAACATAGAATTCAATTGGCGATTCATAATCCAATGCAAAGAAACTCTCTCTACCTCTAATTTTTTTAGTATGGCAATATATTTCTTGCACTTTGCATTCCGATTTTAATTTCTCACGCAATTCTCTATAAGGAGAAACTAACGATATAACAACATCTGTTCCACAACTATCTAAATATTTTGCAATATCAAATGCTTTTTGAATATTTCGTTCTCTGCCTTCTTTGGAATAATCGGTGTTGGGGAATAATTCTCTTAATTGGTCACCATCTATATGAAATACGGATTTTCTCCAATTTTTTTTATCTGTTTGTAACCAATATTGTAACTTCTTAGCCAATGTAGTTTTACCACTTCCTGGCTGACCTGTAAATAGGTAAATCATAACTATTTCTTTTTTAATGCAAATTGTGCTGCTTTGAATGCGGGTTTATCTTTTTCGTATCCTAGTGCTGTTTTAATTTTAATCATTTTACCGGTTTCAGGGTTTTTTATTTTTTTATCCAAATCTGTTTTTGGTAAAAGATTTTTTAATCTCATATCATTATTAGCCATAGGGTTTCCTTTTATAAAGTCTTTTTTCTTTTTATCACCTTTGATATCATCTTTTTCTTTTGGTGGATTTGGAATATCATGTTGAACATGTCTTACTTTTAATGATACGTTTGGATATTTCTTAGATAAAGCTTTAACGGCTGATACATTTTTGTGAGAATCATCTATAAAGAATACATCCTTAACTCCACCTTTTATCTTATCCTCAATCCAATCCGCCTTCTTTTGTGGGTCTGAATCAGCTAATGCTACTACAAATAATTTGTCTAAACCAATATCAGATAAATAATTTTTAATTGGTTTGTATGCCGCTCTTGCTGTTAATATAACAATTTCCGAACCACCGACTCTTACTATGTTTTTAAGTAATCGTGTAACACCTTTAATTTCTTGTGGTTGCTTTACTTTTTCGAAATCAGAAAAATCAAACTTATCACCTTCTTTTGGTTCATATATTGCATATTCACCAGGTGTTAATTTTGATTCCTTACCATCTTTATGTTTGATATATATGTTGGATTTTGTTTTAACTAATGTATCATCAAAATCAAATATCCTCAATTTCTTTTCACCGGCTTCATTTAATGGATTAAATGCGAAAGCGTTTAAGTCGGAATATACTTTTCCAAACTCAACTTTCATTCCATTCCACATACCTGATGTAAAGTTATTAACCATTTAATTGCTTCTTCGTTTTTTTATGAAGTTCTTCGTTTTCTTTTGTAAGATATTCAACTTTAACAGATAGTGCAGCTACTTCTTTTGTAAGAGCTAAAATCATCTGACGAAGGTCATCTTTTTCTTTACCAGCTGCTTCCAATAAGCCTTCTAATTTAGAGATACGGTCTTTACAATCGTGTCTGATAAACTCATCATCTCTTTCTTTGTTCAATGCTCTCTTTTCGTAGTATCTCCAAGCTCCTGTTCCACCTAATACGGTTATAGCCGTAATTAATACTGAATACAAATTTTCCATTATTTGTTATTTATTTTGTTAGCGGCCTTAACTGCATCTTTGTGTGCATCTGAATTACCATGTGCGGGTTTTTCACCTCTAGCTTGCTTAGCTCGTATGTTTGCCCATAAACCATCTCCTTCTTTCATTTTTTCCCTTTCGCCATCATCACCATCCATTGCGTCGTGAACTGAATTTAGATTTTCCAATGCAACTGTAAGTTGAGAGTACATCCAAGAGTCTAACTCCTGTCCATCTTTCATTCGGGTTTCAATCATATTAGCGTAATCGGCAATTCTTTCTAAATTACCCATTGCCATCTCCTTCAATCCTGCCAATGTTTCTTCTGGTGAAGAATTATCATCACCTTCTTTTATTTTATGCTTCAACAATTCTGTCATTTTGTTGAATACCTGCTCTCCACCATTTTCTCCTAAACGATATGCTCCCCCTAATTTCTCATATACTTTTATTTTATGAGACATTGGAATATTTTTTTCATTTACGGCTTTCCAAGCTTTTCGATTGGTTACTTCAAATTTCATATTAAATCTTTTTGTATATACCCATATAAATATTGAAAAAATTCAGAATGTCCAAATTTTGAGAAGTGTCTATCACTATTTTTTTGCCACCATTCAGGTGTTTTATCAATAAATGGCTTAAACCAAGCATCTTCACCATTTGGATTTGGTATAAAATGCTCTCTATATTCATTTTTCATTACATCAAATGCATGAATACCTTTTAAAGAATCTAAACACCAAAAATGAAAATTTATATTAAATTGTTTCATAATTTTAAATATAAACAAATATTGTTCTAATAATTGCTCAAGATATCTTTTATATCCATCCTCATCTTCTAATCTTTTGGTATAAAAATCTATTTCATAATCAAATATTCCTTTTTCTAATAGCTGTTCTTTTGTATTATGTAATATATCTACACCACCATTCTTATAGAAATCATATGTTCTATTAAAAAATGTCAATCCTATAATAACAGTATGAGCATCTTTTGGATTAAAATTTCTATAAATCATTTGAAGTAATCCCTGATTAGATATACCGGCATGTCCTTGGTCTATAATTTCCAATTCCAATTTATCTCTTAAAAGATATGGCCAAGAAAACTCTTTATCGACGTGGGAATCATCGGTTGAATAATTCGTTGAAAACGAATCTCCGTAAATGTATAATTTATTCTGCATTTGGATATCCTATAAATGAAAGTACACAATATCTATTTTTATCGCCAACTACTTCTGTAACCTGATGTTCTATATCAAATTTAGATAAATCCAATATTGCTATATTTCCTATTTTTGGTAAAATTGATTCGTTTTTATTTAATATAAGTAATCCACCATTATTCTCATCGTATTCTTCATTTAAATAAGTAAGAATTACACATAATCTACCATCTACTTTGCCATCTTTATGATTTTGTAAAAAACATCTATTATTATACATAGTAAATTGAGAATTAAATTTCAATTTTTGTGATTCTTCTACATCATAAAAATATCTTGCCATTTTATCAAAATATGGCTTATAATAGTTTTCAACATTCATATCCATATCAGCCGCATTAAAATACCAAATCTGAAATATATCTTCTTTTGGATAAGAGCTTCTAACGTAATTTTTTATTTTTTCAGAATTTTCAATTGTTTTACAATTATACATTTTAGAAGCACCTGTTTCATCAAATAAATCTGATAAAACTACATCATTTAATAACTCTCTATTGGTTATATCTAACCTAATACCCGTCATTAATTTTTTATAATCCGAATCATCTTCACCAATCATATGTTTTTTAAATCCTTCTTCATATTTTTCATCAAAATCAGAAATATGAAAATGACAATATCCTTTGGTTTTTAATTTATGCTTTATTTCTTCTCTAGTCATTTTTTGCTAAATTTTTCTTATCAAATGGGAAGCAAATTATAGTATATCTTTCTACATCATTTACTATTTCCTCTACTTGATGGTAGATATCAAAATTTTGTAAATCTATAATAGCTACAGTTCCAAATTCCGGAACTACTTTATAATCAATATTATCATCGCCTCTTAGAATTAAATTACCACCATCTTCTTCTTTCCAATCTTTATTAAGATATACTAACATTGATGCGTAATTTTTAACAGGGCTTTTACCATCTATATGGTCATTTAAAAAACATCCTTTATTATATAATGATATACTGATATCTAAATTTAAATCAACATTATTATCAATATCATAAAAATATTTAGTTAATTCTGTATATAATACCCTTAATGGTGCCATTTCATTTTTAGGATGGCCATATAACCATATTTGAACAATATCTTCTTTTTTTAATAAAGAAAGTTTTTCATTTTTTATTTCATTAGCGTTTTCAAACGATTTAAAGTTGGTATTTATTGAAGCTTCGCCGGATGTGGTGGAAAAATCGCCTCTAAGAAAAATCATATTTTCTCTTTGAGAATCATTTGAATCACATTTATATTGATTTACAATATCAAATAATTTGTAATCCAAATCGGCTATATTAAAACTACAATACCCTTTTGTGTGTAAGTGCTCTTTAGCTTCTAATGGTGTCATTTTATATTATTTATTTCATTTTGAAAAACTGAATAGGCTTGAGTTTTAAACTCTTCTTTTCTATCAATTCTTTTTATGATAGAATCATAGTGTGCTCTATTTCTATAAATATAATTTTCACAAACAATATAATTTTTTAATTTAAATTGATAAATTCCTTCACCATTTTGATTCAATTTTTCAATTGCCCACATTAAAAATGTATCATCTGGTCCATATGCACCCATGCTTTCTGGCAATGGTATTCTATCTAATAATGGTTTAGATAATAATGTAAACCAACCTGCTCCAAATTTTGTTACGGGTTGACCTGGAACATTATTTAATACAGTCAATAATTCTACATCTCCAACTTGTCCACTTTCTGCAAATGGATTATTTGTTTTACAATAATCTAATTCTTTATTGATATAGTTTTCATTAACCAAACAATCCCAAGTAGTATCCCAATATTTCACAATTTCAGGAGTTATAAAATATTTATCAGTTTTTGTATCGGTTTCTTTTAATCTATCTATACTCGCTTCCATATAATAAAGTATTTTATCATCAAAGCAAATATCGGTATCCAACCATATAAAGTGAGTTGCATCTTTACATTCCAAATGTGCATATCTTTTACATTGAAATGCTCCCATAATTTCATCTCTTATTTGGAATGTAGATTTTCCAGCCCAATCAGTCAATGACTTTAATGAATTGAATCTATCAATAAAAAATTGTTTATCTATTTTTGAATTTTCCCAATCAAATAAATAATCTGATACTGAAAATGAAACATAAAATTCATAATTGTTTCCATCAACATATTTTGATGTTTTATTTAAATCAACCAATACTCTTTCCAAATCATCCAACTCATGTGGCATGATAAACGATGTTATAACTATTTTTTTCATTTATATTTGTTTTCTATTAATTGTTTAAGTTCTTCATTTCTATCATATTGATGTACTAATGTATATAGTTCACCTTTTTCATTTTTAACTTCAATACCATCTATGTTTGGTAATATTTCAGTATAAGGTAATGTATCTCCTTTTTTCAATTTTAAATGCAATTGAGCGGCGAACCCTTCTTGCTGTTTCACAAATTGAACCTTATCTTTGAATTGATTTAAATGAATAAGAATATTATATGCAGCTTGGTCTGCTAATTGTTCTGGATTAGAAGTAGTTAAACTCCATCTATAAATGTCAATAAACAAATCTCTAATTGCTTCTTTTTTTCCAACAATTGTTCCAGCGCAATAAATTTCTTCATTTTGTAACCACTCCCATTCCATAGGAAATGATGTACCGGCATTTAATCTAGCCCAAGCTTCATCACCAAATTTTAAAGATTCACTAAATGCAAGAATATCTCTACGCATCCATTTATTTAGCCATTCAGTTGGGTCTTTTTGAAATATAATATCTTTAACATCTACCCAAATAACTACATCGGTTTGGTATGATTGTAATAAAGCATACATATCTCTAAATCTCTGAAGTATGATATGTTGTTGCGGCTCCGATTGTGCTATTAACCAACCCTTGCTATCCAAATATTCAATTGTTTCTTTGGATATATCATATACTAACATCAATTTTTCACCTTTAAATCCACTTCGTTCAATTGATTCAACAAATGGTTTAATTTGCTCTATTCCGTATTTAGTTATGCAACCTACTATTGTATATTTCATCGTTTTCCGTATTTTTGCCAATCATTGTGAGTAAATAAACCTTCTCCATGTGCTACTCCATAATTTTGTTGAACCCACCATTTACCAATATTTCCTTCTAATGCAATACCATCGCCGGCGAAAGGTTTAACAACATCTAAATAAAATTGTTTTTTATATAAACACGGATTATTTGTCCAATTCCCGTATCTAGAACTTGTCAAAAAGTATTCGCCAAATTGTCCTATATATTCAGGAAATTCTTTTTTAGGGTCACACCAATGAACTGAATCTAAAAGGTGTGGCGAAGTTGCACCAATCTCATCATCATAATAAGTAAGTTCTTTACCAATATGCCTAAATGAAAAATGTGGGAAACCTGGATGCTCTCTGTGTCTATATCTAACTACATTTACACTACCATCCAATAATTCTAAACCAGATGATAATCTATCGTAAGTAGTTTCTCTATTTTCAATTAAATTCCAATCGTGTTCTAATACTAATACATTTTCATATTGTGCATTTTCCGTCAATCTAATAAATGCTTTTCCTATTCCTATATTATTTTGTAATGCTATAAAATCTAATCCAAAATGTCTTGCTATTTCCACATCTTGCATCGATGCTTCCTGAAATAAAATAGTAGTATCATTTACCATATCAAACAATCCATTTTGATGGTATGTAGTTAATGTATCTACTAATACTTGCCCACTATTCCAAGCTAATATCCCTATACTAATTGGTAGCTTTTGCATTTCTTAAATAATTTATAAAGTTTTCGTAATCTAATTTTTTTATTTCATCCCATTCTTTTTCATCCGAAGTTGTACTCATTTCAGTATCAACTCTAAAATTTCGTAAACATGCTTTTGGTGCGGGATTTACATCTTTAATAAAGTTATCACCATACCATATTTTAATATTATCAGGAATGTCAATCCAATCCTTTTTGTTTAACATAATAAAACATCCCCATCCCCAATCGTTTACACCAGGTTGCCAAACTTCTAATATAGGGTCACCTTCTATGTTTAAAGATTTATAATTACCCTCACCCATTCCGATGATACCAAACTGATTTAATATATCTTCGGTTATCACTTCAAATATATTTGGATTAAAATTTATATCATCATTCAATATTGCTATACAATTATTTTTAGCAATTTTAATTCCTAAATTCCATGCAGGATTAACATAAATGTTTTCTTCTACTTGAACTAATTTAACTTTATCTAATCCCTCAAAATATTCAAAGAATTTTCCGGCATTATCTATTAATATAATTTCATCAACAAATTCGCATTCTATTAAACTAAATAATAACTTTCCAATTCTATTTGACTTCCAAAGTGTTGGTATAATTACGCTATATTTATCCATTGTATAAATTGTTCTGGTGAAATAATATTTAACATATTCCATTTATTCATAGAGTAATGAGAATATGTTTTATAGTTAGCCGTTGTTTCATATGGAATATTAGTTCCTCTACGAATAATTCCACATCCATAATCCGTATCAACTACTTTGATATCCAAATCAATTGTTTCAACTCTTAATTCAGCAATTGCCTTCCATACATCGCCAGTCCACTCTCTTCCGTGGTCATCTCTAGCTTGCATATCTTCGGTGGTTGGTAAACAATCGTGACAAACGATAGTTCCATTATCTGATAAATACTTCAATGAATTTTCAACATCTTTAAGAACTTGGTCATTATGATGTAACCCATCTATAAAAATAATATCAAATTTTACATTATCATCAATTGATTCAAAATATTCATCGGATGTACCAACAAATGTAACCTCTCCTCGTGGAAATGGGTCAATCGATACTTTACATTCTGCATTTATTAAATCAAAATTAGAAGTTGGGTCTTGCGTTCCTACTTCCAAATAAGATTTATATCCATATTTTTGGATAAGTGCATTAATTATGTCTGTTCTTTTCATTATATGTTGTTTAATTTTTCTATATCATTTGAGCAAAGTATATCTGAAATTTCATTTATTTCAGATTCAGTCTTATCCCACCATTTTAATTCCAACAATTTGTTAATAACCACATCATCAAATCTTTTACGAATTTGTTTTGCAGGATTGCCAGCTACTATTGTATATGGAGGAACATTTTTTGTAACAACACTACACGCTGCAACTACTGCTCCATCTCCTATTGTTACGCCACTCATTATTGTACATCCCGTTCCCAACCAAACATCATTTCCTATTATAACATCACCTTTTGTTGCCGGATGTCCATGTTCTTTTTTAACTTTTGGAAATTCATTTTCTCTATGATGTCCAAATGGAAATGTAGTAAACCAATCCACTCTATGATTTGCTCCTAAAAATACAATTATATTTTCTGCAATAGAACAAAATTTACCTATTCGTAAAGTTTTTCCTTCGTTTCCATGTACAATTTTTATATTGTCATGTCCGTATGTGTAACTACCTACTTCTTTCATATGCTGCTATTAATTTATCTACAATTTGAATTTGTGTGTAGTTATGTAATACTTTTATCATTCCATTATGTGCGATTCTCTCTCTTTCCTCTTCGTTTTCATTGTAATAGTTCATCTTTTCTATACAATCAAACATATCATCATAGTACACAATATCCTCACCATCTATAAACATATCTCTCAATCCGGTTTCTGGTGGTAAATTATCAGTCAATACCAATTTACCACATGCCATTCCTTCAAATATTCTACGAGTGATTTCTTTCCATCTACTATTCTGAATAACCATTAAACCACTATTCAAAAATTCAGTATGTTCCTTTGGCCCCATACCATTTCTATTACCTATTGCGCCTTCTGCCCAATTAGTTAAGTAATCTAAAAATTCCGAACCACCCCTGCCCCTACTCGTAACTGCAACATATTGTGATTCTGAATTCATAGGGAATTGAACTTTAGTATCTGCAAAATGATTTATCCATTCAGCATTAATTCCTCTATTTTTATATTCCTCCGCACATCGTTTATCGGGTGTAATTGTATAATGAAATCTATTTGCTTTTGGTGAATTTCTTTCAAAATTTTGTGGGTCATCTCCACTTTCTTGTATCCAAAATGAATTTGGTTTTAATTCTTTATTCAAATAAGGTGAATCAAATCTACCCCAATCTAAAAACATTATAATAGTTGGTTGGTCATCGGATTCCATGTATTGTTTTAATAACCCATCTCCATTTGAAATTGAAACTATTTGCGTATTCCAACCTCTTTCTTTAAATTCATTAACAATTGCCAATGGCATACACCATTCTTCACCTTTGTAATCAAATATAAATGTTATTTTATTTTGCATATTCTTCTCTTTTAAAATCAATTTGATAATAATTTATTTCATCTCTGTTATAAGATGAATATGGTTTCCAATCAATTCCACTTTGTATATAACCTATTTCAGCATTAAATCTATTTTTATATAAATCTTCTACTACAATTGATTTTGCATAATTTGATTTCATCCACCAAAAATTACCACTATAAAAGGTACAGCCATTTATTTTACATAATAAAACACCATATGTATTATAATCTGTTTTTTCAAATAGTTTAAATACATTTTTTACTTTTTCAATATTAAAGTAATTCATTAAATGTCTCCAATGAATAACATTTTCATTATGTTGTTTTGATGCTCCTTTCGTATGAAGATACAAAATATAATCAGAATTACCAAATTTTTGTTTATCTTTTTCAATCAAATCGATTGTAGTAAATTCATTACCAAATGCTCTAACTTCTCTAATTTTAAAATTTGGTTTATTAAATTTTTCAATGATGTTACAAATTGATTGATTTTCATTTGCAATTGAAATTCCAATATTTAAAATATAGTTAAAATCAAAAAATGTATTTATCAATTCCAATTGCTCATCTACTATGGATTCAACACCATCTATTGCATATATGTGATAATAAACATGTATCATTACAACGTATCGTAATAATTATTTTGTTTTTCCTGCCTTTCTATTGTTTTTGGATGTTTGATACAATATATTTCATCCATTGGAAATGATGTGTATGATTCAAATCCAACTATTCTTTCGTGTACTTTATTCATCCAACCAATTTTGTCAGAGTTTTTGTAGATACGAGTTTGAACATCGGGAAAATTTACCCATCCTTTTTCATTTACATTCCAACCCCACTTTTGAATATGTGCATCGGTTAATCCTTCGACTGTATTAATACGAGGAACAACAATCATATCTTTATCAACATTACTATCTAATAATGCTTCCATATTTACAATTAAATCTGGCATAAGATATTCATCTGCATCTAATTGAAATATCCACTCACCTTTACATTGTGAGTTTAATAGATTTTTCCATTGTGCAAAATCGTTATCAAATTCCGATTCAATAAGTGTAATGTGGTCTGCGTTTGCCTGTAACTCCAAATACTCTACCAATTCAGTAGGAGCTTTTGGTGTATCCAATAAAACTACAACTTCTGAATTATCTTCTTTGTAGTTTAATAACTGATTAACCAATCTAATGGTTTCTTCGACTTCATTACAAGCCGTTATTGCGTAACTTAATTTCATTTATATATTCTTTTAATTGGTCTTTAGGTTGCCATCCTAATCTATTTAAGGCATCATCATTAATTCTAATTGTTTCTCTATAATTCCCCTTTTCTTCTGACATGTAAACTTTTATAGAATTGAATTTTTCTTTAAACATCTCATATACTTCATTTAAAGAATAATTATTACCTGTCCCTAATTCCCAAGCATCTTCATGCTTCTCATCGCTTTCGGCTATTTTAATCAGCCCATCTACAATATCATCAATATGTGTAAAATCTCTACGTTGATTACCATCTCCAACAATTGTGATAGGATAATTCTTTTCAGCTTGACTCCTCCATTTACCTATCACAGCCGCCATATGAGAGTCTACTAACTCACCAGGTCCATACACATTATAAAACCTAACTATCTCCGCATTCAACCCATATACCCCTTTAAACATCTTTATCCATTCTTCGCCCATATGTTTACTCATAGCGTATGGTGATAACATTGGATTATGATGTCGAGATGATGAACCTGCATAAATTAATTTTGATTTATTGTGATATGCATATTCAACTACTTGCTTAGTACCATCTACATTTACTGAAAATGTTAACGTTGGTGTACGAAATGATGGTTGTATTCTACTTAATGCTGCCAAATGGAATATATAATCATATGGAGTATCTTTGATATTATCCATGCCTCTAATATCTCCACCTAAAAAGTTTACAAATGGTGATATTTTTGCTTCATTACCAATTGATAAATTGTCAATAACATCTACATTGTATCCTCTCTTTAATAATTCCAATGATAGTGCATATCCTACAAATCCCGCTCCTCCTGTAACCAATACTTTTTTCATTAATCTTCGTTATGATGTTTTGTAATATCATTTTCATTTTCTACGGCGGTTGTAGGTGTTGGTTTATATACTGTATTTGTATAACTCCACGCAGAACCACTCGGATAACCATATGTAGTTGATGTTGATGCGTTATGTGTATTTAAAATACCCGTACTACCTGTACCAAATGATGCTATATTTGGATTGGCAATTGTAATAAATCCAGTAGTTCCAGGTGTTGTTGTAACTTGAAATCCAGGTGATGTTGTTCCTGGTGTGCAAGTTATTTTATATGGATTATCTAACGGATTTGGATAATGTGGTTGTTGCCATATTGGAAATGGATGTGTATTTGGAGTAGTATTTGGCATTCCCCATCCACCTTCACCTATTGAAGTTCCATCGTTAACTTCTTCCAATTTTTCTTTTAATAAATCCCATTGTTTTGGAGTAATATTAAATTCATGTACTCCTTCCGTAAATCCTTTTAACCAAAGGATAAATTCTTTTGATGTCATACTAATTTATTTTTAATTATATATTCTTCTATCTTTTTTGCTACAACAATGTTACCATACTTACTAATGTGATTATCTGACACCAATCCATTTGTTTCTGCTTCAATTTGCAATCCTTCTTTTATACAAAAATGCTTTAAAGATAATTCATCAAATAGTAATATATTTTCCGCTGATTTAGACATAGTTTCTAAATGCATCTCATCATCTCCAAAGTCCCAACCACTCCATATTATTTTAGAGCCTTTAGATTTAGCAAATGAATCAAATAATTTTATATGCCTATTTAATGAATTTAGTTCGGTTTTTAAATCAAATACATATTCCAAATAATTCATAAAATGAGTATATAATGGTCTATGCGATTCTCTACTATCAAATGGGGTGCCTGAAAACTCCAACATATTTAAATTATGTTTTTGTTTATCTATTTCATAATACCAATATCTACGATGTGGTAATGATAGTATTGCAAAATAAACATCATTTCTATTTTCATCAATTTCTTTAAATAATGTTTCTAAAATATAATCGTTGGATGCCTGTGATTTTGCTAAATTAATTACATCGGTATTTAAAGATTTAGCTAATATGGATGTAAATCTATTATCCTCTTTATAGGAATCTAAAAAGTTTACAATAGAAACTCTTTCTTCTGCAGTAGAATCCTTTGGCCAATATGTTAATGGAGTTTTGGGAGTTTCAATATAGTTATAATAATCTATATTATTCAGCCCACCACCTTCGGTAAAACTACATCCAAAAAACTTTATCATAACCTATTATACGTTTCCTTTTTGAGATTTTTTATCAATTCCAATCACATTCATATTTTTAGGAGTCAATTCATTAACATCCATATTAAGCTCTATAACTTTACCAAATCCGCTTATTTTATAAGTTCGATATGATTCATTTGTAATAATTGGAATTTTAGAAACAACCCCTGTATAGAATTTTTTTGCACCACCTTTCATTTGTAAAGTTTCTTCTTCTTCATTAACAAATTTACCAAAAAACTTTTTTATTAAATTTGGATTAACATTTGATACTTTAACTGCATGAACTATATCTTTTCCCTTTGATACAAATAGTGTATAAATTATAGGTGCAGTTGTTTCGGTAAATCTACCTTTAGTACCATCAACATATTCATATTCTTTTATAAGATAAAATTTAGCTCTAACCATTTTAGTGGCAGAAACATATTTTTTATCATCTATAAATCTACGATATATTGGATTATAATTTGGCATTATTTATTTAACATTTTCAATTTTGGCAATTGCAATTGTTGAAACTTTGGTTGTATCTTAGTATAAATACCATACTGATTTAAAATAGTATCAAACAATTTAGTCATTTTTTCTAAACTAAAGTTTTGTTTATTTTGTTTACCTAATTGATAAGATGCCGTTTTATATTTATCATAATTCTTATAAACATCTTTAATCGCCGGTAAGGCTTTTGAAACATTTACATTAAACCATTGTGCTTCTTTTAAAAGAAATTGGTCAGCCGCAGATTCGTGTACAGGTTTTAATTCACCTTCTAATAATACTGCACCTTGCTTTAAGAAATCAATATGTCCACTCCAATTACTTACGATAACCGGCTTACCTGTCAAACTAAATTCTAACAAAGGTCTACCAAATCCTTCACCCTTTGTAAAGTTTAACATTGCTTTTACTTTTTTATGTTCATATAACCCATTCATTTGAGCAGGAGTTAAATCACCATGCAAAAGATAAATTGGAACTGATTTGTAATCTTTTCCCAATACTTCTTTTATTTTTTTAATTGTAGTTTCTCTATCAATAACACTAAATCCTGCTGATGATGTTTTAAGAACTAATGCTGGCTTAACCTTTTCATTTTTGAAAGCCATTGCAAATGTTTTAATCATCATTCCCACATTCTTTCTATCTTCACCCAAATCACCTCTTAACCAATGCCCTACGAATAGATAAGCAAAATCTTCTTTGATTGAATCCAATTCAGTAATATGTACAACTTCGTTTGTTCCAAAATCTTCTTCATCAAATCCTTCAAAAATAATTTCAACGGGTTTTTCAATTTTATATTGTCTAATTAATTGCTTTGTTTGATTATCTTGCTCATTATACACCGTATCAACTAAACTTTTTTTAGAGTGTTCCGAAGGTACTAATATTAAATCCATTCTATTACAACCATGTACCCAATCTAATGGAGAATGTGTCGTTTCAATTGCTGCTGTAATTCCAATGTTATAGAACCCCAATGGTTGAAATTCATTTGGTACAGTAACTTGTATGTAAATATCAGGCTTTTGTTGAATGCCTGGTATCATATTATCCACAATCCATTTATGAAATGGTTTATCATAATTAAGTGCATCCATTGGAGTTTGTCCCCAACGAGTACTAATAACTTTGATTTCAAATTTATTTAATTTATAAAGAGAATGTAATAAATCTCTCGCGTGGTCACCATATCCACTTCTCGTTGCTACTGGTGCCTGAAATACTAATGTTGGTTTCATATTATAACTCTATTAACTTAAATTTTTGTTTTGGTTTCCAATTTGCAAATGCACCTTCCATACCTTCTACCAATGCATCACACATTGCCTCTTTACTTAATTTTCCTTCACCTAAGAAATGATTTCTACCTTTTAATCCAGCAGCTTTTCTTTCTTCTCTACCTATTTTATACCAATCCATAATTAATGGAGATACATCTTCAAAATCAACTCTATCATCAAAAATATATGGAGTAGGAACTGAACCCGTTGTTGAACGAACTGGCCAAATTGGTTTAACCCAATCACCATATACTACTCCTGCTTTTTTATGTTTATCATGTAAAGAACCAATTTGAACGTAATCTTCTTCCATTAATAATTTACCCGTTCCTTTTTCTCTAAAACCACATTGGTCTTGCATACCACCTGTCACATTTACAATGATAGGTGTTCCTGCCATTACCGATTCTGCGGTTGCCAATCCAAATCCTTCATTAGATGCAATATTGATTGTAACATCAGCTATATTATAAAGATAGTTTAATTGTTCTTCACTATATTTGTTTGGTGCGAATATTACATTTGTTTCGGATGAACAACATTCAGCAATACTTCTTGGTAAATCCGTACCATGTTCTTCCACAGGTTGAGTGTGCATTACTAAACAAACCTTATCTCTATGTTCAGGCGCAAGTGCTTCTACAAATTTATCAAATGCAAATATTACATCCAATGGTTGTTTTCTACGAATATTTCTATTATTCCAATAAAGAACAAATTCATATTCTTTATCTCCAAATATACTTTCTTTAAAATCTTTTGGAACTTCTACTGGTTTGTATAATTCAGAATTGATACCATGTGGTACATAACTTACTTGCCAATCGGCGGGCTTAGTCCAATGTTTTTCTTTATCCCAACTCCAAACTCTTTTAGTAATACCATAAGTTTGTTTTGAAATACACCCAATCCAATCACAACTTTCATAGTAATCTCTATTGTATTTTGGGTCTGGCAAATCATCCCAAATGTGATAAAAGAAAAGGGGTACTGATTGACGAATTTCATGCTCCATTTCATATAACCAAATCCAATATCTCGGGTCAGTAAAGTGTAAGATAGCATCAGGCTTTTCAATCATCAATAATTGTCTAATTGCATCCGGATTTCCATATCCATCAGATGGATATAATTTTACATTTGCATCTTTTACACCAGTTTGCTCTCTAACACTTTCGTTTAAATCAAATACTTTTCCTGCATCTGGGTGTTGAATTGCTGCTCCTAACTGAACCCAATCGTATTTATCTACTGTACCCAAAACTAATTGTTTGGAAACATTAGCAATACCACTAGTCATTCGAAGGTCATCGGAGAGTAATAGAATTTTCTTTTTTGTCATAACTTATTTTGTTCTCTTAAAATTGTGAACCACTAATTTGTAATATAGTGTATTCATTTAATTGTTTTCTAAATTCTTCGTTTTTTGTGTAAAGGTCTAAAGTTCGATTAACAAGTCTTTGAAAATTTAATCCACCACGTATTGTAGTAATTTTAAAATCCTCATCATATAACCTTTTTATAACCTTAACCGTAGTTAATTTTAAATCTGCCATAGTTAATAATATTTGTATATACATATATATATACTAAAAATTATTTTCCATCACAATGTGTTCCATAGAATTCACACCATCCGCATAATTTTGATGGCTTCTTTGGAAATGGTATATCGGTTCTATACGAACCATCTGCATTAAATACATTATCTACAAATTCCGTAAATCCTTTCCATGCTTTATTAATAGATGGTTTACCACTTGCCGGTACGTGTCTACTAATGCGTGGAATATGATAATCTGCATTTTCGGATACTTTACGTTTTAATATGATAAATTCAACTTCAATCATATCTTCAGAAATTTTTAACATCTCTGCATAAAATTTCTTATATAAAAGTATTTGAGTATTTTTAATCGGGTCTGATTTTTGATACTTACTCCAACCTTTTGTAGATGTTTTGAAATCGGTAATACGATATTTGCCAGTTGCTTTACTTCTAACAATAAAGTCAATGAATCCCAAAAAGTTTACATTTTCTGAAATTTTAGTATTGATGGGTTGCTCAATTGCAACTAACTCATCATCTTTTAAAGAAAAGAAATTATTGAAATTTTTTGGTTTTTGAAAGTAATCTAAAATGAGATTTCCATCTTCTAAAAATTCTACCAATTCTTCTTTAGAACATATAGGGTCTTTACCTTCGTTGGATTCTTTTAGAAAAAACTCTCTCATTTTTTCTTTAAGGAAAGCCTTCGTATCCATTCCCTTATCAGCCTGTGATTTGGAGATACGAAGGCATCTACTTAAATATTCTTGCAATGTTTCGTGCATTGCTGAACCAAATACAGAATGTATGTTGGATGATGATTCTCTTAAATCATCTATGTAACTTAGTTTATATTGATGTGGGCAACTGCTCCACATACTATATTGTGAAAATGATACTCTAGCCATATAACAAATATACGAAATTTATTTAAATAAACCAAAGAATTATATCTTTAATTTCAGTTTCGTAATTTGTTTTTTATCTATACCATACTTTTCACAAATGTATTTAATATTTTCTCTACCTTCTCTAGTTGAATAAAGAATATCAATATATTCCAATGCTTGTGATTCGGGTACTCCAAAATCTTTTTTAATTAACTCCACTAAAAACTCCTCATATTTATCTTCCGATTTACCTTTTATATATTTCAGATATTGTTTACCTTTTGGTAGAACATTTATATACAATTTGTACATCTCCTTTGGACGAAGAGTTTGAGTTAAAGGTAATAATGATGCAATTAGTTCAACCCATTCCGGCTTCATAGACAAGAATCGATTAATCATAAAGTTACTCCACGATTTCAAATCCTCTTCCGATAACTTATCGAAATAGTTTGGGTCTTGTTCCGCCGTAATTGCATTAAGATGGTCGAATAACTTTTTAGCTGCCATTAGTTTTCTTCTTTTGTAATTTTTAATTCTTCAGGTAAAAAGTCCTGCAATGGTTTACCACAATTTGTACATAAGAATACTTCAAATGGCATAACAGTATCTTTATCACCGCCAGTTAATAACTTAGATGCTTTACGAAATCTATAACCCGGCATAAAGATTAGGTTACCACATTCGCATGCTACATCTCTCGTATCTTTTAAATCGATTTGTGGTTGGTTAAATTGGTCTATCATTTTATAATATTTAAAATTTGAATAATTGTGCTCATAAACACTATTTCTTTATCTACTACTAAAGCATCTTTTGATAATCCATCTGCAATAGTAAGTATTACATTTGCCTTATCTCCGGATGCGTATTCATCTACTTTATCATATAACATAGTGTACATTTCTGAATAATCATTCAAACGATTATCTGCTACCGCCTGTCTGGTTTTCATAAATAGATTACGTTTATCATCCGATGATGTTAGTAATTCAATCAATTTGGTTTGGAAATTAGATTCCACCATAATTGCATGGTCTACTTTTAATTCACCTTTAGCTGATTGCAATTGGCAAGTATTTAATATTCTACGAATATCTGGATAATATGAACTAATAATATCAGCTACATTTTTCAAATCATATTTGATATTTTCTTTATCCAAAATCTTAGAAACCTGAACCGCTACATCTTTTTTAGTTGGAGGTGTAATTGCAAATGATTGGCATCTACTCTGAATCGGGTCAATGATTTTCTCAATGTAGTTACATGTTAAAATGAATCTACAATGTTTACTGAATGTTTCCATTAAGTTACGAAGGATTGCTTGTGCGTTTGGAGTCATATAATCAAACTCATCCAAAATCACAACCTTAAATCCTGCAAAACCTACCGATGATGCGAAATTCTTTACTTTGTTACGAACGGTATCCACATTGTTCTCATCCGATGCGTTGATAATCATATGGTCACATTTGATTGTGTTTACAATTAACTTTGCTAATGTAGTTTTACCCGTACCCGCTTTACCATAAAGTAATAAATGCGGAATATCGTTGTTATCCAAATATTGTTGGATAGTTTCTTTGATGGTTTCATTACCAACATAGTCAGCAAGAGTTTGTGGGCGGTATTTCTCCACCCACAAGCTATGCTCTCTTTTGTTTATATCGTTTGCGAAAAAACTCATATTATTTTCCAGTTGAACCGAATCCGCCTTCGCCTCTTTCGGTGTTATTTAATTCATTTACTTCTTCAAATTCAATGGGTGGATATGGTATGATTATAATTTGCATAATTCTATCACCAACCCCATATAAAAGACTACCATTTTTAGATAAAGCTTTTTGGTTAAATGTAGCCTGTATTTCACCTCTATATCCACTATCGATTACACCTACTGAATTACTTAATGATAAATCAGTTTTACGAATAGATGAACGAGGAAATACTAATCCTACAAATCCTTTGGGAATTTCCATTGATAATCCTGTTCCGTATGTAATTTGTGTACCATCAAACTTTATTGATGTTGCTACCAAATCCATACCAGCATCACCATCCTTTGCATATTGTGGTATAACTGCTTCTGGACTAAGCTTCTTTATTTTGACTTGCATTTTTTCTTTCTTTTTTTGTTTCTTCACTAATTGGTCTTGGGAAAATTCTAAAAGTCATTCCGTTTTGTTGGAAGTTTAATCCCTCATTTTCTATTGGCTCAATTTGTAAAGATAATGTTGTTGCCACTTCTCCTTCATTTGAAAAAGCAAATACTATTGGTTCATTATTAAAGAATTGAAAGCACCACTCTGCATCTGCGATAGCTTTTGATTCAGTTACTCCAATACTACCTGCTTCTTGTTGTTGTAATTCCTCTTGTGGGGATAGTTCTAATTGCTCTGTCATTTTATTAATTTGAAATTTCTACTAAATAATATTTACATACGAACTCATCGATAATGAATTCAACGTGTGCTAATCCATCTGCTGATACTTTAAGTTTAGCAGCGGTTGCCTCTTTGTTTGCCGTTAAGATTTCTTTAAGATATTTAGCGGAGAAAGAAATAGGTTTAACTTCATCAGCGTATCCTTTTTCACAAGTGAATGTTACTCTATTTGTAGAGATAGATGAATAACCAATTGCCATCTTCAAATCACCACCTTCAGTAAACACAGTGAATGTATCGATATCACTTAATGCACCTTTTGCTTTGATAAACTTATCAATCATAGTAGATGCCATCTCAATTGAGATACCAAATTCCGGCAATACTTTTAAATCAGGTACCGCAGGAATCACACCTAAATCAGCCAATTGATACGAAGTTTCAGTTTCTTCTGAAACCAATTTTAATACAGTAGCTTTATCGCCAGCCATATCAACATTTAAAGATAAATCGTTATCCAAAATACCTAATAAATTTTTTAACAATGATGTAGTGTAAATACCAACATTGAATGGTTTTGATGTAAAGCCATTAAAATCCACTTCACCCAGCATTGTCTTGTCATCTGAAATGAAACGTACAGATAATTTGTTTCCTTCTGCGTTCCATGCTACTGATTCAATTACTCCACCTAGTGAATACTTCTGAATGAATCTTTGTAAATTGTTTTTGTTCATAATCTAATTTTTAAATTTTATTTTTATTGTTACAAATATAAGAAAATATTTCGAATGTTCCAAATTAAAATGAGAAAAACTTTTTGGCGGTTAGAGCTTCGGTTGAAGCCTTTTGCCATTTAAGTGCGGTATAGAAATCATCTACTTTGTTTTCCATATCCGAAACATATAATTTATCTCTATCGATATATTGTTCTACGAATTCCATAATTTCTTTCGGGTCATTATAATCTTTAAAAGCCACAGTATCCAATCCTAATGGATTGTTTTTAAGATATACCCATTTTACTTTATCACCATCTCTAATTGGTTCATGCTTATATGGTGCGTTAAAGAATTTCAATAGTCGATTGTAAGTGATACCTGCTTTAACGTGTGCAGGTGTTCCTTTCTCAAAAGATGCAATTGATAACCCACTATCTTTTCTCCAACTACCATTATCATATTTACTCAATTCTTTAATTGCTCCACCCTTTGCTATTTTATTAACAGGCAAAGTAGCCATACTAGCTTTAAATGCTAATAATTTTTTATCAACATATTCGTTATCCTTACCCATTAGGATATCCTTTAACATACCACTCATTTGGTCCTGAAATGCTTTGGGGAATGATGAACGAACTACATCCAATCCTTTAACATCCAATTTATCGCATGGAATACCATTTTTCAATACCATCCATTGTGCGTAACGTTTTTTGGCTACCCAAAATCCTGCTTTACTGATGTATTCTTTTTTGATTTCAAATCTATGTTTATCTTTTGGAATGAAAAAGAATCTCTCTGCCAACATATCGTAGAATGAGTTTAAGAATGTTTGTGTTTCTTCAGCAATTGTATTTACTTCGGAAGCCATTCGTTTTTCATCAAATTCTTTATATTCGGGATAACGATGCTTTACTAATGGTTCAGCCATCATATAAATGGAATCAGTATCGATGTACACATTATAATCTTCTTTAGTTCCGAGTTCTTTCCAATATTTGATGTTTGCCATTTCTGCTGTTTTCTTAATAACAGTTTGACCTGTAATCGTAACCGCCTCAGCATTATCAATATCATAAAACCGAAAGGCAGGAAGACCAAGCACACCATACATAGAATTAAGAAGAATCTTCTGAACCAATTGCCTTTTAGCATAAAATTCATACTTTTCCGTATCTTTCGCTTCACCATATTTTTTTTCTAATTTTCTAAACTCAACACGCTTTTGAAACCAATCATTTAAAATATCTGCGATTAGACCCGGTTTATCTTGTGTATAAAGAACTCCATTTGCAGCAACACCTAAATTACTATCTTTAATAACTTCTTTTAATTCCTGTGTAGTATATTCGTAAGTATCACCATCGTTACCCACTAGCTTATACACCTTCTCTACTCCTCTAATATTTTCCTCTGCATCCCAATTTTGAATCTTACCAACCTTTGTTTCGGGACTGATATTTAATGTCATAATGATTGATGGATATAGTGATGTTAAATCCAAATCATAAATCCAATCATACTTACCAACGATGGGTTCTTTTACATATGCTCCAATGAATTTCTCTTCGTTGTTATCACGAAGTGCTTGCATCCTTTCCTTTCTATCTTTTGGTTTATTGGTTGCTACTAATCCTTTCTTTTTCAGATACCCTAAGCAAGCTCCTTCTAACCATTTTGATGAATAGATGTAATCCTCATATGGCACATATCCGGCGTGACAAACAGCTCTACATAATTCAATGAATTGGAGTTTATCATCCATTGCCACAACTAAATCCACATCGACAATGTTATACTCAATGAATTTTTCTAAATCATTTACAAATAAATCATCCAAACTTCCCTCATATTCAACTTTACCTCTGCCCAATTCTTTAGTAGCAATGTAATTTAATGTATAAGATGCTTCCAATGTATATGTGTAAGTTTTATATAGATTAATATAATCCAAAATTGCTACACCACCAAAACTAAATTTCTCTCTATATGGAGACCAGAATGCTTGTCCAATTGGCGATAATCGTTTAGCGTTACCCTCACCGCATACATTCTTTAATCTATTATACAAATACGGAATATCAAAGAAATCTATATTCCAACCCGTTAAAATCGTTGGGTTAATTTCCTCATAGTAATTAAGGAAAGCATGTAGTAAATTTTTTTCATTGTCAAAAATGTGGAGGCTGACTTCTCTACCATCTTTGTTAAAGTTTTTGGCATTATTTTTTACTTTTCTTTCTTTATCTAATACGAATACATCATACAATTTAGTTGCTCCATCGTGTGCAGCAATTGCAGTAATTTCGTTTTTTGCTTCTCGTGTGTTTGGTAGACCTGATATCATTTCTACCTCAATATCAAATGTAAGAGTTCTATGTCCAACTGATGGTAAATCATTATCGTATATATCTACCAACACTCTCGTTGTTTCGGGAACATCCGATTCAAATAAATCTTCAGCATCTTCCTTTTCCCATTTACCAACTTTAGTTAACTTATCACCATACATAGAACGATATTCTCCATATGGGTCTTTTTTATAAGCATACTTTCGGTATGGAAAAGTTTGATATCCACTTTTATCATCCCATAGATGAATTAAATTCTTTTGTCTTTCGTAATAGATGTTTTGATACATATTATCTTCCTACTTCTTTTAAATAATGTTCTTTCATTTGTTCCCACGTCATTCCGATTGCATTCACATAGAACAATACTTCCGGTTTAATTCTACCTTCTTCGTGTAGTTTTGTATATCTTTTAATGGCTTTATCTTTCCACCATTTAATAGTGTATTCATTTCCTTTAGCAAATTTTTCATTTAATACTAAATCTTTTTCTTCTATTTTAGAACAAAGAAAATCATTACCATTCTGATACATTTGTGCAAAGTAAACACCTCTTTGGAATCCGTGGTCATAAGCATTTCCTTTAATTCCCAATTCTTTAAAAATTGCCTGAATAATCTTTTGTTTAATTCCACTTACAGGTCCATTTTTTTCGTAACCCATATTAGCACCATTTCTTTCTCTCTCATCCATAATATGCGTTTTATACCATTCAGCACGATTTTCTTTTAACCATTGATGCCACGGGTCGTAAACTGAATCATCTGGCTTTGTAGAAATCTTACCTTTAGATTCTCCTAATGTTTTGAAATGCGGAATACCATTATATTGTGAGTGAATGCCATACAAAGATGTTGTACCTACTCCAACTAATGGATTATCATATTTAGTTTTCCAATATGCTCTAATTTCAGGTGCAGTTGCCAATGCTGCAATTAACTTACCTCCTAAGAAGTTATATCCAAATGGTTGAGTTGATACAATAGTTGTAGCAATAGATGTACAATTTAATTTACCCTTTTCAAATTTATCTTCTTTACTCCAACCAATGAATTCATCTCTAACACCCAATGAAGTAATATCAGAACCTAAACAAATCTGTCCTAATATCTTTCCACTTGTTTTATCTTTAACGTATATCTTTACGTTTCTACCAGGGTTAGCAGAAAACTCCATTGTATGAATTAGTTTACGAATTTCGGTCCAACGGGTCGATTCTTTTGGGTCATCTTCTACTATTTCAACATACGGGTCAATTGATTCAATTTCTGAAATAGTTAATTCTTTATTAGTAATATCGGTTGGTTTCCACAAAGAATCATAATAAGATTGTAGGGCCGGCAAACGTTTCATATTAGAAACTCTATCCTCATTCCATTCAATCCACTTCTTATATAGAGTTTGTTCCTCTACTGACATTTCTTTAAGATAGTCCAAATTTTCAATGAACTTCTTTTTCATCACATCATAATCAAATGTGGTTGTGTTTGTTTCTTCGCCTGTATCCCAAAATTTCATATTACAAATATATTAAAAATTAATCAATTTTCCAATTCTTTAGTTGATTTTTCCAATACAACTTTTCAGCAATTGGTTTTGTATTTGGTCTTTCTATTTTTCCATCTAAATAATCAGTAAGTATTTTTACAAATTCTTTTTTACCTTTGTATAACAATGGATAATCTTTACCAACCATTTCTTCATAACATAATTCTTTTGGTAAAATATATGGAACTCCTCTACTTAATCCATCGGTTGTACTCATACTCCATGCGGAGTATTTTGTAAAACAACCAACCCCAACATCTGCACTACCTACATTGTTTAAATAGTGCTCTCTATTAGGATGCCTTATAGATTCGGTATATGGTTTTGCTACGCTAGCGATTGAAGTTAATACTTTAAAATCTTGTCTTTGTTCCCATAATTTATCCATCTCTTCAAAAAACCATTCAGCTCCGGTATAACCATCTGCTCTATGATTGAATAAAATAGTTTTTTGTCTAACACTACCTTCTACAAATTCATCACATCCCAAATACCAAGGCTGAATGATTTGTTCTAATTTGTCTAATGTTTGTTGATTAATGAATTCAGATGCTCTTTTTATAATTAAGTTCTTTACCCATTGTGAGTTAACTCCACATACTTTCATTTTTAACATACCTTGTACGTTATTCCAAAATGAGTTGTGATTATATGCACCATTTTCAGGAATCTCCCACCAATGACAATAACCCAAAACGGGTTGAGTAACTGTGTTATATCTTCTAACAATTAACAATTGATTTGTCCACTCCGGCAAATGTGACCAAATAATATCAATACCTTCCTCCGAAAAGATTTTCTTAAATGCCGAATCGGGAAATTGAATTCTCATCAATGGGGGAAACGTAGAAACGTTCCCCATATTGATAAGTTTTACATTTTTGTATTTCATAAAATCCGTTGGCATGCTACCATTCGGATATGGGATTATAAATTGTAGATTATCATACCCAGCATTATCTAAAAAAGATTTCATTACCAATACAAATGAATCTGCATTTATATTTTTACCCTCTCCGAAGTGAGTGTAATTTGGTACAATCAATACCTTTTTATCGTAATTTCCTACTTCTGATTCCCAAAATTTATTCATATTATTTACCTGCTATTGTTTTATCGGATTTTCTAATGTTTGCCGTTTTATTTCTTAAAACTAAATTTGCTTTTGATGTTTCATTACCTTTTGCTCTGGCTGTTTTATGGTCACCTTCTATGATAGAATTTGAACCCATTAAATCTTCAAATGTAAAAGGTTTACCATCCGCATCGATAAAATCGGTAGCAATGGCTACTTCTAATTTATCTTGTTTAGTATAATTTTTTGTATCAATTGGCGTTATAGTTCCTTCTGCAAATAAAGTATCATATGATTCTGCAAATTTTGTAATCATTTTTTCAGAACGAAGTTGAATATCATCGACTTTCTTAGCTGAACACTTTCTCTTAAATGATTCGGAATTTGTCATCTTTTTACCAGTGATTGGTTCAATTACGATTTTACCCTTTACCGTAACATAAAAATCTTCCAAACGAAGTTTTGCCTCCATTTTAGCAAACCAATCATAGAATTTATGATAATCATTAATATTGATTTTCTTACCTATTGGATTTAATGGATGATTTGCATTTTGAAGAATATTCATAAAAATGAAAGCATTATCTAAGAAACTACGTTCATGTTTAATACTACCTCCATTATTAATTAATTCAATTGTAGATGAGATTAAACCTTTAGCTTCGGTGAATCTAGCTTTAGTAAAATTATCAAGGCCTTCAATTGAACATAATTTATTCAAAGTAGTTTCCTTTGGCCATAAATAAATGTTGTTTTGTTTTACATTATAGTGATAAGCAAACCATTCACATATAATTAAAGAATCGCCTTTTTTAACTAAAGAATAATCACCATCCAATTTCTTAGTATGTTTAAACATAGCAGTTAGTAATGGATTATTTGCCATAAATTCATGCAAAGAC
>Ga0222712_10001327_pt1 | contig 30860 bp, 65 predicted proteins | sample C33_657DmetaG_FD_165043 | JGI IMG/M metagenome (GOLD analysis project Ga0222712, IMG submission 165043) | Estuarine water microbial communities from San Francisco Bay, California, United States - C33_657D | ecosystem: Environmental > Aquatic > Marine > Unclassified | place: USA: California...
TGACGGCCGTGGTAAAATCCGTTTGGCTCACTATTTTGTGGAAATTGAGGTATATGATTGGAGTGTAAGTGATGATGAAGAAGTAAACCTAACAAACGGAGTTAAAAACACAATGGTAACTCGTCTTGGTTTACAAGTTAGATTTACAGATGCTGAAACAGGAGAAATTATAGCAGCATCAGGTTTAGGTGAAGCAAAAACAACTCGTGAATTAACATTATTATCAGACGCAACAGTCGATCCAGTAAAATTTAATCAATCAACAGTTTCAATAGCAACTAAAAAAGCTCTAGATATAGCTTGTGCTCGTATCTTAAAGCGTATGGTTACTAAAGGAGTATTCGAAAAATAAAATTATGGGAACAGCAGCAAAAAAGAAACGTCCAATGCGTAGTAAACGTTCTGGAGTTAAAAAATTAGAACAGGTAAAGAAAAATTTATTGATTTTACAAAAATTAAAGTAATGAAAAAATCATTATTAATTACAGGGCTATTAATTATATTAGCCTTAATACTATTTTCTTTAGTAGGATGTGAACCAGTGAGAGAATCATACCGTCCTCATACTCGTCACCCTAGAACATATGTTCAATTTGATTATTATTGGTATGGTAATAGACCGTATTATCAACCTAAAGTAATATTAATACAACCAAAACAACCTCGTCAACAATTAAGACAAAGAGGTAAAAGACACTAATGAAAAAATGGATATCAAGTCTATTAATATTAGTTACGTTTTTATTGGCTAATAAAGCCAATGGCCAATCCATCATTCAAACTTACATTGACCCCTGTGATAACAAAGTTTACACAGTAGTAGTCCCAATCGCATCTAACCAATCTGGAGTCTTAGTACTTATTAGAGATAAGTCTAGAATTTTTACATACACTGACTTCGCATCTGGGGCTGTGACTAAATGGGTAAATGAAATATTTGCAACACCATGTCCAGTAGCAACAACAGTAACTCAAACAATAACTCAACAAGTATCTCAAGCAGCAGCTCAAGCAGCCTCTCAGGCAGCATCATCAGCGGCAAGCGCAGCAGCATCATCAGCAGCCTCTTCAGCAGCCTCAAGCGCAGCAAGTGGGGCGGCGAGTGGGGCGGCAAGTGGAGCAGCTTCAGGAGCAGCATCAGGCGCCGCTTCAAGTTCTGCTTCGAGTGCATCAACATCTGGTTCATCTTCCTCCTCCCAATCTTCATCATCATCATCCCAATCCTCATCATCGGGTGGGGAGTCCTCGTCCTCATCCTCAAGTACGGAGAGCAAAAGCGAAAGCAGCAGTTCAAGCAGCGAATCAAAGAGCGAGAGCAAAAGTGAGAGTAAGAGTGAATCTAAAGAAGAATCAAAGTCTGAATCTAAAGAAGAAAAGAAATCTGAAGAGAAAAAAGAAGAAAAGAAAGAGGAGAAGAAGGAAGAGAAAAAATCTGATAAAAAAGAAGAAAAGAAAAAATTAACAATCAATCCTATAATGATAGGTTCAGATCTAACTGTAGGACAAAACGCTACAGGTGGATTCACTCCTGTTATATCAATTGGTATTAACCAATCATCAGCAACAGGTGAGTCAAGTTGGGGCGTAACAAGTATGATTTGGGCTGACTTAAAGTCAATAGCATTATCTGCTAATAGAAGTGAGTTAGTGTTTAAAAACGGTCAATTAAAGGCAATTAACGCGTATTCATATACTGTGGCTCGTGTTAATGGTACTAATATGACATTTGGAGGTTATACTTATATTAAACCTCATCCTAAGTATGGTACTATAGGTTTTAATGCCTCGTATATTAACATTAAATTAAAAGGAGCAGGTGACGCGTACACATACTCATTTATGTCTTCGTTAACTGGATTTTGGACTAAACCATATCAAGTAAATCCTAAAACAACTTTATCACCAGGTGTATTTATAATGTCTTCACCTTATGCTTATAATACAGGTACAGGCAGTACTTGGAATTATAACATTAGTGGATTAGTTGGATGTGGTTATTCATATAGAATAAGTAAACGTTTTGGTTTTCAAGCCGACTATAAAATGATGCTATCAACAGTACCAGGTTCACCTATACTTAATTTCTTCTTGATTGGTTCTAAGATGCAGTTGTAATATTTATATACATGAAATATATATTATCTTTATTGTTATTAATCACTGTTACATCTTATAGTCAAGATACAGTTACACTAGTTCACAAAGCGTATAAAACAACTTATAGCAAGTCTAAACATTATCCTGTTAAGGTAGAGTGGTGGCTTACTAAAGCATCATTAACATGTGATGTTAAAGTTAAACGTGGTGATAAATTTATAGCGGACCCTAAGTTACCAACTGAAACAGATTTACAAGCAGATTATACAGGCCAAGGATTTGATCGTGGACATAACTTCCCCGCTGCTGATGCTTCATGCGATCAAGTTGCAAATGAAGAATCATTTTACTTTAGCAATATGACAGCCCAATACCCAGCACTTAACCGTGGTGATTGGAAATCATTAGAAACATTAGCTCGTGACTATGCTATTAAAGAAGACTCAGTACACGTTTGGTGTGGTTCAGTAGGTGTTGCTAAAAAAATAGGCACAACATCAGTTCCAACACAATGTTGGAAAGTACTTTATTTTGTTAAGTCAAAAGAATGGATGGCATTTGTATTTGATAATGACACAACCAAAGCAAATGGACTTAAAGATAATGAAGTGAGTATAGCTGATGTTGAAAAACTAACTGGATTCAAATTTAAAAAGAAGTAATTTTGGCTTGACCTAAATAATTAGTTATATTTAGGCTATGTATAAAGTCAAACAATTTTTCAAACGCATATATAATGTCATCCGCTGGCTTCCTATTATATGGAAAGACCAGGACTGGGATGACTTTTATATTTTCGAGATACTCAAATTCAAATTAAAGAATCAAGCCGAGTATATTGGCCATCATGATCGTCACATGTCAGCTAAACGTGACGCCGAAATAATGATGTTATGTGTTCGTTTAATTGAAAAAATACAAGATGACTTTTATGGCAAAGAATATTTAAGTTACTCTGTATCAGATATGGTATTCACACCTAGTGAAATACATCCAGGACATTATGAAATGGAGTTTGTAGAACTATCAGAACACTATAATGATTACTTTAAAAAGTATCCATTAATATATAGATTGGTTCCTGACTTAAATGCTCCTAAAGATAAAATAGCGTTCCAAATGGCTAGAATAAATGAAGAACGAGCACATAAATTATTATTCACAATACTAGAACAAAACATTAGATCATGGTGGGATTAATTATACCTATAGTGTTAACATTTATTTTGTTAGCGTATGAAGCGTACACAGCTCCAACTATGGACGATCAAGGTCGTATAGTTAAGGAAGGAAAAAAATTATCTGATTTATTTAAAAAGAAAAAATAATGGGTATAGTAATTGGAATCGCGGGCAGTTTTTTATTAGCCGCTATGGTCGCTACATTTTGGGTACGTGGAATTGATTATATGAAAGAAAACCACCCTGACTATAAAGGTGAAGATTTCTTAGGTGATGACCTAGACTAATAGACTATATTTAATCTATGAATTTACAGCCAGTATATCCTAAAGACGATCCTGAATATAGAAAACGAATCATGGATGCATTTTATAAAACAGTTAGGGATACTAATTGGGGTGTTGCTGATGAGAATGAATATCAAGGTAAACCACGAGGACGTAAAGCTAAAGTGATTGAACGTGTTGAGTCAAAACCAAGAACAGTAAATGAAGTAAACGCTTATAAAAATAAATTTTTTAACTATAATAAATAAGTTATGGCAAGTTTTGATGTTGATGTAGATGATATTATGTATGGATTAGATCGTTGGGAAAAACAATCTTTAATAGATGAACTTTATGAAGATGGTTACATACCTAAAGGGTTAGATAAAATACAATCTAAAAGTGATGATGATTGGGATGAAGCAATTGAAAAGTTAAAGGGTAATAAATGGAGATTATCTAAAGAAGATGAAAAAACAATATTACAAATAACAAATAAAATATTATAATATGAAAAAATTAGTTACTGTTTTAGTTATTGTAATTTTAGTTTTATCAATTATGTTAACAATACAAACAACAGGCATTACTCAGTTAAATAGAAAAGCAGTTGATGATCAAAATACAATTGATAGTTTACAGGCTGAATTGTTTATATACCAATCAGAAATAGGTCGTTATGAATTAACTTTAGATCATTTAAATGAAGTAAATCCAAACGCAGCTACAGAGTTTGTAAATTATATGAGTCACGAAACAGAATAATTAAAATAAAAGGTTATGAATGTATTATATAATATTGACTCTGATACAGGGTTGATGAATTTACGATTTAAAAGAAATATCTTAGATCCATTAGTTAATAAGGATATATTTGAAAAATATATTTTACCTATTTTAGCTATGAATGAGAATTTTTGTTTAACAGGTAGTTTATCTCTTAAATTGTTAGGTTTTGAACCTATGGATAGTATAGGCGATTTTGATTTAGCATTAATGGATACACTCACTGAAGATGAGTATAACGCTATTAAAAATTTCTTTCAATTGTATAACGTTAATGAAGGATATAATTTTGATAATGGCACTCCAGTAACAAGTAAATTTGATCCTAAAGCTCACTTGTGGCAATTAAGAAAAGCATGGGAGGAAGAAGTAAATGAAGATTTAGCTAGATCTAGACATTTTAAATTAGATATCTTTAATGATGAAATGATTCGTAAAAAAGATATTATTGTAGTACATTATGGTGATTTTCCTATTAAATTAGTTCATCCAAGTATTACTCTAAGTTATAGAATGAGATACGCTTTAGATACTAGATCATCTACAACATACAAGTATTGGTTGAAAATGAAAGAATTTATGGATAACGCTAAAAGTTATTATACTAATATTAAAGCAATATCTCAAATGTATGCTCGTGTTCATGAACATAATGCTAATGTTGAAGGTAATGAAACTAAAATAAATTACATTAGAGGATTAATTGATAGAAGAAACTATAATATGGATGATTTCTTTAAAAAAGTATTTGAAGAGACATTAGTATTTGAAAATTAAATAAACATATATGAAAAAATTTAAATGGATTGAAACATTGACCGTAATAACTATAGCATCTTTACTATGTTATATTTTATATTGGGGATTTAGATTTATACTTTATGCTTGGACGATCTAAGAAAAAAAAAGAAAAACGAGACTGGTTTATAGTCTATAGTGACTATGGATACTTTAAAGGATTAGCTAATGGAGGACAACTTGTATGGACACAAGATGAATCTGAAGCTAAACCTTTAGACCATCCTAATAAAGCACAGAAAATAAGATTTTTGGCTCCTCAAAACATAGAAATTATATTAGAGCATATATGAGTAAACATACGTTATGGGTTGAGAAATATAGACCCGATACATTAGAAGGTTATTTAGGTAATGATGATTTTATATCTAGTCTAGAAGAATGGATTAGTAAAAATGATTTCCCTAACTTATTACTTTATGGCCCTCCAGGTACAGGTAAAACTACAGCAGCTAAATTAATAGTTAAAAACATTAATTGTGACTACATATACTTAAACTGTAGTGATGAAAATGGTATTGATACAATTAGAGATAAAGTAAAACAATTCGCTTCAGGTGCTACATTTAAACCACTTAAAGTTGTTATATTAGATGAAGCTGATTTCTTAACTATAAATGCTCAAGCAGCACTTAGAAACGTTATTGAGTCATTTAGTTTAACTACTAGATTTATATTTACTTGTAACTTTGTAGAACGTATTACTGATCCATTACAGTCTAGATTAACTGTATTTGCTTTAAACTCACCTGAACCTAAAACAATAGCTAAGCGTTTAAAAGAAGTACTTGAAACAGAACAAGTAGAATATGATATTAAGGATGTAGTTGAAATAGTTAAAAAAACATATCCTGATATTAGACGAGCATTAAGTTTAACTCAGGGCTTATCTATTGGAGGTAAGTTAGTAGTTAAAAAAATTACTGATGGTAATTATATAGAACAAATAATTAGTGAGGCTAAATCTAAAAAGAAAACATCGTTTAATGCTATTAGACAAATTATAGCTGATAACGATATAAATGATTTTACAGGTTTATATAAGGCATTACATAATGATTTCTCATCGCCTGATGCAACTATAATAATAGAAGAATATTTATTTCATTCAACTACAATACCTGATAAAGAAATTTGTTTTATGGGTTGTATAGCTAAATTATTGAACATATGAGCAAAATAGATTTTATAGAGGATTTTAAAAGCATTTGTGGTGATATAGAATTTACTACTGAATATGTTTGTAAAATAACAAGTGAAAATATTATAACAGATAGAGTTAATATTGGGTTTAAACCAACAGCTAAACGAACGTTGATCGGCATGGCTAATCAAATTTTTGATAACACAGATAAAATCAATGATTTTATTAATAAAATATATGATCAATATGAAGATAAAATTCATAAAATCTATTTTGGTTATGCAGGTGGATATAAAGAATTATATCTTGAAATTAAAGAACCATATGAATCATCTAATATTATATCATATGATGAAACTAATGATAAAGAATATGAATATATACTAAGTGATATTAGTGATAAAGCTAAAGAATTAGTAAATGATATATTTGAAAAAACAGGCTTGATTATACCATCAGTAGACACTTATTCTAAAGTAGGATATGTTAAAAATAACACTAATTATTTTATGGTATCTGAGTCATTAAATAATTTAGCATTTATTTTAAAAGAATATTGTAAACATATAAATCCTAATATTGAGGAGTTAGAAACGTTTTTACAAGAACATTCATCAAATATTTTAAATATTATAGGTTATAAAAATGAGAACGGAAAAATATCTTTAAACATTTATATAAAACAACAATAACAATGAGTCAAGAACAAGTCAAAATGAACATTGATCTAAAGAAAACAACACCTATCACTTGTGATCAATGTGGTAAAACAGTTTTCCAAGAAGGTCTTATGCTTAGAAAAGCAAACAAATTTTTAGCTGGTACAACACAAGATGCTCTTATTCCATTACCTGTATTCTCATGTGCCGCATGTGGACACGTTAATGAAGAGTTTTTACCTGAACCACTTAAAAACTTAGATAACAATGAATCTATTTAGTTGGTTAAACGAAATAACATTTGATAAACGTCCTTGGGATAGTTTTACAAGCGAAGATAAAGAGGCATTTAATGTCTATATGATTCATCGTTTTGTAAGTATGGATCAAACGTATATTGAAGTAGTCAATATGATACAACGTTATCCTAACTGTTCCAAGGAACAGGTTTATAAATTTTACTGTGATGTATTACCTAAAAAGAAAACATTCTTTAGATATATTAAACCTAGTAATAAATGGGATAAGGAAATACTAACTAAAGTAGCTGATTATTGTAAAATTAGTACTAGGGAAGCTAAAGATTGTGTATCTGTATTAACAAATGAAGCTCTTAATAATATACTTAATGTGGGGACGTCAAGTACAAATAAAAAAAGGAGAAATAAAAAATGATTACATTTACATTAGGCATTTCAGTTGCAGCAGTAATTGGGATGTTTGTTTGGTTCACAATTGATACTATTAAAACAACAAAACGAATCAAGCAATTAGAAGAACAAAAAAACATGTTATGGAGAGAAATTGAAGGCCGTTGTGATTCAATTGAACGAACATTAGATGATATGATTCGAGAAGCGTATATTCGTATTGACTCGGAACGTAACTATGTTAATTCACGATTCGATAAATTCGCTAATGTAGTTGATCGTGACTACGTTAAGAAAAAGAATAAATTAGACAACACGATCGATTATAATAACTAATAATTAACTTGGCGTCCCCAATTAAGTTAACTATATTTACATTATGCAATTAGACTCAGTAGTAACAACAATCATTGAACAGTTCAAAGAACGTTCAGAACGAGGTAAAGCGAAATATGGAGTTGATTTAGACAGAACAGATCTATCATTATTAGAATGGATTGAACATGCTAAACAAGAACATATGGATGCTATCCTATATTTAGAAAAAATTAAACAAGTTATAAGTGGCAAAGACAAAGTTGACTGAGATTGAATTAAAAATAAAAAATTATCAACCTAAAGAAGTTGATTATAGATATCAGTCTACTGTATCCTACTCTCAATATTCAATGTGGCGTAGGTGTCCTCATCAATGGGCTTTAGCTTATCTTAAAGGTTTAGCTCCATATACAGCTTCAATCCATACTATATTTGGAACTGCAGTTCATGAAACAATGCAACATTATTTACAAGTGATGTATGATCAAAGTGGTGCTGCTGCTGATAGAGAAGATATAGTAGGATTATTTAATGAGCGTTTTAAATCTATCTATAAAAGTGAGTTTGAAAAAACTAAACAACACTTCTCTAATCCAGATGAAATGAGAGAGTTTTATGAGGATGGAGTTAATATATTAGAATGGTTTAAAAAACATCGCTCACAGTTTTTCACTACACGCAATGTTGTCTTATTAGGTATTGAAATGCCTTTAATGGTAGGCTTATCTAAAAATTTATATCTTAAAGGTTATATTGACTTTGTATTATATGATAAGGATTTAGATAAGGTTTATATATATGACATCAAAACATCTAGATCAGGATGGAATGATAAAGCTAAAAAAGATGATATTAAGTTAGCTCAGATATTACTATATAAAGAATATTTCGCTAAACAATATAACATTGATGTAGATAAAATTGAAGTAGAATTTTTCATATTGAAAAGAAAAATTTGGGAAAACGATTCATTTACTATACCTTATATTAGCTCATTTAAACCACCTAGTGGTAAAATTAAGCGTAAACAAGCAGCTGAGAAGTTTAGTGCGTTCTTAACTGAATGTTTTGATAGTGAGGGTAAAATGATAAATAAAGAATATAATAAAATAGTAAGTAAAGATTCTTGTACATACTGTCCCTTCAACAATAATAAAGAACTTTGTGATAAAATGGTTGTCTCTTAATCTATACGTATATTTATATATATAAAATATATAATATGGGAGACAACAAATTAACAAGTGTAAAAGTAAATGAAGAGTTATTTGAAGAATTTAAAGTGATGTGTGTTAGAACAAAATTCTCACTTCAAAAATTAGTAGATAGAAGTATTCACTTATACTTAACTAATGATGATTTTAGAAAAGAAATGCACAATCATACTAATTTAACTCTATCAGGTAGTCAATCTTAAAAAACAATTTAAATCCGTTATGAATAAAGAAGGTTACATTCCTAAAGAACAAAGGAAAAAAATATTGTTGCTTTGTGATGACATTAGATTCACATCAGGTATAGCAACTATAGCTAGGGAGATGGTAGTAGGAACATCTCATAAATTTAATTGGGTTAACGTTGGGGGTGCTATTAACCATCCTGAAGCAGGACAACGATTAGACATTAGTGCGGACACTAATACTCATAATGGTATAGAGGATGCTAGTGTATTTATCTATCCAACAAATGGATATGGTGACCCACAAATGCTTAGACAATTATTAGAAATTGAGAAACCAGACTCAATAATGTTTTTCACCGATCCAAGATATTGGGGTTGGTTATTCCAAATGGAGAATGAAATTAGAAGTAAAATTCCAATGATTTATCTTAACATATGGGATGATTATCCAGCACCAATGTATAATGAATCATTTTATGAATCATGTGATGGATTAATGGCTATATCAAAACAAACACTTAACATTAATAAATTAGTATTAGGTGATAAAATAAAGGATAAAGTATTAAGTTATGTACCTCATGGTATAAACAAAGATATATTCTTCCCTATTGATGATTCAGATCCAGTTAAGTCAAAAGAATTAAGTGACTTTAAAAAGTATTTATTTGGAGATAAAGAGTATGATTTTGTTTTAGGATTTAATTCTAGAAACATTAGACGTAAGTCAGTTCCTGATACGTTAGCAGCATTTAAAACATTTTTAGATATGCTACCTAAAGAGAAAGCTGATAAATGTGCTTTTGTATTACATACACAACCAGTAGATGAGCATGGTACTGATTTATACGCAGTACGAGATATGTTATTTACTGATGAACAAATATCTCAAATATACTTCTCAGATCAAAGATTACCATCACACGTTATGAATTTATTATACAACACAGTGGATGCTGTAGCGTTATTAAGTTCAAATGAAGGATGGGGATTAAGTTTAACTGAGGCTATGATGTGTGGTAAACCAATTATAGCAAACGTTACAGGTGGTATGCAAGATCAAATGCGTTTTGAGGATGCAAATGGTAAATGGATTGAATTTGATTCTAAATTCTGTTCTAACCATTTTGGTACTTATAGAAAGCATGGCTCATGGGCGTTCCCAGTATTTCCTAGTAACTTAAGTCTTCAAGGTTCAGTAGCTACACCTTATATATTTGATGATAGAGCTGATTTTAGAGATGCTGCTGCTCAAATTTTAGAAGTATATGCTTTAAAAACAAACCAAGTTGAAGAATTTGGTTCACATACTAGAGGTTTTGAAACATATGATGAACTAAGTAAAGCTGCTCGTGAGTGGGTTACATCAGATGAATCAGGTATGTCAGCAAATAAAATGTGTGATAATATTGTTAACCATGTTAATGAAGTATTTAATACATTCAAACCTAGAAAATCATTTGAGTTGATTAAAACAGAACCAATTAAAAGAAAACATATTCGTCACCAATTAGTATATTAGTAGTTATGAAACCATTATTAGTTATAAGTTGCCCTATCGAGACAATGTCTGGATATGGAGCTAGAAGTAGAGATATTATTAAAGCATTATTAAAACATGATAAATACGATATTAAAGTATTATCCCAACGATGGGGTAACACATCGTATAATGCTTTAGACCCTAATAAGCCTGAAGATAAACAGTTATTAGATTTAATTTGGAGACAACAACAATTACCAGCACAGCCTGATGTTTGGATTCAAGTTACAGTACCAAATGAATTCCAGCCAATAGGTAAATTTAATATTGGTATCACAGCTGGTATTGAAACTACAGTATGTGATCCAACTTGGATTGAAGGTATTAATAGAATGGATTTAAATCTTGTATCATCAAATCATGCTAAAAAAGTATTTGAGGAATCAACATTTGAAAAAAGAGATAAAAATACTAATCAAGTAGTTGAATTTATTAAAGCAGAGAAACCAATTGAGGTATTGTTTGAAGGTGTTGATCTAAATAAGTATAATTTTATTTCTGATGAAGAATTAGAAGGTGAGTTAGTTGAAACATTAGATGAGATTAAAGAAGATTTTTGTTACTTATTTGTAGGTCACTGGTTACAAGGTAACATAGGTGAAGATAGAAAGAATGTAGGCTATATGATTAAATCATTTTTAGAAACATTTAAAAATAAAAAACAAAAACCAGCTTTAATATTAAAAACATCTCAAGTAACTAATTCAATATTAGATAGAGAGGAAATATTAAAGAAAATAGATGCTATTAAACAAACAGTTAAAGGTGATTTACCTAGTGTTTATTTGTTACATGGTGATTTAGAAGATAAAGATATAAATCAATTATATAACCATCCGAAAGTGAAGGCAATGGTTAGTTTAACTAAAGGAGAAGGTTTTGGTAGACCATTACTTGAATTTAGTTTATCTAAAAAACCTATTATAGCTAGTAATTGGAGTGGGCATTTAGATTTCTTACATCCAGATTATAATGTATTAGTAGGAGGAACATTAACCAACGTACATGAATCAGCTTCAGCTAAGAATATGATATTACAAGAAGCACAATGGTTTACTCCAAACGATGGTGATGTGGCTGATGCGTTTAGAAACGTTTATGAACAATATAAAAAATATACTGAGTTAAGTAAACGTCAAGCACATTATGCTAAAACAACATTCTCATTTGACAGCATGGCTGATTTATTAGATAACATTTTAGAGTCTAAAGTGCCTAAACAAGTAGAACTTAAATTACCTAAACTAAAAAAAGTTGAATAATGACTAGTAAAGAGTTTATTATATGGCTTAAAGGATTTATAGCTGGTTCTAACAACTATAATTTAACTCCACAAGGTTGGGAGGCATTAAAAAATAACTTAGCGAAAGTAAATGATAATAAAATTCCACCTTGTGTAGGACATAATAATGCTAGTTGGGAAGAAGAATTAAATGAACGAATGGATATTATAGGACAAAACGGTAATGAAGGATTACATTATGAAAATCTTGAAACACTAGAAGATGAATTCTTCGGTAAGTGGGAATCAACACCAGAACCAAGTAAAAAAATATATTAATATGAATGATAAATTAGTTATATGTTCTAAATGCAGCTCAGATGCTTGTTATGAACATGAAATAGAAAAAATAACAATTTGGAGTTGTATGAGCTGTGGTTTCACAACTAACGAATTGATGTTAGAAGGAAGCCAGTTAGTAACTGAATCAGAAGAAGTGATGCCTGAGCTATATAAGGATATTAAATTTGTAGATGATCAAAAACGTATTTGGTATCCAACTGTTATAAACGTGCCTGATAAAGGTACTGTGTTTGTAAACGGTACTAATAAGAGTACTTGGGGTTGGGCAGGTATTAAAGCTGTTGAGACAACAGATGAGGAGAAAGTTAAAATGAAAGGCGCTCCATATAAATCTGATCCAACAACATTAAAAACATTTGATCAAAAATCATTTGATGAGGCTTGTGCTTACATTGGATTAATTTAAACTTAAGTTATGGCTAATATTAGTTTTGCTATTACCGCTCATAATGAGCATGTTGAGTTAGATCGTTTATTAAAACAACTAACTAAAAATATTAAGAGTAAAGATGAAATTGTAGTTCAATTAGATATTACTGCTACACAAGAAGTAAAAGATGTAGTTAGTAAATATAGACTAATAAATTATATTCATCCATTAAATAAAGACTTTGCTACATTTAAAAATAATCTAAAAAATATTTGTACTAACGAATGGATATTTTTTATTGACGCTGATGAGTATTTAAGTGATGATTTATTATTTAATATACATGAGATATTAGATGCTAATAAAGGTATAGTAGATGTTATAGCGGTACCTAGAATTAACACTGTAGATGGTTTAACTAGAGATCATATTGACAAATGGAGATGGTTTGTAGATGAGAATGGTTATGTTAATTATCCAGATTATCAAACTCGTATTTGCTCTAATAAACCAACTATTAATTGGATTAATAAAGTACATGAGCGTTTATCAGGTTGGAAAACAATAGCTAATCTACCTTATGGATATGATTTAGTACATCCTAAAACAATTGATAGACAAGAAAAACAAAACAACTTTTATAATACGTTATGAAAAATATCTTAGCAATCGGAGCACATCCTGATGATCTTGAGTTTGGATGCTTTGGTACTCTAAAAAAATTTATAGACCAAGGTAAAAAAGTTACTTTAGTTGTTATGACAGCTAGTACTGTAGTTCATTCTCAGACAAGTAATATAACTAGAACTAAAGAACAAAGTATAAAAGAAGCTCAAGAAGCAGCTAAAGTTATAGGAGCAGATTTAGTATTATTACCTTATCAAGATGGTGAAGTGCCATTTAATAAACAAACAGTTCATGATATAGAAAAACTATTAAGTGAACGAAATATAGATACTGTATTCACTCATTGGGCTGGTGATACACATCAAGATCATATTAACACTTTAGAAGCAACATTAGCTGCTAGTAGAATGATTAATAATGTATTTTGTTATGAGCAAGTACCATTACCTAGAGTATGTACTAACTATCCAGTTGCTAATTTCTTTATTGATATAACAGATACAATTAGTTATAAAATAGAGGCTAGTAAAAAACATGATAGTCAAATACAAAAGTATTTAAACCAAGGAATTGATTTAATTGATAATTTAGAAACGTTAGCTAAATTTAGAGGTATTCAAATTGAAACTAAATATGCTGAGGCGTTTAATGTTTTAAAATATAAGTATGATAGTTAAAGAATCATTTGATAATATATTAAGTAAAGTAGGTGATTTAAGTAACTATAATACATTAGATATATTTGCTAGAGAAGGTGATTGGCAGTCGTTTAAACTAAATGGTAAAGTTAAGTCTTTGGAGGCATGGGAAATAAATGAAGAATTTATTCCTAACTTAAAGAAAAATTTACCTGGAGCTAAAGTACAATGTTTAGACTCTATTAATCTTATCAATACAACTAACTATGATAAGTTTGATTTAGTTATTATAGACAATGGATTGAATTGTTATGGTCCAGATAGAATGTACTGTGAGCACTTTGATTTTATCCATAATATAAAAAATGTGGCTTCACAAGATTCTTTTATTATATTCAATGTAGTTAAAAAACCATTTAACTATTCTAACTACCCAGACTGGATTGATAGACGAAATAAGTTTTATCAAGTAGAGGATAGTTCAGAATTAAGTTTAGAGTTTTTTGAAACATTTTATAAAAAATTATTTAATAATATAGGTTTTAGCGTTACAGAATATTATGCTGAATGTAGAGAATATCATAACGACAATGACTACTTATATTATGTAGGAATTAGATTATCATGAAAGTAACAATACATCAACCAGAACATTTTCCTTACTTAGGGTTTTTTCAAAAAATGAGTTCAGCTGATATGTTTGTAATACTAGATGATGCTCAATACACTAAAGAAAATTTCCAGAATAGAAATAAGTTTTTAAATAAGAATGGAGTTGAAGAATACTTCACTATAGAACTAGAGCAAGGTGCTAATAAAAAACTAATTAAGGACGTTTTAGTAAATGATAAAACTAAATGGCGTACTAAATTATTAACTAAACTACAAACTAATTTTAAGGTTGATTTAAGTGAAATTTATCAATATGATAAGTTAATTGATATCAATATGGCATCAATTAATTATTGTAGGGAACGATTAGGTATAACTACACCTATGGTTTTTAGTTCTGAATTAAATATTAATACTACTCGTTCACAACGTTTAGCTGATATATGTAAGCACTTTAACGCTACAGAATATATTAGTGGAGGTGGAGGTAGAGCTTATTTAGATGAAAGTTTATTTGATTGCCCTGTATCTTATTTCCATCCTGAAGTACCTAATTACTATACAACATTACAACATATATGAATTACTTTATAACTGAGATGGGTTTTGAAGGTAAAATACCTTCTAATCATACTAATTTAAGAGCAGCTGAAACATGGATTAAGTTTTTAGATGCTTATCACCTTAACATATATGGAGTATTACTTGGTAAAATGAAGTATCAAGGTAATGCTTGGGTTATTATACCTAAAGGTAAAGATGCTGTTGATCAATTATCTAAACAAAATGTAATTGAGAATTTAAAAAGTAAGTTTAATGAAGTATATTGCATTCAAGAAGGTGAAACAACATTCTTTAATCAATATGATGTTGCTACTCAGGTTTGGATGTATAATCAGTTTGCTGAAGCAGATAAAATATATACTCAGAACCAATATGACTTAAAATGGCTTAAAGGTTTATATGGACCAAATAAAAAATATGGAATACTACTTCCAGTAATGGATGAGTCAGTTCTAGATAAAAGTAAATTTGCTCCTAAAACAAATAAAACTATTCTATCAGGTCCATTCATTCATGATTATAATGGTTTAGCTAATACAGTAGTGGCTCAACATTTTTTAAATGAAATTAATATTCCACCTATGGCTTCAAGTAGGATGCCTGCTGACTCATATGTTATGCAAGACGCTATTGGAGTTAAATATTTGAATTACATGATGTGGAAGGAATGGATTGAAAATTTAGCTCAATACAAGTATGGATTATTTCTAGTCCCATCAGTTGGTGCCGCTACATTTCCTTTAAACTGTGCTTACCATGGTATACCTTGTATTGGTACTAATAAAGCTGAAACACAAACTAAATTATTTCCATTACTAAGTGTTGATTATCAAGATATAGAATCAGCAGTTAACTTAGCTAAGGAGTTAAAACATAATGAAACATTCTATAATACAGTTTCAGAGTATGCTTTAGAGACAATTAAAACAGAGTTTAATAAAGATAAATTTTTAGAAACCGCTTATAAAGATTTTTAATATGAAAGCACTAGTAACAGGAGGAGCAGGGTTTGTAGGTACAAACCTAATTAGAACACTATTAAGTAAAAACTATGAAGTAGTGTCAGTTGATAATTATAAAACAGGTACTCAACTAAATCATTTACCTGGAGTTAAGTATATTAACTTTGATATTAGAGATATAAATGATTATTCAGCATGGGGTGAGTTTGATGTAGTATATCATTTAGCTGCTATAGCTAGGATACAACCATCATTTAAAGACCCATATGATTATTTTACTACTAATGCTAATGGTACATTTAAATTAGCTCAATACTGTGCTAAAAATAATATACCGCTTGTATATGCAGGCAGTAGCTCTCATCACTCAGGTAAATTAAAAAATCCTTATACATTTAGTAAAGACACAGGTGAGGAAATAATTCAATTACATCAAGAACATTTTGGATTAAAAGCATCTATAGCTAGATTTTATAATGTATATGGCCCTCATCAATTAAAAGAAGGTGGTTACACTACTTTAATTGGTGCTTGGGAGAAAAAAATTGAAGAGCACCAACCATTAACTATATATGGTGATGGTACTAAACGTAGAGATTTCACTCATGTAGATGATATTACAAATGCCTTAATATTGATTTTGGAAAAACAAGAATGGGGACATATATTTGAACTAGGTAGAGGACAAAACTACTCAGTTAAAGAAATAGCTGATATGTTTGAACAAGAAGTAGAATATAAAGATGATAAACCAGGTGAAGCTCAAGTTACACTATGTGATTATAGTTTAGCTAAGAAATTATTAGGATGGGAGCCAAAACATAATATTGAGGATTATATTAAAAATTATTTTAAATGGATAAAATAACATTTGTATTACCAAGCAGAAATAACTTAGAATTTCTAAAGTTAGCTTATGCTTCAATACGTAATTTAGAAACCAAACATGAAGTATTAGTATTAGATGATGCTAGTACAGATGGAACATGGGAGTGGATTTTAGAACAACAAAAAACAGACTTAAGTCTTATATGTTTCTTAAATCCAGGCCCTGAACGTATTGGTATTGTAGGTATGTTTGATAAAGGTATTGAAATGGCTAATACAGAAATCATATTTGCATTCCATGCTGATATGGTAGCGTGTAAAGATTTAGATAAAAACATTTTAAAACATTTAAAACCAGGTGTAGTAGTAAGTGCAACAAGAGTTGAACCACCATTACATCCACCTGGAGTAGAGAAGATAACTGTTGATTTTGGAGTTGAGGCTGAACAATTTAGTTTTGATAAATGGTATACTGAGAGTGAATTATTAAAACAAGATAAAACAACTGAAGGTATATTTGCACCATGGTGTATGTATAAATCAGATTACTTATCTATAGGAGGACATGATGTGTTATTTGCTCCTCAATCTAAAGAGGATAGTGATTTATTTAATCGTTTTGTTTTAAATGGTTATCAAGTAATTCAACCATGGGATGCTTTAGTTTATCACTTCACTAGTAGAGGAAGTAGATTTAATAAACATGCTGGTGGTGCTGCGGGTAAGAATAGTGAGGAATGGATGCATACAACAAGTAAAAACGCTAGAAACTTTATTCGTAAGTGGGGACATTTTGTTAAGCATGATGCTTATATGAAACCAATTATACCTCATAAGTATGATATTGGATTTGTAGTTGAGAAATGTAATTTAAATTTATTATCTAGTCTTGAACCTTGGTGTAGTACAATTTATCTAAATGATGAGATGGGAGTATTAGAAGCATCTTATTTTGATTTAGAACAAAAACATACTTTAATTAATCTAGTAAAAAAGATAAAACAAATAAAGTATGATATACCTAATAATGATATCATAGTTAAATTTGATGCTACTCTACTAAACCAAGATGCATTTAATATGTTAACTCAATTACCTGAAATAATAACTGACTCAGGTGAGATAGGTAGGTTTAACTTAGATATTTTTGATATTACTATTAATAAGTTAACAACATATGAAAAGGATTTAATTCATATTTATAACAAATAGTTAATATGGCTAAAAAAACTACAAGAACAATACCTAAAATGATAGTTCATACTAAAGGTGAAGGTAAAGCAGATATTGAAGCCCTAAGTAGCAATGAAGTATTCTCATCAGCTGTATTTAAAGAAGCATTTGAGGGTATTAAAGACGCTATTAAAACTAAGTCTAAAACAGCAGTGTTATTTGAGTTAGGACAAAGTGAATATTATATTGAAATCGAAAAACGAGATTGGAAACAAGCATTACAATCATGTATTGATAAACTTGTTGAAAATGAAAGTTATGAAGATTGTATTAAGATAAGAGACATTATAGAAAAAATAAAATAGAGTGATATGGAAGGTTATGATGATATTAAGAAAGCAGTTGACCAATTGCTTAAAGTAAACTCAACTGTTAAACGAAAGAAAAAAGCGTACTTAGATAAACAGAAAGATTTGTTTACAAGTATTATAATGGCATTACAAGCCACTCAAATTAGAACTAGTTTAGTTAGTACTGAGTTAAAGGTAGATTTTTCTACTTATGATGAGATGTTTTTGCAACTTATAGATTCACTTATATTACTTCACTTTGGTAAGGAAGGATTTGAAGTAATTAATTTCTACTTATATGATAAATTTAATCCAGATGGAACAGTAAATGAATTATATGATGATGAGGACAAAATAGTGCCTTCTGAAACACCTGATGACATTTGGAATATATTATCTAAATTAAAATCAGATAATGAAAAATAGTTATGTTACCAAAACCGTTACTGAAATCTGATATTGAGCGAGCAATTGCTATGACTAAGTCTAACCGCGCAGCGGCTAGATACCTTCATTGCTCATACATCCATTATAAGAAATGGGCTAAGAATTTCACTGACGACAATGGAGTAACATTATTTGATAAACATAAGAATCAATCAGGTAAAGGTATATCTAAGTTCTTAACTAATAAAGGTAAAGAACCAGCTTTAAAAGATATAATTGAAGGTAGAGTACCTATTGACTCATACACACCTGAAAAACTGAAGAATAGACTAATACAAGAAAGTTACTTACAAGAATGTTGTAACAAATGTCAATTCGCTGAACGTAGAGTAGCTGACTACAAAGTACCCTTAATACTTAATTTTAAGGATGGTAATAAAAAGAACTGGACATTAGATAATTTAGAGTTGCTTTGTTACAACCATTATTTCCTTTATGTTGGTAATATCTTTACTAACAAACAAATACAACACATAGAAGATTATAACCCATCTACATTCCAAACTAAAGTAGATTGGGAAATGGATGATCACTTCAAAGAACATCTACAAAACTTAGGTATAGTAGATGATGACCATGAACCAGGCTCAGAATTTATTTCTAAGGTCTGACCGTAATTAAGTAACTATATTTAGTATATAAAAATTAAGGTTATGTTATATACAGTTAAGATAGTTTATGACGATGGTCGTGTGACAGATGAAATCATCAGTTCACCAACACCAATTTCACTTTACCCTGTACGAGATAAAATACATTCATCAATAGTGAGTGTTCACAAATATGAAGTTGAAGGTTCATTCCATCCAGGACTGCATACAGCTAGTGATGGTAAGAAGTATATTATACCTAAATGGATTGAAGTACACCCCGAAACAACTTACGATGATATAATTTGGATACAACCTAAACAAAAGAAAGTAATTGAACATATTGAGGGCTCAGTAGGCACTTATAAAACCACTTACGATCCAAATAAAGACAGTTATAAATGTACATGTATGGGTTTCTTTAGAAGTAAAGGTAATTGTAAACATGTTAAAGCACTTAAAGAGAAAAATTTGGATACTAAAGTTAAATAAATTATATTCAAAGTATGAAACAAGAAAATACTGAAATTTATCTAGGAGGAGGTAATAACATGATTATGACTACTTCTAAATTAGTAACATGCCATGAAGTATTAACATTAGTAGTGAATGGTGGTCGTGGTATACCTTTGGATATTAAAATACAAGCCGACTTTGATACTGTACCTGAAGAGTATCATGAGGTGTTTTTAAACATGATGGCGTCTAAGTATATGAAAGGAGTATCATTTGGTGATAATCCATTTAGTAAATGCCTGCCAACACCTAAAAAGAAATGGTATCAATTTTGGAAAAAATAAAATAAACATATGTTAACAGTAGAGTATTATACAGCAGCATGGTGTGGACCATGTAAAGCATTTGGCCCAACAATGGACTCAGTAATGGTTGAGAAGGGAGTAAGTGGATATAGAAAAATAGATGTGGACAATAATAGAGAATTAGCCACGGCTAATAGTGTATCAAGTGTTCCAACAGTGATATTTAAAGTAGGAGACGAAATTGTTCATAGACAGACAGGAGCAATGAGTCGTGGCCAATTGATAGCCATGATCGATCGCTATAATAGTTAGGTTGACCCCGGTTTAGGATGTAAATTTATTGTATAATAAAAATAAAAAGTTATGAATATGAAAGCATTTACAGAATTGACCATGGAGCAAATTAAAAATGACGCTCCGAGTATTTTCCAGACACAACAAAAGTCAGGGTTAAGTGAACACTACGTACACATTCCAACTGATAGAGTAATTAATGACATGATGGAATTAGGATGGAAACCATGTCAGGCAGTTGAAATTAAGGCTCGTAAAGCGAGTACTAAAGGTTTCCAACGCCACATGATTAAGTTTTTTAATCCGAACATTGTGATTGAAGGTTCTGATGGTGACAATGTATTTCCTCAAATACTATTAACAAATAGCCATGACGGTTTGAGTTCATTTAAGTTCCAAATTGGGTTATTTAGATTAGTATGTTCTAATGGATTAGTAGTATGTGATACTAATTATGGTGACTTTAAGTTACGCCACATGGGTTATACATTTGAGGAACTACAGACTAAGGTTAGTGAAGCGGTTGAATCGTTTCCAGGATTAGTTGAGAAAATTAACAAATTGCAAAACGTTGAACTGAACGATAAACAAATCGCTACGTTCACTAAGAAAGCAGCCGCGATCCGTTTTGGTGAGGATGTTAAAGTGAATTTAGATGAGTTATTAGTACCTGAACGTGTTGCTGATGAGGGTAATAACTTATGGGTTGTGTTTAATCGAGTTCAAGAAAAATTAATTAGTGGAGGATGTAGTTATACATCAGGTGCTAAGATTAGAAAAGCTAGAGCCGTTAAGAACTTTAGCCAGGATTTAAAGATCAATGAATCGCTTTGGGAATTGGTTGAGGAGTATGTTTAATACTCCTTACCATAACTAAATATTTATATACAAATATGTAAAATGGTATTTGAATTTAACTCAGTCAGTGAATTTAAGTCTAAAATTGAAAATAAAGACTTATTGATATCAACTGAGATATATAAACAAATACATAAAGCGGTTAATGATAAACGGAGACGTAAAAAGGTTACAGCGTTCGTTGCTAAGATAAAAAACGATGTTATTGAGTTTATCTTGGAACGTGATCAATGGGTTGTGTCACTAAATACTTGTTTAGATGTATTTGCTCAAAACGATATGTTTGAAGAATGTATTGAGATTCAAAAATTATTAAAACAATTAAACCATGAACACGATAGAGATAAACAGGAAGAATGCAGTTAAGATATTTGATTGGTGTAAAAAACAATTTGGGGTAAGTGCTATTAATGGTTCATATCCGAAGTTAGTATTCCATAGGACAGGTAAAGAATATGCTGGGTGGTATGATCCATGGAAAAATGAAATACATGTGTTTAAACAAAAACACAGAACGTTTATGGGGTTCATAGGAACTATAATTCATGAATTTACTCATTATCATCAGAGTATAAAACGTGAGTACCATAAATTAGATAAGATTTATTCTTATAAAAATCATCCACACGAACGTGAGGCGAATAAGATAGAGAGGAAGTATAAGTGGATGTGTTATTATGAAGTTTTCAGCCCGAATGAGGCTATGAAATAAAGATTGTGTTCATACTTTTAATTTTTATTATCCCCCGACCGTTTCTACGGTTGGGGCTTTTTCTATAATATTTATGGGAAACTCATTTAGATGTCCTTTAAAAATCCATTTGAAAAATTTGCTGATAAATTGCTTGGACAAGATAAGAAAGGGCAAGAACTTAAGAAGTACAATATTGACTTAAGTAAAGTATTAGGTGAGGATATTAACCAAGAAGAATTACAACATAACGAAAATAGAAAATTAATAGGTTTAACTAAAACCTGTTTAATGAATAAGTTACATTTCTGGATGCGCAAACCAGGTGACCATGCCTCTCGTATCGCTTACATTGAACGAGACATTAAAATAGCTGCTACTATATGTGATCGTATTACTAAAAAAACATATAGTAAGGAAGATATTACAGCATTAAAATCCATACTATCCAAACACAGTTGCATTTGATTGACCGCAACCCCTATACTATCTTTATTATATAATAAGAAAGTATGGAAAACGATTACGAGTATTTAATTGAATTGATTGAAATGGAATTGACCGCGACTGAATTGATCATGAGTCAATATGATTTTTGATTGACCGCGGTTCTTATATTAAATTTATTATATAATAAAAATAAAAAAGTTATGTTTACTAAAGATGATTTTGAGGAGTATGATGACCAGTATTTTGTAGGTCATGTAGTTGATATTGATGGTTCACCTTGGGTGGATGAAGAAACATTAGAATTAATTTTACTAGAATTAAACTCAGGGGTAACTGACAATGTAACATTTGCAGTTCCAAATAGACCAGAAGTTGTTTATACACAAGTAATGCCTGATGATAAACTAAATTGGTTACACTTAAATTAATAAAATAAAAGTTATGAATACGAAACAAGTTTTATACAACGCACTTAAGAGTCAATTAGATGCTAAGAAAGCAGACTGTGATAAGTATGATGAAGAAGTAGTAACAGTTGCTCACAACCAATTAGTAGATAAAGTAAGTGATTGGTTCAAAACAAATACAGAAATGACATCTACAGCTATATTCACAGGTGAGAGAATTGAATTTGAATATGATAGTTGGAATAGAAGAATTGATGTTTGTATTAGAAATAATTGGGATGGGAGTGGAGCTAGATTTGTTGAATTGAATTGGAATAGTGGTTCATACAAAACATCAGATCCAAATTCTGTTTATTTAAAGTATTTAAAGGATTTAAGTATTGTTGCTAGTATTTTAGATATAATTGAGCCACAATTACTTGAATGGAGAAAAGAATATAAACAAATTGAAAGTGATAGAGCTAAATATTGTACTGAGTATAATGAACTAAATAAGGCACTTAATAATTTAAGTGTTGAAATAAGTAAGGATACTAGAGAAGCAATGAAGGAAATTGGATTTGAAATTAAATCATTCAAACCAGATGTTACATTAAATTGGGATTATAAAAGTAGTGCTAAAGAATATTTTATAGACACTAGAAAACATAGTGAACGTTTACAGTATGGCCGTTCACAATATGATACAATGAGTGTTTATGGTTATAAAGTATTAGGTAAAAAAGGTAATAAATATAAACTTGAAGTATATAGAGATGGTTCAAGTGTAGCTCAAACATATGATGTGTTAGAGAAAAAATTCGAGCGTTTTGTAGAAGATGTTGCACATTGGGAGTTTGAAAATGCTGATAGGAGAAAAGTTAAAGCAGAAAAAGATTTTGCTGAACGTACTAAAAAAGCATAGTTGACCTAGGCAGATAGATTATTATTAATTATAAAATAAATGTTATGGCAAAGAAATTTACACTTGAGAAAGAAGTTGAGTACAAAAATGGACAAGTAAACACTTGGTACATGGTTAAGTTAGAAGATTTAGAAACAAATGAATCACAATTCATTGACATGTGCAAAGATGATGAAGTAAAAGCATATGAATTACTAGACTCAGCTATTGATAAATGGGTACCATACAGTAAATCAATTATTAAAGAAGTAGTTATTGACTAATGAACAAATTAGAGAAAGAAATTTGGGTGGCTAAGCAACTTATAGATGAAATGTTTCTAATTGCTGGCCACCCAGATGTTACTTATGAGGATGTTATTGATAGGAAAGATGCTTGGTACCAACAATGGACTATGACTGTTGAACAAAATGAACAGTGGAAACAAGCAGGTATTAAAATATTACAACGTGAGTATAGATGGCCTAAATATAGGGCTGCTAAAGAAATGGATGTAATGAGTTTATGTTATGGATTAAAATTTAGTAATTATGAAACCGATACACAAGTATAATGGAGGAGTAGGAGCAACTTTATGTCATGAATGTAAAGTTATTATTAGTACTGGCTTCACAGATGATTTATACTGTGAGGAACATGGCGGTGCTCCTTATTTCAAATACACAGTAAATAGAATAGGAGACAGAGTAACTAAAAATGGAAAACATATAGATTGGATTGAGTGGAATGAAGATAAAACGTTTAAAGATAAATTTGACACTATAGAGATTGGTCGTAGTTTAGTATTAGATTTTCATTATGGTAATTTCAAATGGATGACAACTCCAGTAACTGAAATTTTGGAAAATAAAGAAAACTATATTAAATTTAATACCCAAAATAGTACATATGAAATCATTATTAGATAAAGTAAAACAGGTATATAATAGTATAACAGGTACAAGTAGTACTACAGGAACAATCACTATAAGTAGTACTACAGGCACTACTACAGCATATAAACCTAATTATACAATTGGAGGTACAGGCACTACTAGTACTTACACAACATGGAATACAGATGATGTGAATGCTGCAATACGTAAGTTGAAAAGACGATTATGGGCTATACAACATAACAAAACATGGGTACATGAAATGGATGATGATATGTTTGAGAGTGTTTGTGGGATGTTAACATCAGAAATTAAAGCGGATAATGAGGTAGCTAAGGAAATAATATTCAATAGTAAAATGTGTCTTAAGTATAGGAAACATTTTGTTAATAATTTTAGATATAAATTAGAACCATCTAAGTTTGAGAAAATGGGATTTAATTTAAGTGGAGGAACTTATTACACAACAAGTATCAATCCAGGGTATTATGGTACTACTAGTATAGGAACAATAACAACATCAGGGACAGGATTAATAAACTCACTTACAACAAGTGGAACAACATTAATAGCTAAAAAAGCAGCTAAATAATAAGTTATGAGTAGTAATATGGTTAATTATAATTGGCAAAAACGAACAGATCGTAATAATAAGATAAGTCCAGATTATTTTCTATACCGTTATAATAGTGATAAGACAGCTAGGAAATTATTAAGTAAAAAACTAAATGCTATCCAAACACACCCGTCTAGATGGGTACATGAAATGGATGATGAAATGTTAGAATCAATTAGTATGATGCTTAAATCAGAAGATGAAACTAATATAAACATGGCTAAGGATATAGTGTTTAAAAGTAAATTAAATTATAATCAAATTAGGTATTTAGTGAGTAATCATTGTTATGTTTTATCAAATGATACTCCAGAACCAACAACTTATTTTTATGCGGGGTAGACCAAAAGAAATAATAGACGAACCTAAACCAACTAAATTCGAACGTCGATTTGAAGACGAGGATACAATTGAGGTTTGGAAGTATGACTTAAAAAAGTTTGATAAGGGGCCTATAGAAGTAAATATAACTTATAAGGCAGGAGCAGAGAAACGAATTAAGCAACGAAATAAAGATGCTAAACAGGAGAAACGAACAGCTAGACAAATGAAAAAAATAGAACAAAATGGGAATAATGCGAACAAAAAAACAAGGAATACTAAAAGATGATCTATTAAAAGAAATTAATGATGGACATTATATAGAACTAACAGACAGATGTCATGTTATGGCCAGTATGTTTTATGATCATGTTTGTGAGCATCCATTAGCTATAGAAGATAAAGAAATAAAACAACTAACAGATAAAATATCTGAGTTACATTATGAATTATATCAATTTGTAGCTAATAAAATGTTTGATAAAAATGCCTAAACCAATATTCATAGTTAAAGTGCCAACAAACGACCCATCACTTAATGTTGAGGCTGTGCAGAGAATAAACAATAACCTAGTGGAAATGATGTCTGACTATCATGTGTTGTTTATAGGCGATAACAGAAAACGAGGTGGATTAAAGTATGAGTGTTTCAATACAAGTGATTTGCGAACAGTTGACTTTGATTATTTGAAATGGTATTTAAAAGACAATTTGTTGACCCGAAAATAAGATTATATATTTAATATATAAAAAAAATAATTAAAAATTTTATTAACAAAAAAACACAGTTATGAGTTATCAAACAAAAGTACGTGCAAATTACTTAAACCGCACAGCAAAGTTATCATTTTTTACTCACCGTCAAAAGCAAGGTGATGTAACCCGTTTAGCAGAAGAAACAGGTTATTCAACAAGCCACATCTACAATACTATTAGTGGCGCTAGAAAGATCAACAACGAAATTGCAAATGCAATGTATATGTTGACTCGCAGACGTCAAAAGAACGAAGCGTTCGCTTAATCAAAGTTACGTTACGACTGCCATGAGGTTAGCGGATCAGTTTTTACTGACCGCTTTCTCTCATTTATATTAAAATAGAAATATGAAATTAAAACATACACTTGAGAGATTTAGATGGTTAAAAGTATTATTTAGCCCATTTAAGCCATTTAATATTAAATGTTATATAGGTAAAACACAAGTAGGGGTTCCCTATTTTCTACCTAGAAAATGGATTGATAATAAAGACAAACCAGGGTATATGAAGGCAGTTCCACTTAAAATAGGATTTAGTTATTGTAGCTTAGGATGGAAGACAAAATATGATAGCTATAGACATGAATGGAATCCAGTCCTATCATTTGTATTCTTTGGTTATCAGATTGCATTAACATTTTATAGTCCATATCAATCTCATTATTGGGAGCCTTGGTTGTACTATGAATATGAAACTGATAAGACTAAATCTAAAAAAGAAAGATTAGAGCAATGTAAAAAGGAAGCACCTGAAACTTGGTCTAGCACTGATAAAGATGGTGTAGAAGAAACTACAGATTATTATGAATTAATAATTAAACCAAAATATAAATGAGCAATAGCATAAGTGAAAGTATAGATTACATGTATCATTGGATTAGAGAAAAAAGTGGTAGGGCAACTAAGAAAAATGATGTATGCCCTAAACATGATACACTATTAGATGAAGATGGGTCATGTAATAAATGTTTAGAAGAAAATAATAAATAAATGACATCAGTATTTAAGAAACATGTAAGCCAACCATGGCACAAAGTAAGTCCACTTAAAAGAATTTACGCTAACCGAGGTAAGTATGCTAGATTTATGAAAACGCCAAAACGACCAATATGGATGATAAAGTAATTTTAGAACAGTATAGAATAATTAAATCAACTTATTATGATGAATATGGTGAGGAAGGTGATGAATATTTTTACATACAGAAACATAAATCATTTCTAGGTATTAAGTATTGGAAAAATATAACACACACAATATGCGGTATGGGAGATAGTTATCAAAGCGTAACACGTTTTGGATCATACTTTGACGCGTATGAGTTTTGTGTTAAACTTAAATCGGGAATGAAAACAGATGGATGGAAAAGAGAAACAGTAACTTACCTATAAAATAATTAATATGATTTGGCAAGTACCTAATCACGGCGACGTTAGATATGCTAAACAATTTGCTCTAATACCAACTAGAGTTAAAGACAATCAAGACAAATCATATATAGTTTGGTTTGGAACGTATATGGCCTATCAAACGTATATAGACAATGTATGGCATACCGATTATAGATTATCAATGGATGCTTATAACGAACGCGCTAAGTATAAGAAACTGTTTACAGACAAAACGGGTATTAAGTATAATGCTGAGACAGTTCAAGACATATTAAACGATTTAGAATACCATAGTAAAATATAATAATATGATACCACCATTATCACCACTACCATTCATGTATAATAGAACAGGAAATGATAGATATAATAAAACAACACTAATAGATATGCCAGAACAAATTAACACAGTGACGATATCACTAGATGAGTATAACGAGATGAGACAATCACTCGATACGTTACATAACGCATTGGAGGATAATAAAGTAATAATACGTGACACACCATATAGCAGAGCATATATGACATGTCAAACATTTACACGCGACGCGGCGTTAAATAAGATAGCGGAACGTTATTATGAGTTGGAGAATGAATATAAAGCGTTACAACGAGAGAACAATACGTTGGTGAAAGAAGTGGAGTGGATTGAGAAAACATGGTGGTTTAGATTAGGTAAATGGTTACATAATAGTAAAGCATAGTATATGAAATGTCACGTATGGTGTAAACAACCAAAATCAAGTTATGTAGAACTAATACATAGAAAACCATATAGTAACCGTGGGCGAGAGAACAGATACATGAAATTATTAAACGCAGACTTAGCAGAACTATTAAGCCGAGGCGATATAAAACGACGTAGAAGATAAGAACAATGAATAATAATAACTCAGCAACCCAGTACGTGATAGCAAGTAGACGACAACGGAGTACAATGATACAACAATATAGTCAAACGCCATATAAACAATATATGACAAGTAAAGACTATGACCATATAGCAAGTAGACTAAAAAAATATATACAGACGGGTACAATTAGTTATACAAGTTATTCACGTCGTGGTAAGGGTAATAGATGGATACGTGTTAATTCACGAACAACAGCCACGTTAGTGAATGGTGGACTGGTGATAGATATAAGTAAACTGTTAGCGCTCGGTGGGTATGGTACTAAGAAACATGCGAGTACGTTGCATAAAATCGCGCATAAAATTAAGGTAAATGCGCTTAAATCGGCTCTAGTAACGGGTGACAAGTATATTACATATGGGAACTAACGGCGGGTAAAACGCATATATGACATGTTAGAACGGTATTGGATATATAATAGTAGGTGACCCGTATGTGGAGCATATGTGGTCGGACACGTGTCACATGTACACCCCTTTCGGTCGGTCAGCCAAACAGTCCTATCGAGGGACCCTATATAAGTATATACACGTTTGCTTGACCGGGACATGTACATTATCTTTATTATATAATAATAAAATATGAACACACATATCACAATTTTTGAAGCGGTTATAGTTAGTGGATTAAGCTTAGTTATATATGCTGCTGTTAAGGCGGCTTATGAGACATGGTTTAAAAAATAGATTGACCGCAGCTGAGATATTATATTTAATTATATTAAAAATTAAAAGATTATGACATTAGAATTAACAAGTGAGCAGGTAGAAATTTTAGATATGGCTTTAAAAACAAGAGTTAGATCAATAGAAGATTTATTATATAGATGGGAAAATGATAATACAAGTGAAAACACTACATACTTAATTGAAGTGTATAGTAAAGAATTATCAACAGTAAATGAATTATTAGAAACATTAAATGTAAAATAACATGAAAGTAAAAAAAGTAAAAGCATACGCAGTAGTAATGGATGGGTTCTATAGTAATATTGAGCTAAGAGAAATAGATAAATCATTCTTAGATAATGAATATTGTTACTTCAAAACATTATCAGGTGCTAAGAAATACTTATTAGGCCAGTTACAAAGTATACTTAACGAGTATAAGAGTAACATTAAGGAAATTAAGAGTATTAAGGCGATAAATGATGATGGTGAATACATTAGAAAGTAATTGCCTGACCGAACGAAACACATTATATTTAATTATAAATAAAAACAATAAAATAAAGGTTATGTCAAAAGTTAAAACAACAACAACAGCAAAACGTGGTCGTCCAGTAGTAGAAGGTTCTAAGCGCCAAGCAGTACTAGCAATGAGAGATGCTAAACGCGCTCAAGGTTTAGAAATTAAACGCGGTCGTCCAGCCGGCACTAAGAAAACAACTGACGTTACAGTTGAAGTAAAAGCTAAAGCGCCTAAGGCGAATAAGAAAGCAACAGTAACCGCTAGTGGTATGACTGAGTTTGCTTAGTTAAAGTAGGTTAGTAAACGATAGTGAGACGCTCCCACAGGGGGAGCGCCTTACTTAAAAAACAAATACGTATGAAAAAATAAATACAATGATTGAACTGACACAGTATCTAAATGAGATGAAAGCCGAACTACAAGAGCTATATGATAACCTAGATCATGAGCTACGAGCAACTGATAACCAGGAGCTATTAGACAATGGTTTTACTGTAGTGGAAACATTATCATCGGCGTTAGATGAACTCGACACGTTAATAACGGACGTTGACCAAGGCGTATACGATAAGCCATTAAACACGTATATGGACGAGGATACCGACGGGGGGTCAGAGGCATAAACTCTTATCGACCGTGGGTCAGAGGTGAACAGATTTTAGAGAACCCCCGTTAATTGAGGTCCATCGACGAGAGAGGCTGACCACGAAAAAAGGGTGATGTATTTTTAGATCGAACACACCTCTCCACATCGACGCATATATACCTATATACAAACAAACACGCCCCCAGACTTTGGATTTACCTCCTTTGCAATTAAATGCATTGGGGGTAAAT
>Ga0222712_10001328_pt1 | contig 30857 bp, 20 predicted proteins | sample C33_657DmetaG_FD_165043 | JGI IMG/M metagenome (GOLD analysis project Ga0222712, IMG submission 165043) | Estuarine water microbial communities from San Francisco Bay, California, United States - C33_657D | ecosystem: Environmental > Aquatic > Marine > Unclassified | place: USA: California...
GCCATGGCCCTTCGCGGCCTGTTCCTTCTCGGTGCCCTTGAGCGGCGCGTCGGTGATGAGGCGGCGCGAGTGGCCGTACGGCGCCTTCTCCTTCTCGGTGTTCACGATCGGGCCGAACTGGTTGAGACGGAGCATCAGCCAGGAGCGCTGGTAGTGGTCGCCGGTCCAGCCGCTGTCCAGGACGTGGGTGTAGCCGAAGAAACGGTTGAGCGGCGTGGCGGACGGGCCGGCCTGCCAGTCTTCGGTGTTATCGCGCGGGCCGCAGAACATGATCACGCGCGCGACCTGCTGGTGCATCGCGAAACGTGCGGAGGACGTGGCGCCGTGCGAGGAGCCGCCGACGACGACCTTGGTCCAGTCGAGTTCCTTGCCGCCCGCGGTGAGGAACTGTTCCCACCGGCCCTGCGGGTGCTTCTTCACGAGCCACTGCACGAGGCGCGTGGCGCGTCCCTTGGCGGAATCGGCCTCGGCGATCTCGACCGCCTTCGAGGCGTCGACGCCGGCGGTGGCCTCGAGGCGGATGTTGCCGAGGTGCTGCGTGTCGGCGGGGACGGTGTTGAGCGTGCCGAACCAGCCGCGCGCGTAGGCGACGCTGATATGGTGGTAGCCGTAGCCGTTGACCTTCTCGGCGAGGACCGGGTTATGGCCCATCAGCCAGACGACGAGCTGGCCGCGAGGCGCGACGCGCGTGTCGACGTCGGCCGTCTGCGTGTCCGCCGGCTTGCCTTTGCTCTCCAGGTTGAAGTCGAGCTCCGGGTAGGACTTCGCGGCCGGGTCGACCTCGCTGGCGCGCACCGTGAGGTGGTAGGCCTGCGGCTTCGGGTCGTTGAACTTCACCGGGGCGGCGTCGACGTAGGAAGCGACGAAGCCGAGGGACAGGCAGGCGAGGACGGTGCGCATGGGGATGCGTCCTTGATGTCCGCGCATCCGCGCGTTGGCAAGACCGACCGCTTACTTCGGCAGCTTGCCGTCGACGTAATCGAGGGCCTTCTCGATCACGGTCTTGGGGGCCCATTGGTGGCCGCCTTCGAACTCGAAGACCTGGAGACGTTCGCCCTGCGTCTCGCGCAGCTGCTTGATCTCGCCCCGGTTGCCGTCCTTGTTGCCCATCGTCAGGGCGACGGCGGAGATCTGCACGCCGCGGAGGCCTTGGATGCCGTTGTCGAGCTGGCCGACGCCGGCGCCCTGCAGGATCACGCCGCCGAAGTTATCGCCGATGCTCACGAAGACCGAGCTCGCGCGGGCTCCGCCGGAGAAGCCGGTGCAGACCTTGCGACCCGGGGCGATGCGGAAACGCTTCTCGGCGTCCTGGTTCGCGGCGAGGAAATTACCGACGCTCGGATCCCATGGCCCGTTGCGCGATTCGTCGAGAAGGATGGCGATGTAGCCGTGCTTCTTGATCCAGTCTGCCATGTTGCCCATCGCGGCGTTGCCGCCCGGCGAGGCGACGAAGATCGCCGGCCAGCTCTTGCTCGGATCGGCGTGGTAGCCCTTGGGCAGGACGACGCGGTAATGGTAGACGCCGGAATACTTCGAGTAGCCGCCGTTGTGGTCGCAGGCGATGCGGGTCTCGACGCCTTCCTTCACGACGAGGTCATCCGGGGTGGTGCGCGGCGCGGGGGCCGCCGGTTCGGCGGCGCTGACGAAGGCGGAAAGCAGGACGAGGAGCAGGGCGGGGTACCGGCGCATGACGAAGGGGTAGGCATGAAACGAGCCGAGGGCAAGCGTGGTTGCGGCTTGGAAGCGACCGCGGGTTGCTCCATAGCCTTACGCCGTGTCCCGTTCCGCCGTCCAAGTCCCCGTGCTCGAAGTTTCCCGTCTGCGCATCGCGCGGGAGGACAAGGTCATCCTACGCGGCCTGGATTGGCGCGTGGAACCGGGTCAGCACTGGGTGATCCTCGGGCCGAACGGCTCGGGTAAGTCGTCGCTGCTCGCCGCGCTCACCGGTTATTTCGCGCCGACCTCGGGTGCGCTTTCGGTCCTTGGTGAGACTTTCGGTCGCAGCGACTGGCGCGAACTGCGACGGCGTATCGGTCTCGTCGGCCCTTCCGTCGCCGCGATGATCGCGCCCGCCGAGCCGGCCTTGTCGGTCGTCGCCGGCGGCGTCGATGGTCTCATCAATCTCTGGCGCCGTCCGAAGCCCGCGACGCTCGCGCTGGCACGCCGACTGCTCCGCCTGCTCAAGGTCGGCGGACTCGCCGCGCGCCCGTGGGGTCACCTTTCGCAGGGCGAACGCCAGCGCGTGCTCATCGCCCGCGCCTTGGCTTCCGACCCCGCGTTGCTGATCCTCGACGAATCCTGCGCCGGTCTCGATCCCGTCGCGCGCACGGAGTTCCTGGCCTTGGTGGAACGCCTCCCGAAGTTGAAGCCGGGTCTGGCGATCGTGTTCGTCACCCACCACGTCGAGGAGATCCTGCCGACGTTCACGCACGCGTTGCTGCTGCGGAACGGGTCGGCCCTCGCCGCCGGCAAGACGGGCGACGTCCTCAAGCCCGCCGCGCTCTCGAAACTCTTCGGGCGGAAGGTCCGCCTGACCAAAGGCCGGGATGGCTGGGCGCTGGATGTCGCCGGGAAGTAGTCGCGGGGCGGTTTGACCGCTTTCGACTTCCCCTTAACCCCTGCTTCATCCTACTTCATCTTCCTTCGCAATGCCCTCGCCGTTCGATAATCTCCTCCCTCGCTATGACGCCGTCGTCATCGGCGCCGGCCTCGGCGGGATGACCGCGGCGAACAACCTCGCGAAGTTCGGCCGCAAGGTGCTCCTCCTCGAGCATCACTACCAGCTCGGCGGCCTCGCCACCTTCTTCAAGCGCGCCGGCGGCCACGTCTTCGATATCTCCCTGCACGGCTTCCCCCACGGGATGATCAAATCCACGCGCCGTTACTGGACCAAGGAGATCTCGGACCGCATCCACCAGCTCCACGACGTCCGGTTCATCAACCCGGACTTCGACGTCCGCACGACCTTCGACCGCGCCGACTTCACGCGCATCCTCATCGAGCAGTTCAAGCTGGCGCCGGAGACCGTCGAGGCCTTCTTCGCGCACCTGCGCGAGATGAATTACTACGACAACGATCCGCGCACCACGCGCCAGCTGTTCGAGCAGTTCTTCCCCGGCCGCCCGGACGTCCAGCGCCTCCTGCTCGAGCCCATCGCCTACGCCAACGGCTCCACCCTCGACGATCCCGCGATCACCTTCGGCATCGTCTTCTCGAACTTCATGTCGAAGGGCGTGTTCATCTTCCAGGGCGGCACGGACACCATGATCAACCTCATGACGGCCGAGATGAAGGCCAACGGGGTCGACATCCGACGCAACGTGCTCGTCGAGAAGGTCCACGTCGAGAAGGACGCCGCCGGCCGGCGCCGCGTCGTCGGCGTGAAGCTGCGCGGCACGCGCCTCGGCGAAGAAGCCGAGGTCGCCTGCTCGACCGTCGTCTCCAACGCCAACATCAAGGACACCGTCCTCAAGATGGGCGGCGAAGACGCCTTCGAAGCGCCGTACCTCGACGAAGCCCGCAAGGTCCGCGTGAACACCTCTTCCTGCCAGGTCTACATGGGCGTGCGCGAAGGCGAGACCATCCCGCACATCGGCGACCTCGTCTTCACCTCCGAGGCCAAGCCGTTTTCAAGCCACGAGCTCGTCGACTTCCATACCACCTCGCGCACCTACTCGGTCTACTATCCGGACACCCGCCCGCACACCAAGAAGCCGCGTTACGCGATCGTGACTTCGGTGAACCAGAAGTTCGAAGACTGGGCCGGCCTCTCCGAGGCCGACTACGCGACGCATAAGGCGCGCGTCATCGAGGACTCCTTCAAGGGCCTCGAGAAGTTCATCCCCGACATCCGTGCCAAGGTCGACCACGCCGAGGCCGCGACCCCGCGCACCGTCCAGCGTTACGTCCGTCACGTCGGCGGCACCTCGTTCGGCACCAAGTTCGAAGGCCTCAAGGTCTCGATGGCCCTGCCCGAGCAGGTCGGCGGCTTCTATCATGCCGGCAGCGTCGGCATCATCATGTCCGGCTGGCTCGGCACCATCAATTACGGCGTGATCGTCTCGGCCAAGGCCGACGCCTACCTGCGCGACCCGAACGCGAATCCCCTCGGGGACGCCGCGGCGAGCGCGGGGGTCTGAGGTCCTTCCGGCGGCTTGACGGTCGGCCGGGAATGGCAAATCTCCCGCCATGGCCAACGACTCCAAGGAAGAAGGCATCGCGCAGAAGCTCGAGCACGGGTTGGAATACTTCATCTTCGCCAGCCGCTGGGTGCAGGCGCCGATCTATGTCGCGCTGATCCTGGCCGCCGTCGCCTACGCGTGGAAGAGCGTGCAGGAACTCCTGCATCTCCTGCAGGGCTTCGCGTCCGCGACCGAGAGCAGCATCATGCTCGGCATCCTGTCGCTCGTGGACATCTCGATGGTGGCCAACCTCGTCAACATGGTCGTCGTCGGCGGCTACGTGACCTTCGTCTCACGCATCGACTTCGGCGAGAACGGCGACCGCCCCGACTGGCTCGACCACATCAACGCCAACACCCTCAAGGTGAAGCTCGCCGGCAGCCTGGCGAGCATCTCCGCGATCCACCTCCTGAAGAGCTTCATCGACATCACCGCGGCCGCCGGCGACAAGCCGCTGACGCCCGCCCATGAGAAGGTGATCCTCTGGCAGGCCATCATCCACGGCGTGTTCCTCGCCTCGATGATCCTGTTCGCCTGGGGCGAGAAGATGCAGCGGCACGAGGATCACTGAGCCTTCGGCGCGAGGTCGCTGACCCAGCCGACCACGTAGCGCTGCAGCTCGCCCGACCAGCCGTAGTGGATCCGCAGGCGCTTGCCGGCCGGGTCCGGCTTGGAGTCGATCGTCGCGTTGAGGCAGACCTTGCGTCCGGCGTGCACGACGACCAGCGCCGCCTTGCCGGTCAGGCCCTGGCGCGTCGGGTGGCGCAGGTGCGGCGGGATCTCGTCGCCGTCGCACGCGCTCCCGATGCCGCCTTCCATCCGGACCATGCGCATGAAGTCCAGCGCGCGCATGGCGGCGTGGATGTGTTCGAAGCAGTCGAAGTCGCAGGCGAAGCCGGCGTCGATCGCCGACTCGAGGATGACATGGTCCTCCATGCTGGGCATGCGGGCCGCCCACGCGAGGAAGTGGCCGACGTTCGGTTGGTGGCCGGCGACGGGGTGCCCCATGACTTCCTGGCGCGGTCGGCGGACTTTTTCTTCGCGCACCTCGGGTCCGAGGCCGGCCACGATCGCCTGGACGACCGCTTTGTCCGCGGCGCGGAAATCGAAGGTGACCTCGTTCGTCCGGCCGTCGACGCCGGCCGGCCCCGAGTCGTCGCCGGCGATGCGCACGCCGATGTCGCCTTGGAGCTCCGGTCCGCTCAGGCGGACGCAGTCGCCATGAACGGGCAGCACGAAGAACGTGGGCAGGCCTTCGCCCGCGCCCCCGAGGGACTCGAGGCGTTCGCGGAGTTTCATGGCGGGGAAGGGAGTGCGGAGGCGGCGGCGAAGGAGCGGGCGAGGGCGGGCGGGAGGAGAGGAGCGGCGTTTCATGGTTTGATTTTGAAAAGAAGAGAGGGTGTCCCTGCCGTGCGGTCCGTGGGAAAACGGCGCTCGGCTGGAAGGGCGAACAATAGAATGGAAGGGTCGGACAGGGACGCCGGGGTGGGCGGAGAACTGGCCGAGGAACTTACTATGCCCGAGGGCCGAGGGATGTCCAGAGGGCGACCGGCGGTTTTCCTAATTATTATAACCCCTCGTTTTCTGGGCAAAAAGAAGGGCTCCCCGGTCGGGGAGCCCTGAGGCGGCGGGGGTTGGCCTGCTCAGCGGGCCTTGGCGGCCACCGGGATGCGCATGCCGTAGAAGCTCCGGTAGACGAAGAAGAGGGCCACCAGGAAGATCACGCCGCCGAGGAGCAGCCTCGGACCGGCTTCCATCTTCACGGCGATCTCGACGGCGAGCAGGCCGAAGAGTGTCGTGAACTTGATGACCGGATTGAGCGAGACCGAGGAAGTGTCCTTGAAGGGGTCGCCGACCGTGTCGCCCACGACCGTGGCCGCGTGCAGGTCGGTGCCCTTGGCCTTGAGGTCGACCTCGACGATCTTCTTGGCGTTATCCCAGGCGCCGCCGGCATTGGCCATGAAGATGGCCTGGAACAGCCCGAAGAAGGCCATCCCGACCAGGTAGCCGATGAAGAAGAACGGGTCGAAGAGGGCGAGCGACAGGGAGAAGCAGAAGATCACGACGAAGATGTTCGTCATGCCCTTCTGCGCGTACTGGGTGCAGATGCGCACGACCTCCTTGGAGGAGTCCGCGGCCGCGGTGGAGGCGTCGAGCTTCATGTTCTCCTTGATGTAGACGACCGCGCGGTAGGCCCCGGTCACGACGGCCTGGGTCGAGGCGCCCGTGAACCAGTAGATCACCGCGCCGCCCATGAGCAGTCCCATCAGGGCTTCGGGGTGCACGAGCGACAGCTTCTCGAGCACGTTGAACTTCGCGTCCAGCGCGCGGTAATGTTCCTGCAGCATCATGATGATGCCGAAGACCATCGTGGTCGCGCCGACCACGGCGGTGCCGATGAGCACGGGCTTGGCGGTGGCCTTGAAGGTGTTGCCGGCGCCGTCGCCCTTCTCGAGCTGGTGCTTGGCGCCTTCGAAGTCGGGACGGAAGCCGAAATCGCGTTCGAGTTCGGCGACGACGCCGGGCTGCTGCTCGATCTGCGAGAGCTCGTAGACGGACTGGGCGTTGTCGGTCACCGGGCCGAACGAGTCGACCGCGATGGTCACGGGGCCCATGCCGAGGAAGCCGAAGGCGACCAGGCCGAAGGCGAAGATCGGCGCCGCGAAGGCGAACTGCGCCGGCATCAGCGCGGCGACGGCGGCGTGCGTGGAGAGCAGGTAAGCGCCGAACATCAGGCCGAGGATGCAGAGTCCGGTCCAGAAGGCCGAATAGTTGCCGGCGACGAGGCCCGAAAGGATGTTGAGCGAGGCGCCGCCTTGGTCGGACGAGGTGACGACCTCCTTCACGTGGCGGCTCTCGGTGGAGGTGAACACCTTGGTGAACTCCGGGATGAGCGCGCCGGCGAGCGTGCCGAGGGAGATGATCGTGGACAGCACCCACCAGAGGCCGCCGCCCTGCGCGGACAGGAGGAAGTAGCTGGCGAGGTAGGTCACGGCGATCGAGACGAGCGAGCTGATCCAGACGAGGTTGGTCAGCGGCTGCTCGAGGTTGAAGTCCTTGGCGCGGCCCCAGACGGCCTGGCTCACGGCGTCGTTGAGCCAATAGCTGAGCAGCGACGTGACGACCATCAGGATGCGCATGGCGAAGAGCCAGATGATGAGGGTCGCGCAGAGGGCCGGCTTCGCCGCGAGCGCCAGGGCGAGGAACGCGATGAGCGCCACGCCGGTGACGCCGTAGGTCTCGAACCCGTCGGCGGTCGGTCCGACGGAATCGCCCGCGTTGTCGCCGGTGCAGTCCGCGATGACGCCGGGGTTGCGGGGGTCGTCCTCCGGCAGCTTGAACACGATCTTCATCAGGTCCGCGCCGATGTCGGCGATCTTGGTGAAGATGCCGCCGCAGATGCGGAGGGCCGAGGCGCCCAGCGATTCGCCGATGGCGAAGCCGATGAACGAGGGGCCGGCGAGCTCCTTCGGCAGGAACAGCAGGATCGCGATCATGAAGAAGAGCTCGATCGCCACGAGGAGCAGGCCGACGCTCATGCCGGACTTCAGCGGGATCAGCAGCGTGGCGAGCGGGTTGCCGCGGAGCGCCGAGAAGGCGGCGCGCGAGTTGGCCACGGTGTTGATGCGGATGCCGAACCAGGCGACCCCGTAGCTGCCCAGGATGCCGAGCACCGACGCCGCGAGGATCACCGCGACGTCGGCGAAGCCCTTGTGCTCGAGGCCGGCGAAGTAGTAAGTCATGCAGGCCGCGATGAGCACCCAGAGCCCCGCGAGGAACTTGCCCTGCTGCCAGAGGTACGTCTTGCAGGTGCCCCAGATGATCTCGGAGACCGCCGCCATGGAGCGGTGGACGGGCAGCGCGCGCGTCTGCACGTACTGCCACCAGCCGTAGGCGGTCGCGAGGGCGCAGACCGCCAGGCCAAGCCAGAGCACCTGGTGGCCGCTCAGCGCGCCGCCGAGGAACGAGGTCTGCCCGAGGTCGGGGATTCGGATGTCCGCTTCGCCGGCGCGGGCGAAGGCGGGGAGGGACAGCAGCAGCGCCGCCGTGAGTTTCTTCACGCAGTTCATGGGGTGTATGGGGGGTACGACCGCGGGGCGCGGGCGAGGTTCCCTTTCTGGCCGCAGGGCGGCCGGCCTGCGAGGGAAAAACACTTACGGCCCCGCCGTCATTTATAATCGTTTAGTAAAGCCCCCGTCAGTCCAGCAGGTGGGCCCGGAGGAAAAGGATCGTGGCCGCGAACTGGTAGTCGGCGTTGGTCTTCTTCACGAAGCCATGCCCCTCGTCCTTGGCCATCACGTACCAGACCGTGCCGCCCTGGGCCTTCACGGCGTCCCGCATCCGTTCGGCTTCGGTGACCGGGACGCGCGGGTCGTTCTTTCCCTGGACGATGAGCAAGGGCGAGCGGATCCGGGCCGCATGGTTGGCCGGCGAGATGCTGTCCAGGAAGGCCTTCACCTCGGGCTTCCGCTCGTCGCCGTACTCGAGGCGGCGGGCGCCCCGCCGGTAATCGGAGGTGTCCCGGAGGAAGGTGGCGAAGTTGGCGATGCCGACGTTGTCGACCCCGCAGCGGAAGCGTTCGGGGTAATGGACCAGGCAGGCGAGGCTCATGAAGCCGCCGTAGCTGCCGCCGTAGGCGGCCACGCGGCCGGCGTCGAGGCGGTCGGACCGCGCGACCCAGCCGAGGATCGCGTCGACGTCCTTGATCGCGTCGCCGCGCTTCACGCCGTCGTCGAGCGCGAGGTATTTGCGGCCGTAACCCGTCGAGCCGCGGATGTTCGGGTAGATGAGCGCGACGCCGAGTTCGTTCAGGTAGAAATGGAAGCTGCCGCGATAGCCCGGGCGCGACTGGCCTTCGGGGCCGCCATGGAAGATCATCAGCGAGGGCCGCTTGCCGGGGAACTTCCGCGGGTCCGGGTAGTACACGAGCGCCGGGATGCTCACGCCGTCGAAGCTCGTCACGCGCGTGATCACGGGGTCGGGGCGAGGGAACTCCTTCTTCGGCTTGGTCGTGCGGTTCGTCCACCGCGTGACGGCGCCGGTGTCGAGGTCGGCCGACCACGCGTCGCTCGCGGAGTCCTCGCTGTTGAGCGAGAAGCCCACCTCATGGCTCCCCGGCCGGAACTGCAGCCCGCTGAGCACGCCGGCCTTCAGCTTCGGCGCCGGCAAGGTCTTGCCCGAACCGAGGTCCCAGCAGCGCAGCTCGGAGAAGCCCTCCACGTTGAAGGCGACGACGAGCCGCGCGCCGTCGTCCGAGACCACGAGCTCCTCGCCGTCCCAGGCGGGACCGCCCGCGAGCAGGCGCGTCTCGCCCGTCGCGAGGTCGATCCGGGTCGGCGCAAGGAAATCGGACCCGAAGTTCGACAGCGCCACCACGGCCTTGCCGCCTTCGGCGAACGCGGGCTGCGTGAAGTAATGCCGGCCCGTCTTCGGCGTGACCTGCTTCTTCTGCGTCGTCGCGACGTCCATCGTCCAGAGCCGGCATTCGGCCTGGCCGAAGGACTGGCGCAGCAGGAGCTGCGTGCCATCGGGCGACCATTCGACGGGCCCCCAGCCGGTCGAGGTCCCGGAGTGCACGACGCGTTCGGCGAAGGGCGGCCGCGCCTCGACGATCACGATGTCGCCGTCCTTGCCGTTGCGCCGGTTCGTCGCGTAGGCGAGCCGGCGGCCGTCGCGCGACCAGCAGGCGTCGACGTTGCGCGACTTCCCGTCCGTCAGGCGTTTCGGCGGGGCCTTCGGGTCGGCGGTGTCCTTGAGGTAGAGCTGGAAGTTCTCGTCGCCGCCGACGTCCGCGGCGTAGAGCAGCAGGGTGCCGCCGGGCTGCATCTGCCCGCTCTTCACCGGTTCGACGCCGCCCGTCAGGGGGACGCGTTTCGCCAGCGGGGCGGCCATCAGGTGGAGGTGGGAGGCGTCGCCGATCCGCGTCGTCACGATCGCCTCGCGCCGCCCGGAATGCCAGCCGCGGAAGCCCGCGCCCCCGAGGTTGAGGTAGGGCGACAGCTCGGCGACCAGCGTCGGGGGGACGGGCGGCACGCCTTCGGCGACGATGTTCGGCGGCAACGGCGCGGTCGCCGCGACGCAGCCGGCGAGCACGCACAGGAGGACGGAGAGCAGGGAGGGGCGGCCCATGTCGTATCTTTATTATGACAAGCCGCGGGCAGTCGAACCAGATATGCGGCTCGACCTCCGCCGGCGGCCGCTTAACTCAGGGGCATGCCCCGCTTCCTGCTGCTCGCCGCCCTGCTGCCGCTCGGCCTCCTCGCCGCCCCGGAGAACTATCCCGTCAGCCCGGCCGCCGAGGCCGCACCGCATCCGGCCGCCGACGCCCCGGGCTTCGTCCCGCTCTTCAACGGCAAGGACCTCGCCGGCTGGAGGACCAAGGGCAACTGGGTCTATGACGTCGACGGCACCGTCACGCTCAAGCCCCGGCCGGGCGAGACGGGCTGGAAGCGCTTCGACGCCTACCTCTTCACCGAGCGCAAGTACCGCGACTTCGTCCTCGACCTCGAATTCAAGATCGAGCCCACCGGCAACTCCGGCGTGTTCTTCTGCGTCGCCGATCCGCTCGACCCCGTCGCCAAGGGCATCGAGCTGCAGATCCTCGATACCTACGGTCTCGCGAAGCCCGGCCACCATGACTGCGGCGGCATCATCCGCGCGATGGCCGCGTCGAAGAACATGGTGAAGGCGCCCGGCGAGTGGAACCGCTACACGCTCACGCTCAAGGACCGCCGTCTGACCGTCGACTTCAACGGTGAGCGTACGATCGTGCTCGCTCTCGAGGCCTCGCCGATGAAGGACCGCCCGGCCGAAGGCCACGTCGGTTTCCAGGACGAGGCGAAACGCGTCTGGTATCGGGGCGTCCGGATCAAGGAGCTGCGCTGATCAGCGGCGCATCCAGCGGCGCGCGGCCAGCCAGAGCAGCGCCGGCACCACGACGCTGAGCGCGAGCGCCCAGGCGGGTTCGTCCTGGCCCAGCGCGCCGATCGCGGCGAAGACGAAGCCCATCGGCAGGCTGCCGCACAGCACCGCGGCGAGGAAGGTCCGGAAGGGCATGCGGTTGAGGCCGGCAAGGCAGGCCACGGCTTCCGGGAGGATCGGCAGGCAGCGCGAGCAGGCGACGAGCCACGCGCCGCCGCCGGCGAAGAAACGCTCGCCCTCGCGGAGGCCGGCCTCGCCGGCGAGACGTAGCGCGAGCGGTCGGCCGAGCCAGCGGCTGAGCCCGTAGGCGACGAGGCCGGCGAGCGCCGAACCCGCCGCCGCGTAGAGCCCGCCGATCAGCGGACCGTAGGCGAGGCCGAGGGCCGACATCACCAGCGTGCTCGGGATCGGCAGAAGGATGTCCGCGATGAGCAGGCCCGCCCCGGCGACGCCGGCCCAGGCGCCGTAGCCGGCCATCCAGCCCCGCGCGCCCTGGACGGAGAAGGCTGCCTCCAGCTGCTCGCCCCAGATCATGAAGGGGACGATCGTCGCGACCAGCAGGAGCAAGACGGAGATGATCAGCGCGCGCGATCCGAGCAAGGCCTTCATGCCGGGCCGCGGAGCGTCTTCCAAGGGGCCTCGCCGCTGACGTCGACCATGAACGGTCCCCGGCTCGCGCCCGGCGAAAGGATGGCGAGGATCGTCGCGTCCTTCGACGAGACGTTGAAGGTGGCGTGCACGATGCCGGCCGGGATGTGCGCGGCGTCGCCGGGCTTGAGGACGCGCCGCTCTTTCTCGACCCATTGCTCCACTTCGCCGGCGAGGACGTAGATCATCTCTTCCAGCTCCGGATGGGTGTGGAAGGCATGGCCTTCGCCGGCGGGCAGGGTCGCTTCGCAGACCTGCAGGTCCTTCGCCCCGGTCAGTTCGGGCTTGGTCAGCCAGTAATTGGTGCGCCCCTTGTACTCTTCCTTGATGGCCTCGGCCTTGGTGACGAATCGCAGCGGTTTGCTCATGCAGGTTCCTATGCCGACCGGCCGCCTGTGAGCAAGCCAGAGGGGCGGTCGTTGACAGCCGGGAACCCGGCGGCGAAATAGAGGTCCCCAAGACACCCCCATGAAACGTACCCTCTCCCTCCTCCTCGGGCTTTCCATGCTCGGCGCCGCTTCCGTCGTCGCCCAGGAAGCCAAGAAAGACGCTCCTAAGAAAGATGCCCCCAAGAAGGCCGCCGCTCCGGCCGTGAAACTGCCCGCGCAGCCCGCCGATGTCGCCGCACCCAAGCTGGGCAACGACGGCAAGGTCAATCCGGGCTTCGCCAAGTCCCACGAGGCCTTTGTCGCGATCGCCAAGAAGGGCGAAGCGCAGGTCGTCTTCCTCGGCGACTCCATCACCGCCGGCTGGAACGGCCAGAAAGCCCTCTTCGAGAAGGAGTACGGACAGTACAAGGCCGCCAACTTCGGCATCGGCGGCGACCGTACCCAGCACGTCCTGTGGCGCGTCGAGAACGGCGAGTTCGACGGCATCAAGCCCAAGGCCGTCGTGCTCATGATCGGCACCAATAACGCCGGCGTCGCCGACAACTCCCCCGAGCAGATCGCGGCCGGCATCAAGAACATCATCGCCGCCATCCACCAGCGTTCGCCCGAGTCCAAGGTCCTGCTCCTCGCGATCTTCCCGCGCGGCCCGAACCCGGCCGACGCCAACCGCGTGAAGAACGAGAAGGTCAACGCGATCATCGCCAAGCTCGACGACGGCAAGAAGGTCCACTTCTTCGACATCGGAGCGAAGTTCCTCAAGCCTGACGGCACGCTCGAGAAGTCGGTCATGCCCGACCTGCTCCACCTCAACGCCGCCAGCTACCAGCTCGAAGCCGACGCGATCCGCGAGAAGCTCGCCTCGCTCGTCAAGTAAGCCGCCTGCGGCTCACGGCGAAAGGTCGGTCCTCTCCGGGGGCCGGCCTTTTTTGCGCCCGGATTATTTGCCCCAGCCCGCGGGGAGATCCGGGAGCGTCTGCGTGAGGATCTCGTGGATCGCGACCCGTTCGTCCTGGGCGAGGTGTCCGAAGGCGGGCGCCGGCGGGAAGGCCCGCAGGCCGGCATCCAGGCGAAGCAGGACGATCGTGCGCAGTTCCTTGGGGAGCGCGGCGAAGCTCTGCGAGTAGATGAGCGGGCTGCAGCGGTAGCGGAAGAGGCGCGTCCGCAGGTCGAGGTCGCGGAGCGAGCGGCCCTGGGCGTCCGGCTTGCGCGTCCGGGCATAGGCTTTCGCGAAGACGCCGTCGCCTTGGAGGCCGCCGGCCGGCCACGCCGCTTCGTCGCGGCAGAGCAGGGCGTCGAGGATCTTCTCGGCCTGGCTGTCGAAGACGACGACGCAGGATCCCTGGGGCGGGGCGTCCTTCGGCAGGCCAAGGATCTCGCGCATCGCCGGCCAGCGATGGAGGGCGATACGGGCGTCCTGATGCGCGGTCGAGAGGACGTTGTGCACGTGCACCTGGTGGTCGTGCATCAGCATCGGGACGATGTCGCTCGTCTTGAGCAGGTAGCGGCGCGTGTCCACGACGCCCTCGAGCGTGGCGAGGTTGCGCGACGGCATCGCGTTCGGACCTTCGAAGTCCTCCACCTTCTTGCCGGTCAGGTTCGCGCGGTGCTGGAAAGGGTCCTTGGTGCCGGTGAGATACCAGCCGCCCCAGCGTTCGGCGAGGGGCGTGGCAGGGGCGATGTTGGAGCCGCCGGAGCCGCTGAGCGGTTCGCCGTTCGCGTCTGGGAAGACCGAGCGCGTGCGCAGGGAGGGCGTATGCTCATGGCGGGAGTGGCAGAGCAGGCAGTCGCCGCTGCGCTCGAACAACGGCTCGTCCTTCGTCGCATGTTGGTCGAGGAGATAGAAGGTGGTGCCGAGCTTGGCGTCGAAGATCGCGATCTCGAACGATCCGGTCACGGACCAGCCGACGTAGGCTTCGTCGGAGAAATAGAGGACGCGGGGCGTCTCCGGGGTGATGAGGTCGCGTTGGAGGCTCGTCTTGCTGAACACGAGCAGCTGCGATTCGACCGGGATGTCCAGTTCGGCGAGCAGCCACTGGAGCCGCTTCTTCGCCGGCAACGACCGGATTGCGTCCGCGCGCTTCAGGAAGGCCGCGTTGAGGGCCGTGGCGCGGTCATTCGCGGGCGTGGCCGAGTAGCTGATCGGCGGTTCTTCGAACGGCTCGGCCTGCTGGGCGGGCATCGGCGCCGCCAAGGCGACGAGTCCGGCGAGCAGCGCGAAGCGGAAGGGGGAAGGCACGTCCGTCAGCATGACGCGCCCGCGTGCCGACACAAGGCCGGGTTAGCGGCGGATGCCCAGGTTCATCTTGCGCAGGGCGAGGGCTTCGATCTGGCGGATGCGTTCGCGGGAGACGCCCTGGAGCTGGCCGATGGCGTCGAGCGTCAGCGCTTCGCCGTCCAGGCCGTGACGGAGGCGGGTCACCTCGAGCTCGCGGGGCGTCAGCTGCGCGAGGACTTCGCGCAGCGCATCCTTGAAGTCGGCGGCTTCGGCCTGCGCGGCCGGCGTCGCGGCGTCCTCGTCCTTCAGCGTGTCGCCGAGCGTGGTCTCGCTTTCTTCGCCGAGGGGCGCGTCGAGCGACTGGCCGTGCTGCTGGTAGCATCGGAGCTCGGTGATCTTCTCCGGCGACCATCCGAGGCGGTCGGCGATCTCTTCTTCGACGGGTTCGCGGCCGAGTTCCTGGAGCAGCGTGGCCTCGGCTTTGCGGAGTTTCGACAGCTGTTCGTGCAGGTTGCGCGGCAGGCGGACGGTGCGGCGGAGGAAATTCAATTCTTTCATCACGGCGCTGCGGATGCCCCAGAAGGCGTAGGTGCTGAACCGATGGCCGAGATCCGCGTCGAAGTCGCGGGCGGCGGCGAGCAGGGCGCAATTGCCGGCCGCGATGAGGTCCATCATCTCTTCGCGAGGCACGCGCATCTGCTGGGCGGCGTGGTAGGGCAGGCGGAGGTTACGGTTCACGAGCTCCTCGAACGCCGCTTGCGCGGCGGGGGTCAGCTCGCCATCCGCGCCCTTGCCGGCCTTGATCTTGCGACCGAGGCGCAATTCTTCTTCGGCGCCGAGCCGCGGCCAGCGGGCGGCCTGGTTCATGTAGAGCGTCAGGGTGTCGGTCTCCCCGGCTCGCGCCGGCGAGATTTCGACGAGGCTGACCTGGATTTCGCCGAGATCGGGGAGGTCGGCGCGGAGGAGGGAGGTGAGGGCGTCGGGCTTGGCGGTGCGGGGGGTGATGTTGTTGATCATGTGGAAAATGAAAGAGGTCTGTATATATAGGGCTGAAAATGGGGGGTCAGCGGATTGATTTTACACAAGTTGTTGATTAACAACATGATAAAATCGTATAATATTTCCAGCCGAGGGTGGCAGGGGTGGGGTGCCGAGACGTCTGGGTGGGCGAACGGGACCCATTGTGCCCAGTTCAGCGATGAAGTCAAAGGGGGTGCCTTGCTTAGGCTGTCATAGGGTCCAAATGATCGTTAATGGCCGACTTTTTGGGTGGGAACGGGCGTCTCTTTGGGGAGTCTATTAGGCATGCCCCGCCTGTTGACCCTTTGCGTCGCCGCTATCGCGAGCTTCGGCCTGCCGCTTTCCGCCGCCGATCGTCCGCCGAACATCCTGATGATCGTCTCGGACGACCACGCTTGGTTCGATTACGGGTTCATGGGTTCGAAGGCGGTGAGTACGCCGCACCTTGATAAGCTGGCGGCGGAGTCGCGCGTCTTCCCGCGCGGCTATGTCACGAACTCCCTTTGCGGTCCGAGTCTCGCCTCGATGCTGACCGGCCGCCATGTGCACCGTCACGGCATCACGGGCAACGATCCGCGCCTGCCGGTCGTCGAGGCCCCGAAAGGCGCGCCGAAGGCCGCGGTCGCGAAGCAGAAATCCGAAGCCTTCGTCGAAGGACGGGCCCAGATGATCAAGCTCTTCCAGCAGTCGCCGATCCTGCCCCGCCTGCTCGGCGAGAACGGATACGTGAGCCTGCAGACGGGCAAGTGGTGGATGGGGCCCTACCAGACCGGCGGATTCACCGAAGGGATGACGAAAGGCGGTCGCCACGGCGACGAGGGCCTCGACATCGGCCGCAAGACCCTGGCGCCCCTGACGGATTTCATCAGCCGCGCGAAGAAGGACGGCAAGCCGTTCTTCGCCTGGTATGCGCCGATGATGCCGCATGACCCGCATACGCCGCCGGAGCGCCTGCTCGCGAAGTACCGCGGCAAGTCGCCGACGATCCAGGCCGCCCGCTACCACGCGATGGTCGAATGGTTCGACGAGACCATCGGCGAGGTCCGGGCCCATCTCGAGAAGGAAGGCCTGACCCGCGATACGGTCATCGTGTACATCGCCGACAACGGCTGGATCCCGCGCGCCGACAAGCCGCTGGTCGACTTCGCGCGTTCCAAGCAATCGCCCTTCGACGGGGGCGTCCGCACGCCGATCTTCGTGAGCTGGCCCGGCCACATCAAGCCCGCCGTCATGGCCGAAGCGGCGAGCGCCGTGGACATCATGCCGACCTTGCTCAAGCTGGCCGGCGCTCCGGTGCCCGCCGACGGCGACGGGCTCGACCTGCTCGATGACGCGGCCCTGCGCGCGCGTCCTTTCGTGGCCGGCCAGAACTCGACGCACGACATCCTCGAGCTGGGGCGTCCCGCCGCCAGCCTGCGCTACCGCTGGCTCGTCGCCGGCGAGCTCAAGCTCATCGTCTCGAGCGGTCTCCAGACCGGCACCACGCAGCATGGCTCGTCCGATGCGACCGAACCGCCGCGTCTCTTCGATCTCAAGGCCGACCCGCATGAGCTGCGCGATCTCGCCGCCGAACGACCCGAGGACGTGAAGCGACTCACGGCTCTCCTCGACGGCTGGTGGGACGGCCGCAAGTGAGACGCCTCCATTTCACCGACACATGAACACCCCCCGCCTCCTCCTCGCGGCCCTCGTCGCCGCGCTCGTCGGCTGCCAGTCCGCCGATACCTCCGCCCCAGCGCCTAAGGTCGCCGCCAAGAAGGCCGCGCCCAAGCCGGCGCCCGCCCAGTATGTCTTCTACGTCGGCACCTCGGGCCCCAAGGCCCAAGGCGTCCTGCGCTGCGTGCTCGACGGGAAGACCGGCAAGATCTCCGCGCCGACCATCGCCGCCGAAGCGAAGTCCGCTTCCTACCTCGCGCTCAGCCCGGACGCGAAGTTCCTCTACGCCACCGCCGAGGCCGCCGAAGGCGCCGTCGCCGCTTACGCCGTCGAAGGCGAGAAGCTGCGCCTGCTGAACACCGAGGCCTCGAAGGGCAAGGGACCGACGCACCTCGCCGTCGACGCCGCCCGCAAGAGCCTGGTCGTGGTCAACTACGGTTCGGGTTCGACGACCGCGTTGCCGATCAAGGCCGACGGCTCCCTGGCCGCCGCGAGCTCCTCGGTCCAGCATGTCGGCTCGGGTCCGAACACGGGTCGTCAGGCCGGTCCGCACGCGCACGGCGTCTACTTCCATCCGAAGAACGGCCGCGCCTATGTCGCCGACCTCGGTACGGATGACATCTTCATCTATAAGTTCGACGCCGAGAAAGGCCTGCTGACGCCGAACAAGCCGAAGTCCGGACGCGTCGCCGCCGGCGAAGGCCCGCGCCATCTCGCCTTCCATCCCAACGGCCGTTTCGCCTACGTGAACACCGAGATGGGCCTCAACGTCGTCGCTTTCTCCGTCGAGCGCAACGGCGGCCTCAAGCAGTTCCAGAGCCTCCCGACCTTGCCGGCCGGCGCCGATACCAAGGGCGTCTCCACCGCGGAGATCTTCGTCCGCCCCGACGGCAAGACCCTCTACGTCTCCAACCGCGGCCATGATTCCATCGCGGTCTACTCGATCGCCCAGGACGGCAAGCTCACGCTCCTCCAGCACATGCTCGGCACGCCGGCCACGCCGCGCGGCTTCGGCCTCAGCGCCGACGGCCGCTGGCTCGTCTGCGCCGGCCAGAAGTCCGGCACGCTCAACGCCTATAAGATCGGTCGCGACGGCAGGCTCACCGATACCAAGCAGGCGGTCGAGGCCGCTGCTTCCGCCGCGATCGTCTTCGTTCCCTGAGTCCCCGATGCGCCGCTCCCCGCTTCTCGCCGGCCTCATCCTGTCGGCCGCCCTCGGGGCGGCGCCGGTGGACTTCGCCCATGAGGTGGTGCCGATCCTGCGCAAGCATTGCGGGGAGTGCCACACGGGCGACAAGAAGAAGGGCGGCCTTTCCATGAACACGCGCGCGTCGCTGCTCGAGGGCAGCGAGAACGGCGTCGTGCTCGTGCCCGGCCAGGCGGCCAAGACCAAGCTGCTCGAAGCGATCGTCAGCGCGGATCCCGATGTCCGCATGCCGCCGAAAGGGCCGCGCGTCGGGCCCGCCGAAGTCGCCACGCTCCGCGCGTGGGTGGAGCAGGGCGCCGTCTGGACCGACGGGTTCGCCTTCAAGCAGCCTGCGTACGAGCCTCCGCTGCGTCCGCGTCAGCCCGTCCTGCCGCCGGCGCAGGCCGGCCGCGCGCATCCGATCGACCGCGTCCTCGACGGCTGGCTGGCGGAGAAGGGCGCCCCGACGCCGCCGCCGGCGGACGACGCGACCTTCCAGCGTCGCGTGATGCTGGATCTCGTCGGGCTGCTGCCTTCGGCCGAGGAAGTCCGCGCCTTCGCGGCGGATGCCCGTCCCGACAAGCGCGCGACCCTGGTGCGGGCGCTGCTCGCCCGCGACGTCGACTATGCCGACCACTGGATGGTCTTCTGGAACGATCTCCTGCGCAATGATTACGCCGGTACGGGTTACATCGACGGCGGCCGGAAGCAGATCACCAACTGGCTCTACCTCTCGCTGCTCGCGAACAAGCCTTACGACCGGTTCACGCGCGAGCTCGTCGCCCCTTCCTCGGACAGCGAAGGCTTCGCGAAGGGCATCGTCTGGCGCGGCGCCGTGAGCGCCGCCCAGATGCCTGAGCTCCAATATTCGCAGAGCGTCTCGCAGACGTTCCTGGGCATCAACATGAAGTGCGCCTCCTGCCACGACAGCTTCGTCGATCGCTGGAAGCTGCGCGACGCCTACGGCCTCGCCGCGATCTACTCGGACCACCCGATGGAGCTCGTGCGCTGCGACATCCCGACGGGCAAGCCCGCCGCCGCCGCCTGGCCTTTTCCTGAGCTCGGCCAGGTCGACGCCGCGAAGCCGCGCGAAGAGCGCCTCGCCCAGCTCGCCGCCCTCATCACCCATCCCGAGAACGGCCGCTTCCAGCGGACCATCGTCAACCGCCTCTGGCATCGCCTCATGGGCCGCGGCGTCGTGCACCCGGTCGACGCGATGCAGACGCAGCCGTGGAACCAGGACCTGCTCGACGTGCTGGCCAACCGCCTCGTCGAATCGAAGTATGACCTGAAGGCCGTGCTGGAATTCATCGCCACCTCGCAGGCCTACCAGTCGCGCGCCGAGATCCTCGCCCGCGACGCCGAAGACAAAGGCTACGTCTACCGTGGTCCGCGCGCCAAGCGCCTCACCGCCGAGCAGTTCGTCGACGCGGTCTGGCGCCTGACCGGCACCACGCCGGCGAAGATCGTCCCCCAGGTGCCCCGGGCGGCCCCGGTCGCGGGCGCCGCGAAGAAGCCCGTCGTCGAGCCGTTGCTCGCCGCCGCGATCTGGTCGGGCGACATCGCCGGCGGGCGGCTGCCCGCGGCCGGTGAGACGCGTTCCTTCCGCCGGCAGCTCCCGCTGGACGCCGATGTGGAATCCGCGACCTGCGTCGTGACCTGCGACAACGGCTTCGAGCTCTACGTGAACGGGAAGAAGATCGGCGCCGGCGACAATTGGGCCGACCCGAAGAGCTTCGACCTCTCGGCTTCCTTGCTGAAGGGCGTCAATCAGATCGTCGTCGTCGGCCATAACGCCGGCAAGGCGCCCAACGTGGCGGCGTTGTTCTTCCAGGCGAACGTGTCGCTCAAGGGCGGGGCGCGCGTCCGGCTGGCCACCGACGCCGCCTGGGAGTCGACGACGAGCGTGCCCAACGCCCGGGGCGGCTTCGCCGCCGCCGGCAAGGGCAAGGCCGCCAAGGCCGCGGAGACCGTTTGGCAGCCCGTCGCGCTCGTGAAGGGCGACGCCTGGCGCATGGCCGAAGCCCGCATGGCCGAGATGCTCGCCGGCGTCGAAGGCTCCAGCGCCGTCCCGGCGCGCGCGAGCCTGATGAAGTCCGACCTGCTGCAGCGCGCGTTGGGTCGTCCGAACCGCGAGCAGATCGTCTCGATGCGTCCGAACGAGCTGAGCACCCTCGAGGCCATCGACCTTTCCAACGGCCAGGCGCTGACGAATCTCCTCGCCGCCGGCGCCGCCAAGCTGAAGAAGCGCAGGTGGTCGTCGCCCGAAGAGCTCGCGCGCTGGCTCTACCTTTCCGCGCTGAGCCGCGAGCCCGCCCCGGCCGAACTGAAGGTCGCCGCCGGCATCGTCGGCGCCGAACTCTCCGAACAAGGCGTCGCCGACCTCCTCTGGGCCGTCTGCATGCTCCCCGAATTCCAGACCATCCGCTGACCGCCATGAACTCCCCGCTGCCGCTTGACCCTTCCTTGCCCGAGCCGCTCGCCCGTCGCGAGTTCTTGCGCATGCTCGGCGCCGCCGGCGCCGCGACCCTTTCGATGGGCGCGCCGCGCCTGCTCGCCGAGGAGACCAAGCTCGTCCAGCCGGCCGCCACGGCCGACGCCTGCATCCTGATCTGGCTCGCCGGCGGCATGGCCGCGCCCGAGACCTTCGACCCGAAGCGCTATGCGCCTTACGAGAAGGGGCTCTCCTATGATCGCGTGCTCAGCACCTTCCCGGCGATCCCGACTTCCGTCGACGGCGTGCGCATCTGCGAAGGCCTCGAGAACATCGCCCAGGTCATGGACCGCGGCACGCTGATCCGTTCGGCGGTCCAGCCCGACCTCGGCAGCATCCTGCATTCGCGCCACCAGTTCCACTGGCACACCGGCTACGTGCCGCCGCAGACGGTCGCCTGCCCGCACATCGGCGCCTGGATGGCCCGCGTGCTCGGCCCGCGCAATCCCGTGATGCCCGCCTTCGTCAACATCGGCCAGCGCCTCGAGGGCGTCGGCGAGAGCGAGGAGCTCAAGGCCTTCACCACCGCGGGTTTCTTCGGCGGCGAATACGGCCCGATGAACCTGCCGTTCCCCGAGGAGGCCGCCGCCGCCGTGCGTCCGCCCAAGGGCATGGACGCCGGGCGTTTCGTAAATCGCGACCGTGAGTTCCGCCGGCTCGTCGACGCGACGCCCAGCCGCGACCTGCTCAGCGACCACCAGCATGAGTCGATGCTGCGTTCGCTGGACAACGCCTATCGCCTGCTCAGCGCCAAGGAGCGCGCCGCGTTCGACATCTCGCTCGAGTCGCCCGAGGTGCAGAAGGATTACGACACCGGCCGCTTCGGCCGTGGCTGCCTGCTCGCCCGACGCCTGGTCGAGAACGGCGCCCGCTTCGTCGAGGTCACCACCGAATACGTGCCGTTCTTCCAGTGGGACACGCATGGCAAGGGCCATGAGACCGTCGCGAAGATGCACGCCGAGATCGACCGACCGATCGCGCGCCTCATCCGCGACCTCGAGCAGCGCGGGCTGCTCGACCGCACCTTGGTCATCATCGCCAGCGAATTCAGCCGCGACGCGATGATCGAAGGCCGCCCTGGCTCCAAGGCCAAGGACCAGGCTTTCAACAAGTCCGGCGTCATGACGAGCCCCGACCATTACGGCCTGCATCGCCATTTCACCGGGGGCACGAGCGTGGTGATGTTCGGAGGCGGCGTGAAGAAAGGCCATGTCTACGGCGCGACCGCGGACGAGCGTCCGCTCGTCGCGATCAAGGACCCCGTGTCGATCGCCGACATGCATGCCACGATCTTCCGCGCCATGGGCATCAGCCCGAAGACCGCCTTCGACATCGAAGGCCGTCCGTTCTACGCGACCGTCGACGGCAAGGGCGTGCCGATCCCGATCTTCAGGGGCTGAGCGCGCGCAAGGGCGCGGCGTGGGCGCGTACCGCGGACTCGATCAGCTCGCCGGTGCGACGCATCGCCTCGTCGAGCGGCATCGCGGCCGGCTTGATCGCGATCAGCCGGTCGAACTGCGCGCGGAGCGCGGCCGAGTCGTCGACCGAACCGGCGACGCCGACGATCTTCTTGCCGAGCCGGCGCGCGAGGCGCGCGACGCCGACGGGCCCTTTGCCTTGCAGGCTTTGTTCGTCGAGCCGGCCTTCGCCCGTCACCACCAGGTCGGCGGCCGCGACGCGGGCTTCGAGTCCGACCTGCGTCGCGACCATGTCGAAGCCGCTCACGAGACGTCCGCCGAGGAAAGCCATGAGCCCGAAGCCGAGTCCGCCTGCGGCGCCCGCGCCGGGTATGTCGCGCGGATCGACGCCGAGGTCCCGGCGCGCGAGATCGGCGAGATGCTCGAGGCGCTGTTCGAACCAGGTGAAGTCGCGGACGCCTTTCTGCGGACCGTAGACCCGCGTGGCGCCGCGGGGGCCGAGCAGGGGATTGTCCACGTCGCAGGCAACGATCAGCTCGCAGGCGGGCAGGGCGGCGGGCTTCTCGACCTGGTCAGCATCGAGGAGGGTATCCAGGGAAGGGCTGAAGGGACGGCCGGCTTTCTTAAAGGTATACCCTAGGGCCAAGGCCACCCCCAGGCCCCCGTCATTGGTGGCGCTGCCACCGATGCCAATCAGGATGCGCCGAGCCCCTTTTTTGAGAGCCGCATCGATCAGCAATCCAGTACCTAAAGTGCTGGATTTGAGTGGGTTAAGTTCGATATCTTGGACGATGGCCAGTCCGCTGGCTGCGCTCATTTCCATGAGGGCGGTGGCCGAAGACCCCACCCATCCGAAGGGGGCTTCGATGGGCCTACCCTGGGCGTCCAGGGTAGGCGTCCGGGTCCACTCGCCCGCGAGGGCCGTCGTCATCGCCAGCGCGGTCCCCTCGCCGCCGTCCGCGATGGGGCAAATATCGAATTCCGCGTCAGGAAAGGCCGTTTTTAGGCCGTTTTTAAGGTGAAAACCGGCTTTTTCCGCCGGCAGCGAGCCCTTGAATTTATCGTTGGCGATCAGGATACGCATCGGCCGGCTGGGTCATCTTCAGGGTGGGGTCTTTCCTTTACAATCCGAATGGGGAAGGACACTTGATTTCCGGGGGGTCCGGCTTACATTCGTTACCCAAGGTCAGCCCCTCCGGGCTTCTTCCCCGAACCTTAACTCCACCTTAAGAAACACGCCCATGCTGTCGCTCCGTCACACCTCCCTCGCTCTCTCGCTTTTCGCGGCTACCTTCGCGGTCGCCGCCGACGACGCTCAGCCGTCCAAGGAAGGCCTCGAGTTCTTCGAGAAGAACGTCCGCCCGATCCTCATCGATCGCTGCTACGAGTGCCACTCGGCCCAGAAGAATTCTTCCAAGGGCGGGCTGATCCTTGATTCCAAGGACGGCGCCTACAAGGGCGGCGACGAAGGACCTTCCGTCGTCCCCGGCGACCTCGAGAAATCCCTCCTGATCAAGGCGGTCCGTTATACCGATCCGGAATTCGCGATGCCTCCGAAGAAGACGGGTGGCAAGCTGCCTGACGAAAAAATCGCCATCCTCGAAGAGTGGGTGAAGATGGGCGCGCCGATGCCTTCGGGCGGCGCCGCCAAGCTCACCGGCCTCACCGGCAAGGCCCGTGATCACTGGGCTTTCCAGCCGGTCACCAAGCCCACCGTGCCGGAAGTCAAAAACCGCGCCTGGGTCAAGACCCCGATCGACGCCTTCATCCTCGCCAAGCTCGAAGAGAAGGGCCTTCAGCCCAATCCCGCCGCGAATCCGGAGTCCTTCCTCCGTCGCGTTTCGTATGATTTGATCGGCCTTCCGCCCACTTCCGAACAGGTCGACGCCTTCGAGAAGGCCGTCCAGGCCGCGCAGGTCACCGACACGATGGCGCTTCGCTCCGGCAAGCCGGCCGTCGCCGTCGAGGCCGTCTACGCCAAGCAGGTCGACAGCCTGCTCGCTTCGCCGCACTACGGCGAACGCTGGGCCCGCCACTGGCTCGACACCGCCCGCTACTCCGACACCCGCGGTCTGCAGGTCGACCAGGGCGACAGCCTCTTCAAGGACTACCGTTTCGCCTACGCCTGGACCTACCGCGACTACGTCATCAACGCGCTGAACGACGACAAACCTTACGACCAGTTCATCGTCGAGCAGCTCGCCGCCGACCGCATCCCCGGCATCTCGCCTGACGATCCTCGTCTCGCGGCCCTCGGCTTCCTCACCGTCGGCAAGCGCTTCGACGATCCGAACGACATCATCGACGAACGCATCGACACGACCACCAAGGCCTTCCTCGGCCTCACCGTCGCCTGCGCCCGTTGCCACGACCATAAGTTCGACCCGATTCCGATCAAGGACTACTACTCCCTCCACGGCATCTTCGCCTCGACCGTCGAGCCGCTCCATCACCCGACGATCGCCGCCACGTCCAAGGCCGCCGCCGCCGCGCGCGCCGACTTCACCAAGCGCCTGCACCAGCTTCAGGACGAGCAGGTCGCCGGCTTCTTCCGCTACATGCGCGAGACCCGCGCCCGCTATGACCGAGAGATGGCCGGCCGCCTCATGATCGCCAGCGTCCGTCGTGGTTCCGCCGAGGCCGGCGAGTTCTCCGATCGGTACAAGATCGACCTGACCTCCGACGTGGACTTCGCCGCGATGCGCATCCAGAAGGACTCGCCGATCACCGGTCCGTTCTACGCCGCCGCCCAGGTGCCCGTCGTCTACTTCGCCGAGCGCGCCCCCGTCGCCATCAAGGAAGCCCTGAGCGACCCCGATAATCCGGTCAACCCGATCATCGCCGCCGCCCTGCGCGACCTGAAGCCGAAGTCCCTCCATGACGTCGCCGCGGCCTACCAGAAGGCCTACAACGACAACAAGGCCGCGATCCTCGCCCACCTCGCCCTCCTCGCCAAGCCCGGCGAAGACTGGAAGAAGACCTCTCCGGCGATCGCCCAGATGACCGGCTATCCGTGGGCCATCCCGAGTTACGACGAGATCTTCGACAACGAAGACATGATCTCCCTGTTCAGCACGCGCAAGTTCTGCGCCGACTGGCAGAACCGCCCGATCTATGGCGGCATCGGCAACCGCGCCCCGGTCGCCTACTTCCGTCACACCCGCATCAACGAGCTGCGTCTTTCGCACCCCGGCGCCCCCGGCGAAGCGATGGTCGTCCAGGATTCGGAAGCCCCGAAGGACAGCTACGTGTTCAAGCGCGGCGACAAGAACAACAAGGGCGAGATCGTCCCCCGCCAGTTCCTCGACATCCTCAGCAAGGGTGAGCGCCGTCCGTACGTCGACGGCAGCGGTCGCTACGAATTCGCCCAGTCCATCGCCACGAAGGACAACCCGATGACCGCCCGCGTGGCCGTCAACCGCACCTGGATGAAGCACTTCATCGAAGGCTTCGTCGCCACGGTCGACGACCTCGGCAACATGTCCGAGAAGCCTTCGCACCCCGAGCTGCTGGATTATCTCGCCTCCGATTTCATGGAGAACGGCTGGACGATGAAGCGCCTCCATCGCATGATCGTGATGAGCAACGTCTACCGCCTCGACTCCGACCCGACCGCCAATCCGCTGGTGGCCAAGAAGGGGCCGGTGGATCCGCTGAAGATCGACGCCAGCAACCGGCTGCTCTGGCGCGGCAACCTCCGTCGCCTCGACTTCGAGTCCATCCGCGACTCGATGATCCTGCTCACCGGCAAGCTCAACCCGACGATCGGCGGCCAGCCGGCCAACATCACGGACGAGCCTTTCAGCTATCGTCGCAGCCTCTACGGCTACGTCGACCGCAGCCGCCTGAGCGATACGCTCTCGCAGTTCGACTACGGCGATCCCGACCAGGCGAACTCCAAGCGTAACTCGACCATCGTGCCGCAGCAGGCGCTCTACTTCATGAACAACGCGCTCTCCGTCGAGGTCGCCCGCGCCGTCGCCGCCCGTAAGGACGTCGTCAACGCGATGTCCGAAGACCAGCGCATCGTCGCGATGTTCCGTTGCATGTTCCAGCGCCGTCCGTCCACCAACGAGATCCGCGTCGCCCAGGAATTCCTGACCAAGGCGAAGATGACCATCGCGACCGCCAACCTCCGTCCGTCCGCCAAGGCCGCCGTCGCCGGCACCAAGGCCGGCGCGAAGGCCGCCGCTCCCGTCGCCCGCACGATGGCTCCGCCCACCAAGGGCGTGACCGTCAAGGCGCCGGACGGCGAAGAGAGCATGATGACCGCCGTCACCGGCGGCGGTGCCGAAAGCGTCATGCAGAACGTCGGCGAGGCCATCGCGCGCACGCCGATGACGCCGACGGAGCTGCTCGTCCAGGCGCTGCTCCTCTCGAACGAGTTCGTCTACGTTAACTGAGGATCCGCCTCGCCTTCGTCTCGAAAGCCGGCCGCTTGGCCGGCTTTCTTGTTGGTCGGGACAGCCGGCTGCCAAGGGCGCCGGCAGGCCGGTCGGCGGCGGGGGCTTAAGTCCATGGCCCCGATTGGTTTACGTCAGATCTGCTGCCTTGGCATGATTTGTAAATTTTTTACAAAAAACGGCGGTCGGGAGTGGGCGGGGTTATATGAGGCAAATACGACAAACAAGGGGTTGCCGTCCTTCATCTTGGCTTAAGAATTAATACCCAGAAGGAATCCCCAGTCGTACCCCGACTTTCCTTACCCTTTACCACCCTCCGACCTACCATGAAGCGTTCCCTGTCCCTGCTCCGTCTCGCCCCTTTGCTGACCGCCCTGGGCGCCGGCGCGACGCTGCCGGCCGCCGACGCTCCCGCGGAGCCGAAGATGGATCCGGCCGGCCTGGAATTCTTCGAGAAGAACGTCCGTCCCATCCTCACCGAGCGTTGCTACGAATGCCACTCGAAGGAGAAGGGCGTCTCCAAGGGCGGCCTCATCGTGGATTCGCGCGCCGGCATGCTGGCGGGCGGCGACCTCGGCCCGGCCGTCGTGCCGGGCGACCTGAAGAAGTCGCTCCTGCTCGTCGCGGTGCACCAGACCGACCCGGAGATTTCCATGCCGCCGCGCAAGGCCGGCGCCAAGCTTTCCGCCACCCAGATCGCCACGCTGGAACAGTGGGTCAAGATGGGCGCGCCCGCGCCCGCCGGCGCCGGCGGCGCCAAGCTCACCGGACTTTCCGACAAGGCGCGCAGCCACTGGGCTTTCCAGCCCGTGCGTGACGTCGTCGTGCCGACCAAGCTCAGCAATCCCGCCTGGTGCCAGAACGAAGTCGACGCGTTCGTGCTCGCGAAGCTCGACGAGAAGGGCCTGAAGCCCAGTCCCGCCACCGACGGCGAATCCCTGCTCCGCCGCCTTTCCTACGACCTCATCGGCCTGCCGCCCACCAGCGTCGAGGTCGACGCCTTCTCCCGCGAGTATGATTCGGCGCTCGCCATGGACAACATGGCCGCGCGCAAAGGCCAGCCGGGACGCGCCGTCGCCGGCGTCGTCGAGCGCACCGTCGACCGCCTGCTCGCTTCGCCGCACTACGGCGAACGCTGGGCCCGCCACTGGCTCGACACCGCCCGCTACTCCGACACCAAGGGCCTGAAGCGCAACGGCACCATCGAGACGTTCGACGCCTCCTGGACCTACCGCGACTACGTCATCGACGCGTTCAATTCCGACAAGCCTTACGACCAGTTCATCATCGAGCAGCTCGCCGCCGACCGCCTGCCGGACCTGGCCAAGGACGATCCGCGCCTCGCCGCCCTCGGCTTCATCACCGTCGGCAAGCGTTTCCAGAACAACGACGACACCATCGACGAACGCATCGACGCCACGACGAAGGGCTTCCTCGGCCTGACCGTCGCCTGCTCGCGCTGCCACGACCACAAGTTCGACCCGATCCCGGCCGCCGACTATTATTCCCTCCACGGCATCTTCGCCTCGGTCATCGAGCCGCAGCAGAACCCCGTCGTCCGCGACCCGCTCCTCGTCGGCAAGAACGCGCCGACCAACGCCTACCGCGCCGACTACGAGAAGAAGCTCGCCGAGCTCATCAGCACCACCGCCGGCGGCTACTACAAGCACCTCGCCGGCATGCAGGCCGCCTTCCACCGCGAATTCGCCCCCCGCGCCCTCGCCTCGATGGTCGGCGGTTTCCGCAGCACCGCCGGTTTCGACGTGCTGAAGAAGTTCGACCTCGGGCAGAGCCGTGAGCTGGACCCGTCCTTCGCGTCGTCCGTCGCCCGCTCCGACCATCCGATCACCGGTCCGCTGGTCCGCCTGAAGAGGCTCGGCGCCGAGAACTTCGAGAAGCAGGCCCCCGCGGCCATCGAAGCCGCCCTCGCCGACAAGAAGACCCCGGTCAACCCGCTCGTGGCCGACGCGCTCCGCGGCCTGAAGCCGAAGTCCCTCGAGGAAGTCGCGTTCGCCTACCAGGCGCTCTTCAAGAAACACCACGACAAGATCGTCGCGCACATCCAGCTGCGCAGCCAGCCGGGCCGCAAGGGCGACAAGGACGATCCCGCCGTCGCCCAGCTCGCCGCCTTCCCCTGGCCGCTCCCCAACGTCGAGGACATCTCCACGGTCTCGCTGCTCGAGCGCCTCACCGAGAGCCGCGATTTCTGCGACAGCTGGCAGGTCCCGATCGCCTCCACGTTCGTCAACAACAACAAGCCGGCGAAGTACTTCAAGTTCGGCGACATCAACGCCCTCGACATCACCCACCCGGGCGGCCCCGGCACCGCGATGGTGGTCACCGACGTCGAGAAGCCCCGCGACAGCTACGTCTACATCCGCGGCGACCGCAACAAGCGCGGCCCCGTCGCTCCTCGCCAGTTCCTCGAGGTGCTCGCCGGCCCTGACCGCCTGCCGTTCTACGAAGGCAGCGGCCGTCGCGAGCTCGCCCTGGCCATCGCCAGCCGCGCCAACCCGCTGACCTCCCGCGTCCTCGTGAACCGCCTCTGGATGCATCACTTCGGCATCGGCATCGTCACCACGCCCGACGACTTCGGCAACATGTCCGAGGCCCCGAGCCACCCGGAGCTCCTCGATTGGCTGGCCACGACCTTCGTCGAAGGCGGCTGGTCCATCAAGAAGATGCACAAGCGCATCCTGCTCTCCGCGACCTATCGCCAGTCGGCCAACCCCAACGCCAATCCGCTCGTCGCGCAGAAGTCCGCCGTCGACCCCATGAAGATCGACGCCGCGAACAAGTTCCTCTGGCACGCCAACCTCCGTCGCCTCGACTTCGAATCCATCCGCGACTCGATGCTCCTGCTCTCCGGCAAGCTCGACCGCGCCCTCGGCGGCCGCGCCGTCAACATCACCGACGAGCCTTACAGCTACCGCCGCACGATCTACGGCTTCATCGATCGCGACAAGCTGAGCGAGTTCCAGTCGCAGTTCGACTTCGCCGACCCCAACATGGCGAACTCGACCCGCGGTTCCACCATCGTGCCCCAGCAGGCGCTGTTCTTCATGAACAATCCGCTGGCCGTCGAGGTCGCCCGTAACGTCAACGCCCGCGCCGAGATGGCCAAGGCGACTTCGGACGACGAGCGCGTGACCCAGCTCTACCGCATCATGTACCAGCGCTCCCCGACGGTCCAGGAACGCCAGATCGCCCGCGAGTTCGTCGCCCGCATCGCCGGTTACATCGATGAGCCTCCCGCCTCCCCCAAGGCGGACAAGGTCGCCAAGGCCCGGGCCGAAAAGGCCGCCAAGGCCAAGGCCGCCGCCGCCACCGCCGCCAAGACGACCCCCGAAGTGAAGATCGAGACCTCGGTTCAGGGCGGAAAAATCGTGAATAACACGGAAAAAGTGGACCGAAAGGTGCCCGCCAACCCCTGGGTCATGCTGGCCCAGTCCATGATCTGCTCCAACGAGTTCGTGTATCTGAATTGAACACCTTATTACGCCAATCTAGTTTGAATATTCAAAATCACCCCCCATATTTATCCCTAACCAAATCCCCCCAATGAAAGACTCCAGCTGCGGCAATTACGTGCCGACCCCCAACTCCCGTCGCGAGTTCCTCCGCCAGACCGGCCTCGGCATGGGCGCCCTCGCCTTCGGCACCATGGTCGCCGACTACATGGTCAGCGACGCGCAGGCCGAAGTGATGGCCAACCTCAAGCCTCGCAAGGCTCCGCTCGCCGCCAAGGCGAAGCACGTCATCCACATCTTCGCGGGCGGCGCTCCCTCGCACCTCGACACCTTCGACCCGAAGCCGAAGATGAAGGAACTCGCCGATATGTCGGCCGCCGGCATGAACGGCGTCCTCTTCCCGACGCCCTTCGAGTTCAAGAAGTCCGGCAAGTCCGGCCTCGAGATCTCCGAGATCTTCCCGAAGCTCCAGGGCGTGGCCGACGAGATGTGCGTCATCCGCTCGCTCCACCAGGATCTCCCGGCCCACGGTCCGGCCGCCAAGCTGATGCACACCGGCTCGGCGATCCTCTCCAAGCCTTCCCTCGGCGCCTGGGTCCTCTACGGCCTCGGCACCGAAAGCCAGGATCTCCCCGGCTTCGTCTCCCTCGGCGGCAGCTCCGACGCCCGCGCCTCGGCCTTCCTTCCGTCCCTCTTCCAGGGCGCGAACACCTCGTTCCGTCCGGGCGCCCCGGCGAACAAGATCATCGCCAACCTCCAGAGCGAATTCACCACGCAGGACGCGCAGCGCAAGCAGCTCGACCTCGTCCGCCAGCTCAACGAGCGCCACATGCAGACCGTCCAGAAGGACGAGCAG
>Ga0222712_10001329_pt1 | contig 30838 bp, 22 predicted proteins | sample C33_657DmetaG_FD_165043 | JGI IMG/M metagenome (GOLD analysis project Ga0222712, IMG submission 165043) | Estuarine water microbial communities from San Francisco Bay, California, United States - C33_657D | ecosystem: Environmental > Aquatic > Marine > Unclassified | place: USA: California...
TGTAGAAGTGTAGTCATGAGATATGACAAGGGAATACTTCTACGTGGGACTCGATGAGTTAATGACTCATAGTGCCAGCTCTGGCAGTAGGTGCCCTGCGGCGATCGCATGCGGTGAATCAGTTTAGAGAAAATCTAGCGACAGTTCGTTTCTTGTTATAAAGCATTTGCTTATACTGGAAATCACCGAAAACTTACAATCACTGCCTAGTTCGACTGTCTAGTCGCTCCTCCAGATCTTACTCACCGACGACTCGTGACTCGACGCGATGCCGACGGACGACGTCCAGGGAGGGACTCGTATGGTCAATGACTCGACGACAGACCCACACGTCGCGCGCCCACGCGATCGATTGATTCGTCGTCGTTCGCCCCACCGCACGGCGCGCGCGAACGACGACGATGGCGGAGGACGACGTCGCGCGCGATGCCGCGCGAGGCGCGCGCGAAGCCGAGGACGCGGCGCGCGCGGCGTCGCGCGCGCGCGCGCGAGACGCGAGCGAGCGAGAGGACGTTTTGAACTCGGACGAGCGCGCGTTCGAGCGCGCGGTGGTGGCGCACCGATCGAGCGAGGACGATCGAGGGAAAGCGATCGCGCGAGCGCGGAGCGCGAGCGCGGAGACATTCGCGAGAGGGAATGCAGGTGAAAAAGGGTTGATTGATCCGCGCTCGAAAGCGAACGCGCTCGCGGTGAAAACGAAGCGACGGTTTCACGATGACTATTGGACGGTGTCGCATTTGAAGTTGCTGTACTTGGTGAGTAAGTATTCGCACTGCGCGGAGACGGTGTACGAGAAGGAACAGTGGGTGAGGAAGTTACCGTTATTGGTGCTGATTTATGAAGGGATCGTGCAAAAGGTGTTTGAGTACGATTACGCGCCCGAGTCGACGGTGGTGAAGAATACGCGATTGTATCTCAACGTGTCGCAGGAAGGGGTGGATGATTTAGATGATTTGATCGAAGGCGAGCTCATTCGCGGTTTGAGATTGAGTTCGAGTGAGCATCAAAGTGTGTTGGCATTTCAAATCACCGCCGCTGGTTTAGCGCTTGTGGCGAAGCGCATGAGCGAGGAGGATCGACAGTTGGTGGATGAATTGTGCATCGCCGACGGCAAGTTGTTGCTCGTTTCTTGGGAAGACGAAGCATTTTACTTGCGGAATGATACGACTTCGTTTGAATCAACGATCACGGACGTTGAAGACGTGTCCTACGTCGTTTCGCCGTACTTGCCGTTGGCGTTGCGACGCGTCGGCGGTCCGATGACGTCTTCAAACTCGCACCGGGCATCAGAAAGCGCCACCAAAGACAGCACGATTCGCGACGATTTGGACGAAGTGATTACTATTTCAAACGTCACCATTCTCGTCGGTGAGTGGATACCATTTGGCGTCAATCAAATCGTCAAGCTCAACATGAAGCTTGGGTCAAACGATCGATGCCAAGGTGGTTTCTTCACCCCAGAAGTCGACCACGAATCGACGAAAGCGCAGTGCGAAATCCCAGCCGGTCTGACGAACGTCAACATCCTTGATCACGATATGACGGCGTTTGCAAATATCGAAGCTCAGGTACACTTCCCCGAGGACGATGGCATCGTTCAGATTGAGCACTTTGGGATTCATCTCAGAAAAGATGGTACCGTGGTTCACGGGCTCATAATTGAATCCGTCATGGATCGCATCTTAGAGAACATTTCTTTAGATAACCTGGCTCGCCTACTCGTCGATGTGCACATGGACTCGAGCACCATTCTGGATTCTCTCTTGAGCGACCATCAACGAGATTTGCTGCAAACGGTCTTCTTAGGAAACGCTTCCCGTCGCGATAAAATCAACGTCATCATCGCGGAACGCGCAACGCCACAGCAAGCTGCGGATATGTACATGGACAAAGATGCGTTTGAAAACGAACTGAGACAAGTGCTTGGGGACACGCACGAGGCGCATGATTTGAGCGATCGTGATATCGTCATTACTGGTTCACATGGTATCCTGCTCGTTGGTCCGAATGCTAAGGCGCAAGAACCAGTCATGTTGATGTACTTGTCCCTAATGTCCAGAGATGTATTCGTGCACAACGTTTTCAATCGTATTTTCATGACAGATGATATTCTCAAGCTTGTTCGACAGATGATTCAGCATCATGAGGAGGATCCGAACAGCGTTGCAAACATTCGGCACACGCTTGCCGAGACATCGAGAGATATTATTTTACTCGAGGAAATTCTGGTGTATCTCAAAGAGTCGATCGAGCAGGACGCTAGCATTAAAGCTCTGCCGAAAGACGAAAGTGGTTCGCGCCTGTACAAGATTCTTAATCTTAAAGTCATGCTTGATGACTTGGTTGTGCGAGTGGAAGATATGCGCAAAATTCTTGACGCTGCTCGAAAGGAAATTAACGGGTTGCGCATCATGGTCGACACGGTCGCCGATACCCAGTCTTTACGCTTGCAAGAGGACATTCGCGGGAATAGCGGAGAGATGCTCATGCAGCTGAAGTCAAACAGCTCGCAAGGCACTAGCTTGTACACCATGCAGTTTATTTTTGCTGGGATATTGGCGTTTGAGCTACTTGACAGAATCACTGGCCAGTGGAGCGTGGTGCACACCGAATGGGCTAGAGCATACATAGTTGATCCGTTTATGAACAAACCGCTCGTGTGGTTCGTATTGAGCATCGGCGTTTGGGTTGGTGTTGCATTATCGGTGTACTATTTGACGAGATCGATTGACGACAAATCTGCCGGGGCGATTTCGTACCGCATCAAGGTGAACAAGCCGTTAAATTTGTCCGCTTTAGATGAGTATATGGCATCTAAATCAATCATCGGCGAAGATGGTATCGCCGATGAAGAGAACTCTATTCAGCGTGTGCGATGGCAAGAGGAGGACATCACGCGCTGGGAGGGGTATCTACCAATCATTGAGCTCGTGTACGATATCAAGCACGGTTTCTTGTTAGACGTACATCTCACCATCAATCGTCGGGCTTCAGTTCCAGCAAAGCTTCGGCCTGAAACGTTAAAAATTAGATTTTTCACTGAACTTCAAGAGTCGGCAGTGCTTACGCCAGAAGATGCTGCTACTGTGATCGATAACACTCGTCGCGTGCGCGTCAAGGAGTCGGAAAAGAAACGTATCGAGGATGTTGCGGTCACCTTGAAAGTCAAGGTTCCGAACGAGCGCTATTACCGTGAGATTCCCTTCGGTCGTCAAACATATCTTGAACTTCGAGAAGATATTGCAGTCAAGTTTAAAGTCAAACCAGTGCAAGTGTTGCAGATTTTCAAGGTACCGGACACACTCGTCGCGGATGACGACGACGTGCTGCGGATCTCGCCAGACAGCGTTCTAGAAATCTTGCTCAAGACGTAGGTAAGTACAGTAGGCCATATTTATTAGTGAATGCATATGCGTGTAGTATGCGTGTAGAATAACAATCAGGAACGAAACACTAAATCATCGCACGAATGATAAAGACGAATAAAGCGAACGCCGCTAAGGCCGCGATGAAGATCACCCACCACTTAGGCTTTTTCTCCTCACCCCTAGAAGCCGGCACAAATTTCGACTCCGGTTCTTCTTGCGGCTGACTAATGCCCAGCGCAGATCGCGTGCGCTGGGAGTTCGTTTGCACAGGGCTCGAGCTGTTCAAAGCAGAGACGACTTCGCCTGCTTTGAAGTCAACCGCGCTCGTGCTCGAGCTTGTGGACGTGAATGTCGCCGTCGCCGTCGCGAAAGAGTACTCCGTCTCGGGCATCCTCTTCGCCTCCGAAGGCTTAAAGTCCAAGCCGAGACGCCGCGCTCGTATTTTTTCGACCGCATTTGCATCAGCTATGCGAATGTCTTCGATCACCTGCTCGCTATACTGCAAATTCAATAAATCGTTCGACCACGCCGACGTCACCATGGATTTCTTGGGCTGTTCCATGACCTTCTCCACGGTCTTCGTCTGCTCCACGGGGGCCGCAGTGGAAGCCATAACGGGCGTGGGCACAGGCATTGGAGTCGGCGGCACGACCTTCTCCACGGGTTTGGGCGCAGGAGGCGGCGGCTGAACCTTCTCCACAACCTTCTCCGTGGGCTTGGACGCCTCAGGCGCTTTGACTTCGACGGGTTTGGGCGCTGGAGGCGGCGGCGCCACCTTGGCTTCTACGACAGGCAACACCGGCTTCGGCGAATCCTTTGGTTGTTCTTTCGGTTTATTCAACATCGTGGGGATCTTTTCGTTCAGACCTTCGAAGACTTCATCAAAAGACTGATCAATCACCGCGACGCTCTTCACCCTTTCGATGGCTTCCTTGGCGGGCTTTTGTTGACTTAAATCCTTAGCCTTATCCGCCATCGGCTGCATCGCCTTGTTGAGGTTCTTCAACGCATCCCCGATCGCCGCCGAGTTCACCTTATCTTCTCCCGTCAACAGCTCGAGAACTTTGATCAGAGCCACCGCCGACGCCGCGCCGGCTGCCGCTAAAATTGGTTCCGACGCGAGCGTCGCCACCGCGCTCGCGGCGACCACCGCCGCCACCGCTCTCGCCACTCTCTCTGGATCCGAAACCCCGGCGCTAACAACCTTGACCATTTCATCTACTTTCTTCTGATCGACCTCAAAACTCAACGCGCTCCCGCTCGTCGCCGTCTTCTTTCCCGCGCTCGGCGTCGCCTTCTTCTTCACCACCGTCTCGCTCAACGCCTCGACGACGTCGTTCGACTTTGCGCTCGATCCAATATCCGCCGCCGCCGCCGCCGCCTCCAACATCGTCGCATTCAACGTGAACTCATCCCCACTTTTCGCGCTTTCCCCGGTGTCCTTCGTCGACGCCGTCCGCGAGTTCCTCAAGAGACGCGCGCGCGCGGCCCCCGCGATCGCCTCCCAATGTCGCTCGCTCGCGCGCGTCGCGTTCGACATCGCAAACCTGCGAACTCCACGTCGTGTCCTCACGTTCATCCCTCGCGTCTCCATCGCGCGCATCGCGCTCGACGCATTCGCGCGCGTCATCGCTTCGATTGGTTCTCTTCACGCGCGCGCGCGAAACGACGGGATTCGCGATGCGAAGGCGAGGCGATCGCTCGCGATCGCTCGTTCGCCCTCGTACTCGTACTCGCGTCGCGAAGCGCGATATGAATGAATGAAAATCGAGCGCGCGCGAACGACGCGGCGACGCGCGCGCGCGCGTTTCGCGACGTCGAGCGCGCGTCGACGCGCGCGCGACGACGGGCGATCGGCGATCGGCGATTCGGGGTGATGACGTCACGTCGGTCGGTCGGTCATGGACTCGGTCGGTCGGTCATGGACTCGGTCGGTCGGTCATGGACTCGGTCGGTCGGTCAGGGACTCGGTCGGTCGATCGATCGGTCGGTCGGACAGTCTCCGTCGGTCGATCGGTCGGTCGGACAGTCTCCGTCGATCAGCGACGTCGATCGCTCGATCGCTCGGCCTCTGTCGGTCGGTCGGTCTTTCTGTCTGTCTGTCCATACGCACGCGAACGCGCGCGACGTCGACGTCGACGCCCGGGGCGCGCGCGTCCGGCAGTCCGGGAGATTCGCGTGCTGACGCGGAACGCGCGCGCGCGGCACAATCGACGGTGGACGACATGGCGATCGACGGCGTCGCGAACGCGGAGAAGGAAAGGGATTTAATGGAAAACGACGAAACGGAAATGACGCGAGCGTTGATGGCGAAATACGGCGCGATTGGGAAACCGAAGCTCATCGCGAGCGACGTCGCGAGGTTTGACAGCGCGGATTGGGCGATGGGACAGAACGAACGACGGAACGCGACGAAGAATGGGACGACGACGGGGACGACGACGGGGACGACGACGACGACGACGATGACGATGAAACATGGAGGGTCGTGAGCGAGTTGTAGAGCATGATGGGATGGGTGTGGAATGCGCGGAGGTGTTGGAGGCTGGACGCGAGCGCGCGCGCGCGGCGGGCGAGCGCGCGGCGAGGGCGATCTCGAAAATGGTAATGTTTGAACGCGTAGAGGATTTTGATGCTGTGTCGATGGTGGATGATAATGAGTGTAGAAAGTTGTAAAACAAACGCGCGTGGCGACACGCGACGAAGTGTGTATATCATGAACTAGTTCATATTGATGAAATCCGCTAAAGTTTTCTCCCACGCGTCGGCGCGCATCCCACTTGTTCGTCGCTTCGAGAGCGTGAGCAAATCAAAAGATGATGAACGCTATACGGGATCCGACGCGATCTCTCGCCCAAACCACGCCGCTCAATTACAGGTTGAGCTTGGTGCGGCGCCAGTGACGACGCTTCGCGTTATAGCTGTGCAAACGAAGAAAACTCGATATCAGTCTCGCGCGAAAAAATCTCGCCTCGGCTTTGCGTTTTGCTCGCCGCGTCCCATTGACCTTTCGTCTCGAACGCGTCTCGCATGCAAACCAATCCACACGCACATCCCGTCGCACGCGCGCGCGACGAAGCGTTCGCGTCGTCGCCTCGCCGGCGCCCGCCGCGCCGCGAGAAACCTAAACGCGCGCTCCGCAAACGTACCGAATCGTGTTCCCAGTGCGCATGCGGATCCATTGGGGAAGCGGGCGGTTTTGCTTTTGCTTCTTCCCCAAAATCTTCTTGATTCTAAAACTTTTATTCGACGGCTGATGAACGCAAAACCCAATCATTTCGTCAGTCTTCGTTCCGTCGTCTCGCCCGAACGCGCGTCCGCCCGTTTTAGGGTCTGTACCACGGTCCATCATCACCCTCCGCGCGCGCGCGCGCGCACCGCCCCCCCCCGTCGCGCGCGCCATTCATTCGCCCATCCTCTTCATCGCGCACGCATTTTCAACGTCTCCAAATCACTCGCGCGCGCGCCCGACGAACGACGTTCGCGCGCGCGCGATCGCCATTCGTCCTCCGCCCGCCGTCGCGATCGCCGTTCGCGCGCGCGCGCGCGCGCGCGCTCGCGATGACGACGGCGCACACGCGCGCGCCGCGAGACACAAGGAAAAACCCTCGAACGACGTCCTCGCATTCGTCCTCGTCCTTCGCATTCGCATTCGCGTTCGCGTTCGCTCACCATCGTGCGTCGCCCACAGTCGCGCGTCGCCCACAGCGGCGCGCCCGTCGAAGTCGTCGTCGACCGATGCTGTCCGACCGACCGACCGAGGGATGCTGTCCGACCGACCGACCGATGCTGTCCGACCGACCGACCGATGCTGTCCGACCGACCGACCAATGCTGTCCGACCGACCGACCGACCGAGGGGAATCATCGTCGGCTCGCACGCCCCTCGACGGATCGACGACAGAACGAGGCGAGAGAGGAAAGAGGGGAGACGACGAAGCGAGAGAAAGTTAGAGGAGAGGACGATAGGACGGATCGCCATGGCATCGCGCGTCGTCGTCGACGCGAACGCGGGGAACGGAAACAATCAAGGCGAACCGATGGCGTTCATGAGCTTCAACGCGAACGCGTATCCAAACTACGCGGCGTACGGGAATGGGGCGAACGCGGCGAATGGAGCGAACGCGCCGTACGAGAGGTATGCGAACGCGCGCGCGAACGCGCAGTACGCGGGGTTTGGAAGGGAAAGCGCGAGTTCGGGGGGGTTCGCGAACGAAGGGGACGAGACGCCGCTGTTGGAGGAGCTCGGCGTGGACCCGAAACAGATTTATCGACGAACGATCGGGGTGCTTCATCCGACGAGGAATGAGGACAGTGCGGATGAGGATTTAGCGGGACCGCTGTTGTTTTGTCTCGCCATGGGAGCGTTTAATGTTTTGGCGGGGAAGTTGCTGTTTGGGTACATTTTGGGGTGGAGCACGCTCGCGTCGCTCGCGATGTATTGGTTGTTGAATCAACTCATCGGCGCCGGCGAAGGGATCGGGTTGAACAGGTGTGGGAGCATTTTAGGGTATTGTCTGTTACCCGAGGTTGTGTATAGCGGGATAGTTTTGTTCTTACCGTCCAAGACGGGGACGTTGAGCGTCGTGTTGGCGGCGATTTGCGTGCTCTGGAGTTCGAGAAAGGCGACGACGATGTTGATTCAAGCCATGCCGCAATCCGAGGGCAAGCGCATGATCGTGACATATCCGTGTATAATGTTGTACTGCTTGTACATCGTGTTTTCGATGTCTTAAAACCCTCACTACGTTCTAGTACTGTACTAGTCGAAATAGAAATCTATCTCATTGCCATGACTGCAGGCGCTCGCGAACGGCGCTCACGAGACTGATGCACGCGACATCGGTGGTAAATGTCCTACTGCCCAGTCCAACTCGCTTGAAACCTGCGTTTTCAAAGAGCGCGAGTTCGTAATCCGTCCATCCTCCTTCGGGGCCGATTGCTAAGCACACGCGTTTGCCCGTCGCTCCGTCGAGCGCATCCGCGACGCTCGTCGGTCCTTGACCCGGATGGGCGATCAAAAGCACATCCGCCTTCGTCTTCCACCCTCGGTCGCCCTCTAATAACCACTCGAACCCATTCGTGTCATCGCTCGTCGACGCGCCAGAGATGCGATCGATCACTGGAGGCAGACGCAATCCGACGCCGACTTGCGGCGTTCTCGCGTCGCCCGCTTGCTCCAATCCTCGCAAAATCTCCCGTCGCACCTCCTCCCCATCGAGCGCTGAAGAATCAAAATAATACCTCTCCACTTTATTCGCGTTCACGATGACGATTCTCCCGACACCGAGCTGCGCCAGCGGCGCCCAGAGCCGCGTCAGCGCTTTCGGTCGCGGCATCGCGAGCACGACGTCCACTTCGGCGTCTCTCGCGCTCGCCTCCAACGTCTCCATCGTGAACTCGACCTCGCGTTCGTTCATCACCGTCACGCGGGCGATATATCGCCCAACGTTTATCACCCCAGCGCGCACGCGCGAGCCGACGGTTAATTTCAACACGTCTCGCGCGTGTCGCGCGCGCCCGTCGAGCCGCGACACCGAGCACGTCCTCTTTTCTCCCTCGCATTCGCATTCGCATTCGTCGAACAAAATCCTGTTCCGCGCTTTGGCGTTCAACCGCACGCGCGCGCGATTTGGGACGATTTTCACGACGCGAAACTTCAACGACGCGCGCATGGCGTCGAGCTGTGAGAGGTGCACGTTTTCGCGCGCCGCGCGCGACGGGGGCAGATGCGCGCGCGTGCGTTTCGATTTTCGTGCGCGCGCGCGCTCGCGCGTCGCGCGATGAAACGCGACGTCGTCGTTCGTCACGAGCGCGAGCGAACGTCGTCGTCGTCGTCGTCGTCGTCGCGCCTGGCGAGCGATGAAAAGGATGGCGAGGACGCGAACGCGAGACGCGAGACGCGAGCGCCGCGCGTCGAGCACCTCGTCGTCGTCGATCGCGAACGATCGACGGTGGAGTTCTTGGTGAAGAGCATTCGCGGCGTCGACGAGAAGGACGCACGCGAGCTGTTGGATATGGGCGCGGTGTGGCACGCGACGCGAGCGCCGCCGAGGGAGACGCGAGGCGTTCCGAGGACCGAACGAACGCGGCGTCTGACGCTGGATGAGAGCGACATGGAATTGGAGGTTGGGAACTATTTGCGCGTACACGTGAATCCGAAGAGGTTTCCCGCGGCGCACGACGTCGATTGGTTGTCGTGCGTTTTAGCGTCGGGCGAGGGGTACGCGGTTGTGCATAAACCGGCGTCGGTTTCAGTCGTGCCGACGGTCGATAACGTGAACGAATCGTGCTTGGCGATGCTCGAGCGCGCTATGGGGCTAGCGAAGAATACGTTGAAGCCGATTCATCGCCTGGATGTGGGCACGGAAGGGGTGTTGGTGGTTGGAAAGACGGCGGCGTTCACCAAGGAATTCGGCGACATGCTCGCGAACCGACAGTGCACCAAGGTGTATCGAGTACTGACGACAAACGCGGTGCCTCTAGGCGTTCACATTCACGATTGCGTGCCATCAGCGAGTGGTTCGAGGCGAATGATCATGACGCCCGTAGAAAAGTACGATGAAGCGGAGGAGATCGCCAAGGTGAGCGTTCGAGACGCAGCGATGGCACGACGACGCGGCGGAGAGAGCGGGCCACAGCGATGCGTTCTGCGAGTGCTAGAATGCGCCAAGACCACGAAAGCCGACGAATATGAGACGAGAGTCGAGCTTTTGACCGGTCGAACGCATCAAATTCGGGGACAGTTCGCCGCGCTCGGCGCGCCTCTTGTCGGGGAAACTTTGTATCGCGCGCCAGGCGATGGCAACGAAGACGACGACGTGCGAACTCCTAATCCGGACGAGCGTCTCGGGTTGCAAGCATCTGAGCTGCATGTACACGTCGACTCTTCGCTGGGTAAAGCCGGGACGGTGTTCAAAGCACACGACCCTTGGTGGGTACGTGAACGAACGATGTAAATTATATTATACGGTACAGTACCGGTTGGAGTTAGTTTTAGTTGTATTTTGTTGAGTCTTTGTCTTCACGTTGTCTAACTGTCGACGATTTCATTAAAAAAGCCTACACTTCTGTGGTTTATTGTATTCATAACGGGAGTGTATAGTTTACTTGTTACGCTCTTGGAAATCCTTCATAAAGGCTGCGAGCGCGACGACGCCTTCCTTGGGCATGGCGTTGTAAATGGAGGCGCGAGCACCGCCGACAGAGCGGTGGCCCGGGAGCGATTCGAATCCCTCGGCCTTGGCTTCCTTGAGGAACTTCTTTTCCATCTCTTCGCCACCAGCCAAGGTGAACGGGACGTTCATCAAAGAGCGGTACTTCGGGTCGACCGGAGACTTGTAGTAACCCTTGCTGCTGTCGATGGCGCTATACAAGATGTTCGCCTTTTCGATGTTGCGCTTCTCCATCGCAGACAAGCCGCCATCCTTGAGGAGCTTGGCAAACACGAGGCCAGAGATGTACAACGTGAAGCACGGCGGCGTGTTGTACATGGACTCATTTTCAGCCATGAGCTTGTAGTCGAACATCGAGGGCGTGTCCGGGCGAAGGTTCCCCAACAAGTCGTCGCGCACGATGGCGATTCCCATACCAGCCGGACCGATGTTCTTTTGCACGCCACCATAAATGATACCGTAATTCTTAACATTGATAGGCTTGGACAAGTAATTCGAGGACACGTCCGCCACAAGCGTGGCCGAACCGACATCCGGATCTTCCTTGAACTCCACGCCGCCGATCGTTTCGTTGGCGCAAATGTGCACAAACTTCGCACCCGGGGTCAACTTCCAACTCTTCACATCCGGAATCGTGGTGAACTTGCTATCTTTGGAAGAAGCCGCGATGTTTGCCTTCGCCAACATCTTCGCGCCTTCCTGTTGCGCCTTGGAGCTCCACGCGCCGGTTACGACGTAATCGGCGACGTCGTTCGCCCCCGCCAAGTTGTGAATATTCGACGCAAACATCGTCGACGCCCCTCCTTGTAAGAACAAAACCTTATAATTCTCCGGAACCCCAACTAGTGCGCGAAAATCGCTCTCCGCCTTGGCCGCGATCGCCATAAAATCCTTCCCTCGGTGCGACATCTCCAACACGGACATCCCCGAGCCCTTGTAATTCACCAGATCCCGTTGCACTTCCTCTAAAACATCCAAAGGAAGCATCGCTGGGCCGGCGGAGAAGTTATACAACCGATTCCCCGGTCCAGGCATCTTACCCGCGTGCGTTCGCACCTGACGTCTCGTCATCGACCTCGTCCGCGCATTCGTCTTCGTCGCGTGCGCCGCCGCGTGCGCCGCCGCCGTTCGCCCGCCGTTCGTCCTCATCGTCGTCGTCGTCGTCGTCGTCGCGTGCGTCATCGCTGTCGTCGAAGCGCTCGCTTAATACGGTGAATAAAAATGTCGCGCGCGCGTGTGTGCGGCGACGTCTGTCGTTCTTCCCTCGCGTCGTCGACGACGTCCGATCGAACTCGATCGCCCGATCGCAACGACCGACGATCGGCGACTTGGCGTTCGACGTCGACCTCGGGGGGTCGCGTCGAGTGGGGGTGTGCGTGACGAATTATGACTCGATCGACAGAGGCGCACACGCGCGCGCGCGCGCGCCCTTTGATGGCGAGTGATGGCGAGTGATGACTCGTCATGTCACCCCCCCGCATGGTCGCGCGCACGCGCGATGCGGCGTCGATCGACGTCGCATCGCGCGCGCGTCACGACGCCGATGCGCGGCGCGGTCGCGACGAAGATTTACGCGATATGGATCGTCAATAAATCCGGGGGATTGATATTTCAAAAAACGTTCGCGGAGGACGTCAACGGGAACGGCGCGCGCGCGACGTTGGATACCAACGCGCAGTTGCGATTGGCGTCGGTGTGGCACTCGCTGCACGCGATCTCGCGCAAGGTGGCGCCTTTGAGGGAGTGTTCGGGGATCGAGTCGTTGGAGTGCGATACGTTTGATTTGTTTTGTTTTGAAACGTTAACGGGGACGAAGTTTTTTGTGACATGTCAGAAGGGAGGGTGCGCGGCGACGCACGCGGCGCTCGCGCGGACGTACCAGGCGTTTTGCGATTACGCGCTGAAGAATCCGTTTTATGAGGTGGAGATGCCGGTGCGGTGCGAGTTGTTCGAGGCGAATTTAACGAGCATCGTTCGTTCGTATAACGAACGGGCGTAGGGTGATTAGTACGTAGACTAGAATTTTAGCAAAAGGATGTCACTAGCCGAGCAAGCGCGCGTAACAAACGGTCTTCTCCAAATCTCACTACAACTTTTCGCCTAAAGTAGAGTTCTTTAATGTGCTCGTGCTAGCTATTCTCCCCCCTAACGAAACGGCGGATGTATCACTAGAACAAACGAGCGCGTATGTACCACGCGGGTCAAACACGCGTTGCAAGGAGTTTCAATTGAAACCCTCCGCGTCGCGTTTAATACCCTTGCGGCATGGCGCCGAAACCAGAGCCAAAGTCACCGCCTTGCTGAGCATCCCAACCCGTCGGCGCCGGGGCCTCGGACCAGTTGCCACCAGCCATTGCCGGTTCGTCCCAAGAATCTGCGCCGTAGGCAGCGTCCGCGACGGCGTTGTACCCGGCGGATTCCGCGGGCGCGGCGGCAGCCGCGGCTTCATCCTCCTTCGTTTCCAACTCTTCCGGATCGCGGTAGAAGAACAAATCGACCATAACATCCCATGGGTTCGCCGGCGAGATCGTGCCGCGCATTTGCAACACCATTCGGGCGAGCAAGTAGTACAAGCAACCGATGGAGTGCTTCGCCTTGTTGTTCGCCGGGATCGCGATGTCGACGTGACCCAACGGAGAGTCCGTGTCGCAGAACGCAATAGTCGGCAAATTCACGTACGCGGTTTCCGAAATCGGTTGCGCGTCAGTGCGCGGATCGGTCAAGATCAACACGCGCGGTTCCGCGAACAACGCATCTTTTTGGTTCGTAAACGTCCCCGGCGTGTGTCGCCCCGCGATGGCTTTCGCGCCCGTGTATTGCGCAAACTTCAACACCGCGCGTTGACCGTACGGACGCGCCGATTGGCAAATAACATCCGCCGGATTTTCCGTGGCTACGATCACGCGCGCGGCGAGCATGAGCTTCTCCCACGTGCGACCGAGGTTAATGATGTGGATCCCATCGGCGCGTCGCTTCCACACGTAGCGCTCCATTTGGAAATCGCAATTCTTCGTCCCGAGGTGGCATCCCGCGGCGAGCATCATCTGGATGTCCGCCTCCTTTTGCGATACGATCGGCGACATGTTTCTTTCGCGATCGCCTCCGTGCGCGTCGCGAGCGTCGAGAAGAGGCGTGTACCGTCGCGTCGTCTCCCTAGGGCTTTCCCTCGCGCGCGCGATCGCGCGCCGCGCGCGCGCGCGCGCCTGGGTGTCTGTTTTTTTCTTTGAGTCACGACTCGTCAATTTCATAAATCCATCGCGCGCGCGCGTGATCGTCGTAGTAAATCGCGAATGCGTCCATATCGAACGCGTTCGTCGTCGTCGTCGTCGTCGTCGTCGTTCGTTCGCGCATCGCGACGTCACACGCGCGCGCGAATGGCGACGTCGCTCGCGAGTTCGCGTTCGACGTCGCGAGCGAGTTCGCGTTCGACGACGGCGCGTTCGATCGCATGTCGTCGCGCGCGCTCGAGGCGAACGGGCGTAAGGCGAACGCCTGGGATGACGACGCGCGCGTCGTCGTCGCCCGCGGATTCGAGCGACGCGCGCGCGAGCGCGTCGAACGGCGCGAGCGGCGCGACGAGCGACCAAGCGCTAAATCGCATGACGGCGAGGACGAACGCGTTGAAAGCGAGTTTTGAAAGCGACCCGTTCGACGCCCTAAGCGGAGGGCTTTGGACGAACGCGGAGTATAATAACGACGTGCACGCGGTGCGAGGCGCGGCGGCGTACGAGGAATTGATGAAGCATTTCTCGTCGATGACGAAGGATTGCTTGGAGGGAATGGAGTTTGAGACGCGCAGGGCGTCGTGCGTCGAGCCCGGGGTGCTGTTGATTCAGTGGACCGCGCGATGGAGTGGGGCGAAGTGGGGGAAGAAGATTAGCAATTTGTTGTTGGACTCGATGCACGAGGGCGCGGTGCGGCGATTGGATGAAAAAGAGTTTGCGGAAAACTTCGTCATCAAGGCGAGAGGGGAGGTCAGTGAGCGCACGGGCGATGTTGGATGCGAGATTTTCGGTCGCACGACGTACAAGGTCAATCGCGAGGGCATGGTTGTGAGTCGCGAGGACAGGGTAGATTGGCGCACCGACCCGGCACCCGGGAGCCAAAACGAAGGTGATTCGTATTTCGAAACCCCGGAAGAGATCGAGCGCGAATGGGAACAAGTCGCCGAGGAAACAGCGACGAACATGTTTTACAATACGCTTTGTCCTCCAGGGAAAAACGAAGCAAAGTGGTTCTTTGATGTCTTGATCGAGCTCGAGTGGCAAAGTTTTTCTCGACAAATGGGCGACACGTCGGGGGTCTTGTCCCGACAAGAATACGTCTCAGTGATCTACGCCGTGTTGTTCTTCGCGGTGACGACTCCGATACTCCTTTTCACCGGATTGATCGCGCTTTTATCGTCTCCCGATGCGGGCGTAGATCCCGATTCCATGGATGCGGCGGTGACGTCGCTCGGCGCGCAGGTCTCGGCGACTGGCGCCAACGGGTCGCCGATGTGGGACCCGCAAGTGTTCATCAATCTTTACAAAGGTAAGATTGGTGCACTTTAGGGTGATGATGAAGAAACTTACGCGATAGCGCATAGCGCTCGATTAGCACGAGAAACCGCGAACGCTTGTTATTCGAACGAAGACGAACAAACGAACAAACGACGCTCCCCGCGAACACGCGCAAAAAGACATCAATTTTACAAAACTCACCCCCCCTCGTCTCTACCCTTTAGTGATCGGCGTGAAATTATCGGGAACGCTCCACTTATCCTTCGGCAATCGTTGCCACACCCCCACGGTGAGATGACTCCGCCGACGCTCCGGGTGATTCATGTACGCCTCGTACGCCTCCTTCGTCCCCCACCGCTGCTCGAACGCGTACTCCGTCTCCGACATCTTCACCAACGCACACCGCTCGCACCCGAGCGACGTCGCTAACGTTTGTCTCTTCGCCATCTCTCGTTCGAACCGCGCGACGACGTCGCGATCGCGATTGGCGATCACGAACTCATTTCGCGCTTCGTACGGTCCTTTGTCGGTTTCCACGCGCGCCGCCGCCGCGAGCGCGCGCGCGCGCGTTCGAACCCGTGAAACCCGTACCCGCGCCCGTTCGTCGCGCGCGTGTGACGATCGCACGACGAGCGATGTCGACGACGACGACGACGACGCCGACGAGATCGCCATCGCCATCGCGCGCGCGTTCGCGTTTTGTCGTTCGCTCGCCCGATCGCGCGATCGCGACGTCGTCGACGTGCGGTCGAGTCGAAGGAGAGGTCGACCGTGTGTCCCCCTCCCTCGGGTCATCACTCATCACTCCGCGTCCACGTCCACGTCCACGTCCGTCGGTCGGTCGGTCGGTCGGTCGGTCGGTCGGTCGGTGCGGCTGCGACGACGTCGAGTCACGCGACTCGTCGCGAGTCGCGAGCGGACGCGATCGCGCCCCCCCGGGGGGGCCCTCCAAGGGACGCGCGCGGTCGCTTTTTGTTTTACTCTCGCTCTAGCGTGTTTTTAATTCTAAATGAATCGATCGATCGATCGAATCGTTCGGTCGTTCGTTCGGTCGATCGGTCATTCGGTCGGTCGTTCGATCGGTCGCTCGGTCGCTCGGTCGATCGGTCGATCGCGCGATCGATCGAGCCGTTCGCGCGCGCGCGTCGACGCGCGCGCGCGAACGCGCATTCGCGCGCACGCGAACGCGCGTCGAACGCGCTCTCGCGCGCGCGCGTCGGCGACGACGAAAGCGTTTTCACACCCGGAACGATGACGACGAATGGAACGACTCCATCGACGAATGGAACGACGACGAACGGGGGACGGGTGAAGGCGAGAATCGTCACCGATTCGATGCGATCGCGATTGGTCACGCGATCGAGCGCGTTCGATGGTCGATGGTCGACGACGACGACGTACGAAGTGAAGGCGAACGAGGGTGAAAGAGGAAACGAACGGAGAGGCGATCGAGGACGAGCGATATCGACGTCGCCGAGGGAGAGAGTGGGGAAAAGACGGAGCGCGAGAGCGAGAGGGACGGAGGCGGCGCGCGGCGAAGCGAGCGCGAATTCGACGGAGGATGAGGACGACGGAGAATGGGTAGTCGCTCGTGGGGATGAGGATTTGATCATACCGCCCACGACGGAGGAGAATGAGATTAAACGAGGACGGGAGTTGTCGCTTTGGGCGGCGCTGGCGCTGAGCGCGGTGATGTATTCGGTGCCGTACGGGTTCGTGCGTTGGAATTTGAACACGTTGTCGCCGTTGATGTGGTACGAGCTCGGTGGGGCGACGTTTTTGGGGACGCTGATGGCGATGCCGTTTGTGAGTGCGGTTGGGTATCCCGCGGCGAAGTATGAGTTGAATATGCCCATTTTAGCGAGGTCGAGCTTTGGGATTTGGGGAGCGGAGTTTGCGGACTTTGGACGCGCCGTCCTTGGATTTTTGTTGTACGCCGCGCAGACTTTGGTCGGCGGTGAGGCCGTTTTTGGTTTATTCAAGACGACATCGTTGGCGATGAACATCGAAAGCGATGTCGTCGTGCGAATGGCGTCGTACGCGATGTTTTGGATCGTTCAGCTCGCGCTTTCGCTTCGCACGGTTCCGGCTACGCGCTTGATCGGTTCGGGTCAAGCTGTGTTGGCTCTCGCCGCCGGTTTCGTGGCGTGGAGTTTACGTCAAGGGCTTCCCCAAGCTGCTTTGAGCGCGACGCTCGCCGCGGGAGTGCCGGAGTATTTGGCGGCTGAATTTTGGAAGCACGCCTTGCTCATGGTTGGCGTTTGGGTGACGCTGGCAAGCGTCTACCCTGATTACGCCGCTCGAATCAAGGGCTCGAAAACGGCACCCATCGGACAATTCTTCTGGCTCCCGGTCTTATCTGGTGTGTTCGCCATCATAGCCTCCGCTATGGCTCAAGCGCCGCAGCCAATCATGTTTGCTTCGCTCGCCGTCGCGTCTCTTGTGACAAACAGCGCGTCCAACGTCGTTGGTCCGCAGGAGTACTTGCAAGAGTTCAAGCTTCCGTTTGCGAAGAGAACTATAACGTCAAAAGAGGCAGCAATCATCACCACCGTCGCTGTCGGCTTGTTTGCTCCAGCCTCACTGATGTGGGAACAAGTCGTCGCCGTTTCTTCTTGGATCATCGGCGTCGGGTCGTTGTTGGTCTCTCCTGTCCTTGGCGTCATCTTGTGCGATTACTGGCTCTTGCGTGGGCGCAAACTGTCTCGGAAATCGATGCAAACGCGCGACCCGAACGGACCGTACTGGTTTTTCAAGGGTGTCAACCCGCGCGCGATGATTGCAATCACCGTGGCTGCGGCGCCAAACTTCTTGTCTCTTCTTTCTGGGATGTCATACTTGATTCAAGCCGGCGCGTTTTCCGGAACGGGCACGTTTTACACGTACGTGGTGAATATGGAGTACGCGAGTATTATTGGGGCCGTCATCGCGTTCATCGTTTATCTTCTAATTCATCTGGTTGAACGGGCGCCGAAGCAGGTGGTTCAAGCTGCGGTAACTGTAGGCGAGATGGCGCAATCTGTGACGACATCCGTAACGGCAGCTGTTGATGGCGCGACAAAAACAACGACGACGGTGACTAAAGAGATCGTGACGAAGCGTGTTGCTCCTCGCAAGCGTGAGATTTTGCCGGATGAGGCCTATAACAGCAACGATGACGCAGAGCGTAAACGTCGTGCAGACGAGGACCGCCGACGCCGAGAAGCCGAAGAGGCTCTCGAAAGAGCGATTCAGCTTGAAACAGAGTTGAGAAAGAGAGAAAATGCTCGTCGAAGAGCGGAAAAGGCTAGAATCGATCGCATGTATGAGGAGTGCGAGGCTATCTATCAAGAGGAAATCATCACTACGAGAACTGTCACCGAGACGCAGAAGAATAAACTCGACGGGCAGTTCAAAGACGTTTCCATGAAGCTCGCGACCGCCAAGGATGAAGTCATCCGTATGACTCGAGAAGTTGAGGATCTTCGAGTTTCGATCGAGACTCGTCGTCGCAAGGCTGACAGCGACATTGATGTCCCTCGACAACAGCTTGCAGTAGCTCGCGACAACGAGAATGCGTTGAGAACAAAGTTTGACGCCCTGACGAACGGCTTGAATCAAGCTGAGGTTCGCATGCAGCAAGAAGAAGAGCGTCGCCGTTCCGAAGCAGAGCTGAACCTCAAACGTCTCCAGGAGCAAGCTAACGCTCAAACAGCTGCGGAGGATCAACGCCGCCGAGCCTGGGATGCCGATCGCGCTCGTGCGGAAGATGAAGAGCAGCGGCTCCGAAGCCAGGAAGACGCTCGACGAATCGGCGCGAACGAGATGGTGCTCCGCGCAGTTCAGGATCAGCGCGACCGTCTTGAGCGCGAGGAGGCGGAACGTCAGGCGCAAGAAGAGCGTCGTCGAGACGAAGCAGCGAGACGTCTTCGCGACCAAGAAGACGAGGAGCGCCGTCGCCGCGATCAAGAGAATTCTCGTCGTTTCAGTGTTGAGCAACAAATCACAAATCTCAAAGAAGAGATCTTTCGCATCGAACGAGAAACGAATATGCGACGTGCAGCTGCCGATGAAGACGCTAAGCGTCGCAAGGATGACATGGCTGCTGCAATTGCTGCGGAGGAAGTTCGCGCTGCCAATGCGCAAGCTGCGCTGCGCGCCGCTTCGAAAGCCGAGGCAGATGCCCGTGCGGCTGAAGAAAGAAAACTTGAGGACATGCGAAATGCTCTTGAAGATTTCAAGCAGCGTGGTCTTCGTATGTTCGAGGAAGAAGAGCGCCGCCGCCCGGCGTACGCTGAAGCGCTTGCCATTATCGTGGCCGAGGAAGCTCGCCGCGAGGCTGAAGCCAATGCTCGCCACAGAAATGAACTCGATAAGATCCGAGCAATCGAGGAAGACGAACGTCGCCGTTGCTCTGATGAAGACATGCGACGTAAGCGCGCTGAAGCTGAGGCTGAAGCCGCCAAGGAAGCTGAACGCAGAAAGATTGAAGCCGAGGAGCGACGACGAAGAGCATACGACGATGCGGTGAGAGCAGCAAAGGACGCTGAAGACCGTCTACGGGATGCCGAAGAGAAGCGTCGAATTGACAACGAACGTAAAGAAGCTGAACTCGCAAGAGCTGAAGCGGATAAACGCGCCGCTGAAGAACGTCGACGCGTCGAAGATGAAAGACGCAACTTGATTTTCAATTCACAAGAAGGTTTGCGACGCACCGTCGAAGACACTCGACACGTGGACTTCATGATGAATAAGGAAGATCTCGCGCAGGCCGAGGCACTCCGACGCAAGGAAGAAGAAAAGCGAAGAACGCAGGCTGCGACTGATCTTAAGAATGCAGCTGAAGTCGAGCGAAAGCGACGTGAAATTGAAGAACGTCGTCGACGCGAGGCTGACGCTGCTGCTGCCGCTGCACTTCAAAGAGAGCGTGAAACGCTCGAAGCCGAAAATCGTCGTCGTATGGCTGCTGAAACCAAACTTCGAGATTTAGAAGCCGCGGAGGCTCGTTTACGCATGCAAGCTGAAACCAAGCGCCGCGAAGCTGAGGCAGAGTCTCGTATGATGGCGGAAGCCGCAGTTCGCGCTTCAGCGGCTGAAGAAGACCGACGCGCCCGCGCCCAAGAAGAACTTCGTCGTCGCGCCGAAGAAGAAGCTCGCATCAGAGCGCGCGAGGAACAACGCCGTCGCGATTTCGAGTTGGATGTTAAGCGTCGTGATGATGAAGAACAGCAGCGTCGTCGTCAAGAAGATGCACGCGCCGCTGCCGCGGCGCAAGCTGCAAGCGCCGCCGCCGCCGCTGAAATTCAACAGATAGCGCGAGAGGATGCTCGACGTAGGGCTGAACAAGATCGTATCACCAAGCTCAAAGCCGACGAAGACGCAGCATGGGAAGCTGAACTTGCTAAACGAGCTCAATTCAAGGCGGGACTTGAAGAGAGACAGCGCGATGAAGCTGAACTTCGCGCCAGGGAGGATCGCCGTCGTGAAGAACACACTCGCGATCTGAGCAAAATGCGCGAAGAGATCGAAGCGTTCATTCGCGAGATGGAACGTCGTAGACGTGATGCTGAAGCTGCTGCTAAGTCTGCGTTGGAATCTGAGGCGTCAGCCGTTGCATCTTTCCGCCGAAGCCGCGAGCAAGCCAAGGCTGACGACGACCGTCTCATCGCTGAGGATGCCGCAGAACGTGAACGTGAAGATGCTCGACGCGCTCAAATGAAGACGGATCTTCAACGATTGGTGCGAGAGGAGGCTGTTCGTAGAGCGGAAGAGGAAGCTCGTCGTAAAGCTGTTGAGGCCAAGCTCGATGCTCAAAAGGCCATTGACGCCGACCTGATCGCCAAGGAAGATGCACGACGCGAACGATTTAGATCTGAGCTTCCGGGTATTCTCGATGAGCTCAAGTCTGAACTTCAAGCCAAGGAGGAATTCATCTGCACCAAAGAAGAAATGCGACGTAAGCAAGCTGCCGATGTCGCAGCGCAACGTCAAGCGGATGAAGATAAGCGCCGAGGTGAGATGGATGCGAAAATGCAAGCGGCTACCAAGACAATTGACGAGTTTGTATTGACGATGAAGATGCTTTACGAACGTGAAGAATCGCGTCGAGTTCAATTCAAACCTGCGATGGACAAGCGCGCTAGTGATGAACAGGCGCGTCGTGTTGGTGAAGATCAGCGCTTGGCTCAGCTTGCGCGGGAAGTCGAAGACAAGATTCAAGAAGTTCGTAGAGTTCAACAAGAAATGGAAGCCCGTCTCGCTCGCTCCTTATCTGAGCTGCGCGCGTTTGAGGAGGCCGCCGCAAAAGACTATGCGGCATTCCAGCAGCGCCGTTCTTTAGAACAAGCTGATCTTGAGCGAACGGTAACCGAAGAAATCTCTCGATCTAGCAGCGAAGACGAACGTCGTAACGCCATCTGCGCTGAAGCTGATGCGGCAGTTCGCGCTGAACGGGCTTTAAGGTTGCAAGAAGACGCTCGCAGAACGGCGGCGGAAATCGAAATTAGACGACTCGAAGCCGTACTCGCGGCTTTGATTTCTGAGATTGATGCCCGTCGCTTGCGCTGGGACGCAGAATCCATGGGTATTGATGCCGACGAGAGCACTCGACGCTCCGACGAAGAACAACGTCGAGCGTCAGTGGATGCCCAACGCAGAGTTGATGCGGTCATCGAGTCGAAGACCGTTAGCCTGGAAGAAACTCGACGCGCAGAGGCTGTATTGGCAGCCAAGCGCGCTGAAGAAACCCGCATCGCTGCGGCTAAGGCTGAAGCTGAACGTGCCGCGGCTGAAGAGCTGCGCCGTAAGTTGGCTGCCCAAGAAGCGGAGACGCGTCGCCAAGCAGAATCTGCCGAAGCTTCGAAGAAGGCTGAGTTGCAGCGCCTAGCCGAAGAACAGCGACGCGCCAAAGAGGAAGCTGAGAAGCAAGCGAAGGCCAAGGCAAAGTTAGCGGAAGAAGAGGCCGCCCAAGCGAAGAAACGAGCCGAAGCTGAGGCCGCCAAGGCGGCCGCCAAGGCGGAAGAGGAAAAGAAACGAATCGAAAAGGAACGAGAGGCGGAACAAGTTCGCTTGGAAACTGAAAAGGCTGAAAGCAGGCGCCGTGCTGAAAAGGAGGCTGAGGCGCGTCGCAAGGCGGAGATGCAAGCCAAAGCTGATGCGGACAAGGCGGCGAAGTTAGCTGCCGAAGCCAAAACCAAAGAGGAGGAGCAAGCACGCAAGAAGGCTGACGAGGAAGTCAAGGCAAAGGCTGCTGCCGCCGCTGCAGCGAAGGCGAAAGCTGAAGCTGAAGCCGCCGCCAAGGCCAAGGCTGAGGCTGACGCTCGAGCGAAGGCTGAGGCCGAGAGAGCAGCTGCCGCCAAAGCGCAAGCAGAAAAGGCGGCTGCCGAAGCGAGGGCCAAGGCTGAAGCAGAAGCCACCGCCAAAGCGAAGGCGGAGGAGGAACGCAGACGCCAAGAGGAAGCCACGGCTGATGAGGCGAAGCGCGCTGCTCAGAAAGCAACAGCAAATGCCGCTGTTAAGCAATCTTCGGAATCTGCTAACGAACGTACCACTCGCCTGCAAGAGCGACTGGAAAGAAGCGAAATCGCTGAAGTTGTTGCTGAAGTCTCGCAAGATGACGATCCGATTGCAATCACAATCGTGCTCGCAGGGGCGGCAAATATCCAAGCCGCCGCTGCTGCCTTAGCCAAATTGTGGCGCACGAAAGATACCCGAGCCGCCGAGGCCCTCATGGGTCTCGAAATCACCCGTGCGGCGACGCTCATCGATGTTATGGTCGAGAAACTCAATGACACCGAAGCCGCGATCGGTTTGGTAGCCATGTCTGAACCGGGCCGCATGGTTGGCGTCGCTGAATTTGTTCTCCCGTACTATTTGAGAAGCGTGGTGTACAACGGCGTTGAGATCCTTCGTGTTGTTGCTCAGCGTAACGCCAAGGTAGCAAAGGTCATTTACGCCGGATTACAAGAGGCTGAGCAAGTCAGCATTCTTCGCCGTTCGAGCCTCGGGTTCGGCGCTCGCCCCACCGTAGAAAAACCCGAAGAAAAGCCCGACCCTGACACCACTCTCGCCGCCACTCTCCTTACCGGCCTCACCCCCTCCGCCGCAGTGCAAGTTATACGTACTTTCAGTAACAACGGCGTTAAGAAAGGAAGCATTAAGTGGCAGCGTCGACAAGATGTCGTCGTCGAAGTCCTCGGCAAATTTAAAGACCTCGGACCCGGTGAAGATTCCATCGCCGAAGTCATTCGAGACCGACTTAAGTTGTGAGCGCGTAGCGCGTTACACTATTTATAATATCACCTCTCGAAATCTCCCACCGCACGCGCTCTCGTCCCTTCGACTCGCGATCGCTTTCGCGCGTCAGCGTCGCTCGCCTTTTGTACAGTTTCGCCTCACCGGTGTCTCCAGACTCCGTCGCACCTCTCTCGCGCGCGCCGCACTCGCGCGCTCCACGCGCGTTGCATGCCGCGCGATTTCTTCAACTCCTACAGCGTCCGCGACGACATCTTGCGCCGCGCGTCGTCGGCCCTTGACGCCGCTCGCTCTCGCGCGTTTGAAGATCCAACCGACGCCGTCAACCATACGCCGACGACGTCGACGTCGACGCTCGATCGATCGCGCCTAGGCGCGATCGACGACGTGGATTTAACCGTTCCGCTCTTTGCCGGTGGCATCGCCGCGCGCGCGTCGCGCGAGGCGTGGAGCACGCGATTGGCGTACGCGCGAGCGACGCCGTACTCGCCGCCGCCGCGACCGCTCGACCGCTCGACCGCGCTCGACCGCGAGTGGACGCGAGGCGAGCGCACGCCTTTCGGACGCGAAGCGCGGAAAGATTGTGAGCGCGCGTGGAGGCGATCGCCGCGAGAGTTTTACGACAGAGAGACGTTTCGCGGAGGGTCGACGTCGTATCGAGAGGCGAGCGGACGAGCGCTCGGTGAAGCGAGCGTCGCCGAAAGCGAGCGATTCGACGGGCGAGGGGTTTTGGGAGATAGAAACGCACGCAACACAGACGAGGGCGTGGGCGGAGCGCTGACGTTCAAACGCATGGCGAGGGTAAATATATTTGGCGAAGCGTTGAAAAAGTACGTGAGCATGAAGAAATGGGACGACGCAGACTCGTTGGAGCGGTACAAGAAGCTCATGGCGTCGTACGACAGTGGAACGTTATCCAGTGTGTCGCGCACAGCGATGGCGAGGGACGAAAGTCGAAAGGGTGATGTACGTATTCACGAGCTCGAGCCGCTCTCGGCGAAACACGCGGCGGCGATGCGCGCCAAGGAGGAAGCGTTGAAATTGAGGCGCGAAAAGATGACGCAAATTTTAGCGAGCGTGAGCTCGAGTGGTTTAGAAGATGAACTCGAGCGCTTGACGCTTGAAGCGAAAGAACTGAAGGCGAAGCGCGAGCGTGAGAAAGTCGCTCGTGTTTTTTTACGGCCTCTCACAAAAGCTGAGCTCGACGCGGTTCGACGAGCCTTCTCGGCGCCCGAGAATAAAGTATTAGCCAGCGGAACGTTTGTCGGTCAGGGAGCGCTCGACGTGACTGGTAAGGACATCGCGAGCTTGAGCTCGGGGACTTGGTTGAACGACGAGGTTGCGAATTTCGCCATCGGTTTGCTCTCGCGGCGCGAACACATGTCCTTGCCCAAAGGAACGACGCAGCCAAAAGCGCACTTTTTCAGCACGTTTTTCATCAACAAACTTTTTCAAGACAGCGGACGGTACGATTATTCAAACGTTCGTCGATGGACACTAGAGAAGAAACTCAAGTATGACGCATTGCGGTGCGACAAGATTTATGTCCCTGTCCATCAACGTATGCACTGGGTGCTCGCCGAGATCGACGTGAAGAACAAGAGAATAAGCTATTACGATTCTTTGCTCGGCGAGTGCCACACGACGATGAGAAACCTGAAGAAGTGGGTCATCGACGAGGCGAAGAATAAGCTCGACGAAACGTGGGACGCTGACGATTGGGAAGAATGCTACCCCAAAGACATCCCTCTGCAAAAAAACGGTTGCGATTGCGGGGTGTTCATGATTAAATACGCCGACTACCTCTCCGTCGGCGCCGAGCTCGCGTTTTCACAGAGAAACATGGAATACTTTCGCCAGCGCATCGTCTCTGATATTCTACATAGCGCGGACTAGCGTGTAAACCAACCTCCACCGTCCGCAATCGATATAACCGCGCTTTTGTTTCATCATTACACCAACTTTCAATACGTATATACAACGGCGCGCGCGCGCGCCTCCCCCCCGGTCCTCGCGCGCTCACGCCTCCTTCTTCGTCTCCGCGAGTAACTCCACGCCCTCGCCCTCACCATCTGCCGAAGAATCCCCTCCTTCGGTGCTCCCGATCGTGCGCGAACGCCACCACCGCATCGCCTCCTCGCGATACACGTACGCCAACGTCCCCGCGGCGGTCAATTTAATCGACCCAAACGCGAGCACGCAAATCAACGCGATCGTCGTCGGTTCCATCCGCCTTCGACGACGTCGATCGCGAATGGATGTCACGACCGTCACGAAGAATTCTTTTTTTAAATAAATAAATACCCACGTTCGCCGTCGTCGTTCGCGTCGCGCGCGCGCGCGCGCGTCTCCCGCTCCACGCAATCGCGCGAATCCTCGAATTCGCTCGATCGATCGGTGGTTTTATTTCTCGCACTCCATGGACTCGAACGCGGTCGCAGTACGACGATGTCGCGCGGGTGCGCGCGCGATAAACCCTCACGCACGTCGACGGCACCTGTCGTCACTCGCGGTCGTCGTCCGTCGACGCGCGATCGGACGACGATTGGACGACGAACGCGCGCGATAGACGCGATATTGGATTTTTTTTCATTCGTAAAACTCGTCGACCGCGCGCGCGTTCGATCGCGATCGCCCGCGCTCGAGCGTCGATAGAGGATTCGAATCGTTGACGCGATCGATCGTGGGGACGGAGGAGCCACGTCATCGAATTGAAATTGGATTCGTTCGAGTCGATTTCGCGATCGAGGACGGAGGGAATAGGTGAACGAAAGAAAACAAATGTCGTGCGCGACGCATGGGACGTCACGCATCGGGGTGACGGTGAAGACGGACGCGAGCTGCGCGCGAGCGAACGCGCGAGGCCGAGGCGCGACGGCGCGCGCGAAACGAGTCGATTGTTTGCGAGGGAAAAGCGCGCGATGTCTCGCGAAGAAGGCGAGAGAGACGGACGGGAGGTTCGCGAACGCGAGCGCGCGAGGGAGGAAGTGGGGGGGTGATGGAAACACGCGCGCGAAGGCGAGCGCGCGCGAGGCGGCGTACGAACCGCGGTACGTGCGCCCGCCGGTGCCGGTGTACGTGATGTTGCCGCTCAACGTGGTGACGAATGATGGGAAAGTGCACGAGCCGGATGCTTTGGCGAGTGGGTTGATGTCGCTGAAGGATATCGGCGTCGAGGGGGTGATGATCGACGTGTGGTGGGGGATCGTCGAACGCGAGGGACCGAGAAAGTACGACTGGGGCGCGTACGAAGAAGTCATCGGGTTGATCAAAGCCGCTGGGTTGAAAGTGCAAGCCGTGATGTCGTTTCATGCGTGCGGAGCGAACGTTGGAGATGTGCTCGAGATCCCGCTTCCCGATTGGGTGCTCGAGGCTGGAGAGGAAGACCCAGATTTATTCTTTACCGATCAACACGGGTATCGTAATCCGGAATGTATTTCTCTTTGGGCCGATAACGCGCGCACGCTCGCCGGTCGCACGCCCCTCGAGGCATACAAAGACTTTATGTTGAGTTTCAAGATGACTTTTCAAAAAGAATTGGGAAGCACTCTCACGGAGATTTCCGTCGGTTGCGGACCGTGCGGCGAGTTGCGATACCCCGCGTACCCTGAGAACAAGTTTGCGCAAAATTCCTCGCAATGGCGATTCCCTGGCATCGGAGAGTTTCAATGCTACGACAAGCGCGCCCTAGTTGCCATGGCGCGCGCGGCGTCAAAAGTTGGCCACATCGAATGGGGAGGGAACGGGCCGCACGACGCCGGCGGTTATTGCAATCTTCCCGCCGAGACTGGCTTCTTCCGCTACGAGGGCGGAAGCTGGGACACCGAGTATGGGTTATTCTTCCTGTCTTGGTATTCTGAACAACTCGTCAGGCACGGAGATGATATGCTGGCGACGGCGAAGAGCGTGTTTGGAAACACGGGCGTGCAGCTCGCAATCAAGTGCGCCGGCGTGCACTGGTGGTACAAAGTCAAGTCTCACCCCGCCGAACTCACCGCGGGATATTTCAACTGCCGCAGCGGTCGAGTGGTGCCTGAACAAGACGGTTATGCACCAATCGCAAAGATTTGCCAGAAATACGGCGCGCGTCTGAATTTCACGTGTGTAGAGATGAGAGATGCCGATCATCCCTGGTTCTACCATTGTGGACCCGAAGGGTTGTTGCGACAAATCCGTGCGGCGTGCGCGCGATACGACGTTCAGTTTGCGGGCGAGAACGCGCTTTGTCGATTCGATCAGGACGCCTTCAACAAGATAATCGCCAATTGCGCGGGCGAAGGCAATGACGAAGACGCGTGGCGAAGAGGAGACATGCTCCCACCCATGGCGTGTTTCACTTTTTTGCGATACAAGGCTGACCTTTTCTCGCCTGCGGCGTTTGGGTCGTTCAAGCGTTTCGTCAAGCGTATGCGCGACGAAACTGGACTAGTTGACACATCGGTGGGCACCGTCGACGATGAAGACGAAGATGAGCTTAAATCCATCGGAGTCGAGTACGCCGTTGATGTTCCCGCGTCGGAGTCGCGCGTTCAGCTCGAGCTCTAATACTCGTGTAAATATGACGACTTCGAGGCGGGTGTTCGTCGGGCGAGGCGCGCGTGTAATATACTGATGATCTTTTTCATTTGCTTTTCGTTAATTTTTGCTAAACATGTCGAATGATTTACAAATAGCGACCGAGGATGAAGGCCAAAATGGCCGTCAGTAAAATGTGAAGTAAAGTGAAACCTCTGACGACCTTGCCGCCTCTCTTTTGCATCAAGTTCAAGTCGGTGACCAACGCTCTGTTTCTCGACTGCAACAACCCAACCTCCTTTTGTAAACGCACGCGCTCATCTGCCGGGGTCTCATTCGCCGGCGGCGGCGGTAGAACTTCCTCCTGCACCGTGGACTTATCGTGCTTGACGTACGCCACTCGAAGCTTTGTCTCTTTGATCTTTTCATTCGCTCGGGCGAACAATTCAGTCATATCCGTCGACGCGCCGCTCGGGCACGACTGCACTAAGAACTTGTCTTTGCACGCCGCGAAATCCGATGGCACCTCGCGGTGCGCTTGCATCATCACCGTCACCGTCAAACTCGCCCCTGGTTCAACGATCCCAGTGTTTGGCTTCACGCAGTACTTCTTCGGCGCCGTCGTTTTCACCTTGAACGCTTGCTTCTCCTTGGTCCCATTCTTCAACACGAGCTCGCTCGGAATTTGCTTTCTAAGCTCAACTACGCGCGCGAACAAAACCCCCGTCATCGTCAGTACCAATCCCTCATCGACGTCACCCCCGTAATCACCAATTCCACCCCTCTCAATCGTCATTCCTCCCTCGACCGCGCTCGCGCGCCGTTCAAACGCGCGCCCGCGCGCGATCCACGATCATCCCATCGATCATCTCCTTCATCCACTCCCGTCTCTCTCGTTCCCTTCTGCGTTCGCTTCTCTCGCGTCGCGCGATCAACATCTCTTTCTCTTTCCTCGCATTTCTCGCATTCGTCGTCGATGGGTGACGTACACGCAAACGGAAGCTCCGCGTTCGGGGTCACCGTCAACGATTGATCCACCATTCGCGTTCGCGCTGACGTCGCGATCGATCGATCGATGCGGTCGTCGACGCGCTCGAACGACGTCGCGCTTGTCGGTGAATCGATCGCACGACACACGACCGATTTAAGTGAATCGTTCGATATCGCGACGCGATCGTGCGCGCGCGCGTGTGACGCTCGCGACGACGCGCGATCGAAGCGCGTCGATCGCGAACGAGGGGGACGATCGCGAACGAGGTGAGGGTCCGTCGCTGGACGGCGCGCCGACAGCGGTTGGTTGGACGCGAACCGACGCGAACGCGACGCGAAGGCGAGAGCGACACAGGGACGATACAGGGACGATAAAGGACGGGGAAAGAGGGAAAAGAAAAGAGCGAACGAACGAGACTTGGGGGATGGTTGATGTGATGAACGTGTGGGTATACATCGAACAAATCGTGAGACGACGGCGCGAGGGCGCGAGAGGCGGCGCGCGACGCGAGAGAGAGGCGGCGCGCGCGCTACGCGACCCACGTGCGCGGATTCTTGAAAGCATCGAGCGCATCTTCCTCACGACTCCCTGGTGTGGGATTGTGGTCGTATTGCCATTCGCAGTGACGCGGGAGGGACATTAAGATGGACTCGATGCGACCGCCCGTTTTCAAGCCAAACGTCGTGCCGCGGTCGTACACGAGGTTGAACTCGACGTAGCGCCCGCGACGCATTTGTTGCCACGCGCGTTCCTCAGCGGTGAACTTGTCGTCCTTGTGCTTGGCGACGAGAGGGACGTACGCTGGGACGACGGCACCGGCCATGTCGGTGGCAAACGCGAGAAGCTCGTCTTTGCTGCGGTCGTTCATGTCGTCGAAGAAGACGCCGCCGACGCCTCGGCGCTCGCCTCGGTGCTTAATCATGAAATAATCATCCGCCCATTTCTTGAACTTTGGGTAGAATGCTCCATCGTGCTTGTCGCAAACGTCCTTTAACGTTTGGTGGAAGTACGACACGTCTTCGTCAAAAATATACGACGGCGTCAAATCCGTACCGCCGCCGAACCACCACGCTCGCGGCGCCCCCGCCGCCCCTTTCGGCGCATCCGTCTCAAAGTATCGGTAGTTGAAGTGTACTGTCGGCGCCATCGGATTGTGCGGGTGCATAACGCTGGAAATCCCCGCCGCAAAGAACGGAATCATCTCTTTCGACGCCCCATCCGAACCAGTCGCCGCTCGGTACGCCTCCGGCGGCATTTGTCCGTACACCACGGAGACGTTCACCCCCGCCTTTTCAAACACATTCCCATCTTGAAGCACGCGCGAGATCCCCCCTCCCCCACCCGGTCTCGTCCACGCATCCTCATGGAACGGTTTCCCATCGAGCTTTTCGATCGCATCGCATATTTCATTCTGCGCCGCTCGAATCATCTTCTCAAACCTCGCCCGCATGTACGCGTCATCCCCGCCCTCGCCCGCGCCCTCGCGCAGAAGCGTCGTCGGTGCCTCCGCGATCTTCACCTCCTGTTCGATCCCTCGTTGCGATGCCTTCGGTCGTCCTAAATTCCTCATCGCTTTCGATCGCATCGACGCTCGTTCGCGTTTCGAAGCGTTCCCAATCGCACGTCGCCCCGCGGTTGGTTTATCCGATCGCGACGCCATCGCGAGTGTATGCAACATGTCGCTCGTCGTCGTCGCTCGTCGTCTCCCGTCGTCGTCGCTTTGACGTCGCGTGCGAATGCGAATGCGAATGAAATGAAATTCAAACCCTCGATCGCGGACGGAGGCGGACGGCGATCGACGTCGCCGACGCGAGTGACGTTCGGCGAACGAACGAACGCCCGATCGCGCGATCGAGGACGTCGTCGACGGGAGGCCTCGGGCGCGCGCGTCTCGGGAGTCATTCGACGAGTCGTGACTCGTGTCGTCATTCGACGACCCCCCACGCGCGCGCGCGATCGCGATCGCGATCGATCGCGATCGATCGATCGATCGCGTCGATCGATCGCGTCGATGCGCTTCGATCGATCGGGACGTCCAGATTTTATTTATCTCTAT
>Ga0222712_10001330_pt1 | contig 30824 bp, 25 predicted proteins | sample C33_657DmetaG_FD_165043 | JGI IMG/M metagenome (GOLD analysis project Ga0222712, IMG submission 165043) | Estuarine water microbial communities from San Francisco Bay, California, United States - C33_657D | ecosystem: Environmental > Aquatic > Marine > Unclassified | place: USA: California...
GCAAGTAAAGACTTTACACATAATACCAAGGATGCAGCTATTGCATTAGGTTCTATCAAGGATGCGGCAGGTACCGTTTCGAATAATTTAGGAAGTTTTGCATTGGCTACAGATGGTGTTAAAAACTTAAGCGAACAATTTGCAATGATGAGTAAGAGCATGGAAGCCATGAATACCTATTATGCTAAGTTAACGGAAGCTTCTAATGCGATGTCAAGTTCTGCGCAAGATGCGATTAGAGCAAAAGAACAAATTGCTTTATTAGCTGATAACCTTACTCAATTAAACAAAGTGTATGGCAATATGATTGTTGCAATGCAAGGACGTTAATTCAATTATTCAAATTTTCATTTTTTAAAATCTAGTATACATGTCATTACCTAAGGAGCCAAGGCAGAAGATGATTAACATTATGTATATAGTGTTAACTGCGTTGTTGGCATTAAATGTATCTAGTGAAATTCTGAATGCATTTAAAACAATTGAGCAAAGTTTAAACAGTGCTAGTAATATTATAGAAAGAAAGAATGCTGATATCTATAAATCTTTGAAGGCTAAAATGTCTGATCCAAAATCGGCAGAAAAAGCTTCTATTTGGGCGCCTAAAGCAGAAAAAGCCCATGCCTTTGCTGACGCTATGTATACTTATGTTGAATCCTTGAAGCAAGCGTTAAAAGTAGAATCTGGTTTAAAAACAAAGAGCGGTAAAGAAGAATACAAGGAAGATGATTTAGATGCAACTTCAAGATTATTTTTAGATAGTAAGTCGGGAGAGTCAAAAGGGAAAGACTTATACAATAAGTTAGTTCAGTTTAAAGCTGATTTAGCTGCCATTGATCCTGCAATTGCAAAAGAAGTAATTCCTAATTTACCATTAGACTTATCTATTCCAGCTACTTCAAGTATTGCCGGCAAAGATGATTGGGCCTATGCTTATTTCCACATGACACCTAGTGTAGCCGCTATTACTATTTTAACTAAGTTTCAAAACGATATTCGTAATAGTGAAGCACAAGTAGCAGAGTACTGCCATAAAGAAATTGGAGAAGTAGAATTAATATATGATCAGTTCAATGCCTTTGCTGCTTCTAATTCTCAATACTTAATGCAAGGGGAAGAATTAGTGATTACTGCTGGTGTAGGTGCTTTTAGTAGTGCAGCCAAGCCCTCTATTTCCATTGATGGTGTGAATTTACCTATCACTGCAGATGGTTCTGCAATTTATAAATCAACTGCAGGGGCACCGGGTATGAATTCAAAAAGAGTAAGAATTTCCTTTTTAAAGCCTAATGGAGAAACGGCTATCGTAGAAAAGGATGTGAGGTATACAGTAGGTATGCCTGCAGGTTTGGTGGTATCAACAGATAAAACAAGAGTATTTTATAAAGGCTTAGATAATCCATTAAGTGTAACAGGTGGTGGAGGTGCTGAAAAAATAAATGTAACCGTTGAAGGAACAGGCGCAACTGTGAGTAAAGCAGGCGCTGGTCAATACATTGTGAAGTGTACTCAATTGGGTAATGTAATGGTGAATGTGAATGATGGTAAACTATCTCAAAAAATTAATATACCTGTTAAGCGTGTTCCAGATCCTATTGCGATTATTGGTGGTAGTGCAGGAGGCAATATGACGGCCAACAAATTCAGAGTGCAACAAGGGGTCATTGCAGATTTAAGAGACTTTGTATTTGAGGGTATTAAATTCAATGTAGTTTCATTTATAGTCATTGCTACTGGAAAAGGTTTTGATGAACCAGAAGTTGCTGAAGTAAATGGAGCGGCTTTTGCAAACGGGGCAAAGGATTTAGTAAGAAGATGTCAGCCAGGCACCACAGTTACCATTGGTGAAATTAAAGTAACTGAGCCAGGAGGCGGTACTAGAAAATTAGATCAAACCATTACTTTTATATTACAGTAAGATTCAACCATTTTTGAAAAATACTTTTCAAGAACCTTGATAAAACTGAATTGAAAAAGTAAAAAATAATAAGACATGAAAAAATTAATATACAATTCTTTATTTTTAGTGCTTGCACTAACAAGTGTAAATAGTGCTCAAGCCCAGTTTAACTATAAGAAAAAAGCGGGGCCTGCTACAAAGGATACAATCGCCACTAAACCTGTTGAAGCGCCAGTGCTAGCACCAGTAGTTTCAACGGTGGCCATAGATACCAATATCAAATCAACTAAAACTATTGACACTGCTATGGTGGGTGGTTTTAATGCAAATAATAGAAGAAGCTTAAGACCTAATTATGGTTTCTTTTCTGAGAACAATACTAAAAAAGCTGTTCAGCAAAGAACACCGATGGCTTATGAAAATTTAAGAGAAGAGGACGCCTTATTCAGCGAGTTTGTTTGGGAAGAAATTGATGGCAGAGAAAAAATTAACCGCCCTTTTATATACCAAGCTTATGATGATGATGGTGACCAACGCTTTTTCGCTTTATTATTAAGAGCTATTGAAAAAGATGGGGTAGTGCCTTTTTCTGCTGAAGGAGGAGATGATCGTTTTACCAAACCATTAGGTGTGGACGAAGTGAATGCCATGTTAAAAGGAAGTTTAGATACGCAGTTGGTGCAAAATATTAATAATCCCAATGTATTTGATACCAGTGTTATATACAATACCAAACTAGCACCTAACCCCGATTCTATTTATACATTCAGATTAAAAGAGCAGTTCATTTTTGATAATAGAACCAGCAGAATGTATTGCAGAATTATTGGTATTGCACCGGTGGCAACTATTGTGATTAATAATAAACCTATTAAGCGTACTTTATTTTGGATATACTATCCTGAATTAAGAGCCACGCTAGCCAAGAATCAAGTATACAATCCCAAAAATATTTCTAATAGAATTACTTGGGAAGAACTTTTTGAGAGTAGGTACTTTAATGGCTATGTTGTAAAGTCAACTCTTGACAATTACAATGATAAGATGTTGAATGCCTTGTATAAGGACCCCAATAAAAGATTGTTAGAAGGAGAAAAAATCAGACAAAGAATTTTTGATTACGAGCAGGACAGATGGGTGTATTAAATTAAGTTTACTGATCGCTTGAATCCTCTGTTTTTTCAAAAGCAGCCTTTAATATTTTTGCCTTACTAGGCCCAATAATTTCTGAAAGCAATTCAAGCTTGGCTTCCTTTATTTTCTGTACCGATTTAAAATAAATCAATAACAAGTCCTTGGTTTTAGGGCCTATGCCTTCAATTTGATCCAAGCTATTTTCAAGCGCCCCTTTAGACCTCTTACTTCTATGAAACTGAATGCCAAAACGGTGTACTTCATCTCTTATGTTCCTTATAAGTCGGTGTGCATCGGACTGCCAGTTTAATTTCATAGAGTCCTTATCGCCTACAAAGAAAATTTCTTCTAAATTTTTAGCAAGTCCTACTGTTGTTAAATGCTGTTGAATACCCAATTCTGTTAAAGCTTCTATAGCAGCATTGAGTTGACCCTTACCGCCATCAATGATGACAAGCTGAGGAAGTACCTGTTTTTTTTCTAGCACCGATTTATACCTTCTATATACCGATTCTTTCATGCTGGCAAAATCATTAATACCCACCACTGTTTTAATATTAAACTTACGATAGTCCGATTTACTGGGCTGTCCATTTTTAAAACAAACCATGGCCGATACTGGAAAGGCTCCTTGTATATTAGAGTTATCAAAACATTCGATATGCACAGGCAGGGCACCCAAATGTAGTTGGTCTTTAAGTTCCTGTAAAACGCTATCGTCCTTAATAGGGTTCACTTTTACTAGTTTTTGTTTATACTCCCAATCCTTTAAAGCATAGTCGGCATTTTTTTGAGACAGGGCTAAAAGTTGTTCTTTATCGCCTTGCAGGGGAATGGTATATTTTACGCCTGGTAATTTATCTTCAAAATCAAAAGGGACAATCATTTCCTTAGCAGAAGAAGCGAGATTGTTTCTAAAATAATGTATGGCGAAGGATAAAATGGTTTCTTTGTTTTCTTCAAGAGGCACTGTTAAAGGCAAAATATGTGTTTGTATAATTCTACCTTCTTGTACCATTAAATAACTCACATAGGCTTGGTCTTCATTGTGTGCAATACTAAAAACATCCATGGGGTGTTGATGTTTTGTATACACTACCGATTTAGTTTGGTAACTTTCTAGCTCTTCTATTTTTCTTTTGGTAAACCCTGCTTTTTCAAATTGCATAGCAGCGGCCTGCTCTTGCATTTTTGTTTGCAGTTCTTGAACCACAGGCTTGATATTGCCTTTTAATAAATTTTGCACCTGCTCTATAGATTCATTATAGGCAGCTTCTGACTGAAAATTTTGACATGGCCCCAAACAATTGCCAATATGATATTCCAAACAAACTTTAAACTTGCCTAATTCAATATTTTTTTTAGTGAGTGGAAGGGTACAAGTTCTTAAAGGAATAGTTTGTTTAATATGATTCATTAATTCTCTTACTGCCAGTGGATGTGTAAAAGGACCTATATAAGTAGAGCCATCTTTTATTTTTCTTCTTGTAATATACACCCTAGGGAAGGACTCATTTTTTATAATAATATAAGGATAGGTTTTATCGTCCTTTAAATTAATATTATACTTGGGCTGATAATTTTTAATGAGTTCATTCTCGAGAATAAAAGCGTCGTGTTCAGAGTTAACAATAGTAAATTGGATATCCTTGATTTTTTCTACTAGTTCAATGGTTTTCTGATTTTCTTGGTGGGAGAAGAAATAAGAGCTTACCCTTTTTCTTAGGTCTTTAGCCTTGCCTACATATAATAAAGCCCCCTTGCCATCAAAATATTGATAGATGCCCGGTTCATGGGGTATGCTTGACTGAATTTCCTTAAACTGCTCTTTTTCCATATAGCCGCTGTGGTCGTAAAAATACTAACTAATTAGACATTCTTCTTTCTCCAATTTGTTGTCTCCACATGGCATAGTACAATCCCTTCTCTAATAAGAGTGAATCATGGGTGCCTTTTTCAATGACTTGCCCCTTCTCTAATACATAAATTCTGGTCGCATGTATAATGGTAGACAATCTATGGGCAATCATAATAGTAATTTGCTCTCTTTCTGCCGATAGCTGCCTAATGGTATCGGTAATAGATTCTTCTGTGATACTATCTAAAGAAGAAGTGGCTTCATCAAAAATCAATAAATGAGGATGTCTTAATAAGGCCCTGGCAATGGATAATCTTTGTTTTTCTCCACCACTTAATTTCAATCCACCTTCTCCAATTAAAGTAGCCAAGCCATTACCGCCTTTGTCTAAAATATTAGAACAGCTTGCCTTGGTAAGGGCTACTAACATATCTTCTTCTGTTGCATTCGGTGCTACAAAGGCTAAATTTTCTCTAATGGTACCTGCAAATAATTGAGTGTCCTGGGTAACAAAACTAATTTGATTGCGAAGTCCCGTCATGTCAATATTTTTTGAATGCACATCATTGACTAAAATTTCTCCCTCTTGTGATTCATACAATCCCACTAATAATTTCACTAAGGTACTTTTCCCTGCCCCTGAAGGTCCTACAAAGGCAATGGTTTCGCCCTTCTTGGCTTCAAAGCTAATATTATCAATGGCTTTAAAATTGGCGGTTTGATGTTGAAACCCCACTTGATGGAAGGCTAGGCGTTGAATATCTCCAACAGCAATGGGGTTTGAAGGGATTTGTTCGATGGGCTTTTTCATCAAGGCATCGAAATTATTTAAAGAGGCTTCTGTTTCTCTATAGCTTAAAATAATACTACCAATTTCTTGTAGCGGACCAAATATAAAAAAGCTATAAAACTGTAAAGAGATTAATTGCCCTACCGTTAAAATTTCTTTGAAAATGAGCCACATTAAAGTAAAAGTAATCACCTGTCTTAAAAAATTCACCATGGTGCCTTGGATGAAACTCAAGGAACGCACATTTTTTACTTTCTTTAATTCAAGGGCTAATATTTTGTAAGTATTATTATTCAATCTTTGAATTTCTTGTGTGGTTAAACCTAAACTTTTAATTAATTCAATATTGCGTAAGCTTTCAGTGGTCGTACCTGCTAATGAAGTGGTTTCTTTAACAATGGTTTTTTGTATGACCTTAATTTTCTTGCTTAACAAATTGGTAACATAGGCTATAAGGCTTGCTCCCCCAATATAAATAGGAATAATAGACCAATGTAATCTTGTAGCATAAATAGAAACAAAAATGACACTGACAATAATGCCAAATAATACATTCACTACATAGCTAATAAACTTTTCGCAATCGGCTCTTGCCTTGGTTAAGATAGACAAGGTTTCTCCGCTTCTTTGATCTTCAAAGGCTTGATAAGGAAGTTGCATAGAATGTTTTAGTCCATCGGTAAATAAGGCGGCGCCAAATTTTTGAATGATGACATTCACGGTATAATCTTGAAAGGCCTTGGCAATTCTACTTACCATGGCAGTTCCTACCAGTAATAATAACATATTGCTTACACCCCTTAAAAAATCGGACTGTGTTCTGTGCTTACCTGCTGCATCCACAATGGGGTTTTTGGCAAATTCGTCAATTAGTTTACCAAAAATCATGGGGTCGAATAAAGAAAAAGTTTGGTTAATGCCTGCTAATATAAAAGCTAGTAAAACAAGGCTTCTAAAGGGTTTAATATATTGAAATAATATCTTCATAATGGGCTTTCTATTAAGTGGCCAAAGGTAATAAATATAGGTGGCTTTTAGGCAAAACCGGGGATTATCCACCTGCTGTTGAAAACTGTAGCAGCCAGGTATAGTGGCTTTCAAATCTATTATGGTAGATTAGAGTAGTCAATTCCTTATCCAATCTGGCTCACCCTATAGTATTCACCTTATAATATTGATATTATGTTATGGAGAAAATTTAATGGAGAAAAAATAGTTCTACCTATTAAAGAGGCAGTTAAACAAGCCATCATTGCAGAGTCTGAAAAAAAGACAAAATTAAAAGTATGTATTGGAACAGATAGTCAAGTAAAGGCGAATGTTACAGAGTTTGCTACGGTGATTGTTTTTTTAAGAGAACATAATGGAGGTTTTATGTATATCCATAATGACAAAAGCACGCAAAAATATCATTTGAAAGAAAGAATGTTAATGGAAGTGGCTAAAAGTATTGAAATTGCTTATGAGCTTTGTGATCTTTTTATTGAACACAATATTGAAATGGAAGTGCATGCCGATATTAATACGAATCCGCAATTTAAAAGCAATGACGCTTTAAAAGAAGCCATGGGGTATATATTGGGAATGGGATTTGCTTTTAAAGCAAAACCAGAAGCCTTTGCTAGTAGCTGCTGTGCAGACAAAGCAGTAAATTAAAAATTGAAAATATATACAGTGCTAAAGCCCTTCGGCGTCTAGTTTATTGTATTGGTCAATGCAGGCTAATACTTCATCCACCCCTGTTTTTTTCTCAGCACTGGTTACAAAACCTTGTGGTAAAAAAGGAAGTATTTCGTTGAGCTTCTCGAAAAATGATTTTACATTTCTTGCCACCACACCTGGTTTCTCTTTGTCTGACTTAGTGAATATGATGGTGAAAGGAATTTCCCATTTGAATAATTGTTCTACAAATTCTAAATCAATTTTTTGAGGAGCATGTCTACTATCAATTAAAACAAATACACGATTTAAGTTTTCTCTTTTTCTTAAATAGTTTTCTATCATTTGCTCCCATCTTCTTCTACTACTTTGGGATACTTTCGCAAATCCATAACCGGGTAAATCTACTATATACCATTTGTCTTGCTTGCCCTTGGCAACGCTATTACTTGTAATTTCAAAGTGGTTGATGAGCTGTGTTTTTCCTGGCGTGCCTGAAGTTTTCGCTAAGTTTTTTTGTGAACAAAGCGCATTAATAATGGAGGACTTGCCTACATTACTTCTTCCAATAAAGGCATATTCTGGCGCTTTCAATGCAGGGCATTGATCAAAACTAGGACTAGAAATTAAATAGGTTGCTTTAACAATTTTCATACGGTACTAACCTTATTTAGTGGCGGCTTGCGTTTGAGTTGGCTTTTTTAATATGAGGCTATCAGCAGGATAAGTAGCTTTCAATGTATCCATAATATTTTGACACCATTTAGTTAAAGTTTCTTTTTCAGCTTCTGTTAATTTTGCTTCTGTATGAATAATCGTGTAAGAAGGAAGGGGCATTTCACCTTCTTTAATTTGCTCAATCACTTCTTCTAATTTATGATTTTGCTTGGCTAATCTATAACTTGCAAATTCATTAAAATTAAAATGACGCTTACCATCATTCACATGGTCTGCTAACCAAAAGCTAATAGGTTGAATGGCTGCATAAAAAGGGTACTTTGTATTGTTAGTATGGCAATCGGCACAGGCTTTGTTTACTATTACTTTAACACTATCAGGCATTGGGTACAAGGTGGAAATATCTTTTGTAATGTCTGCAGAGTTATTTTTTGCAGGTCGAATAAATTGAATGGCTACTAAAATAACGAGTAGTCCAATGAGTATTTTTTTGATCATAATATTATTTTTAAGTTGGTTATAAATAGATAATAAGTCTTTGACTATTTTTTCTTTACTAAGTTTAACAATATAGCGATTCTTGTATTACTATTCTATGACTTCGCTATCGATTAAAGAAAAAAATTGGAAAAAATTTCTTAAATCAAAACATTGCCGGTCATCTCAATAGGTATTTCCAATCCCATTACTTTTAAGATAGTAGGGGCTAGGTCACCTAATTTACCAGGCTTTATGCTGCCTTTCCAGTCTTTGTCTATAATAAAAAAGGGCACCAAGTTAAGTGAATGGGCAGTGTTAGGGCTTCCGTCTTCATTAATCATATAATCGGCATTGCCATGATCCGCTGTTAAAAAGATAATATAGCCATTTTCCAATCCGGTAGTAACAATTTTTTCAACGCAGGCATCTACCGTTTCCACTGCTTTCATTACTGCAGTAAATACGCCCGTATGTCCTACCATATCGGCATTGGCAAAATTCAAGCAAACAAAATCGGGATTACCTGCTTTAATTTCAGGCAATAATTTATCAGTTAATTCGGCGGCACTCATTTCAGGTTGCAAATCATAGGTAGCCACTTTAGGAGAAGGAGCCATAATTCTTGTTTCACCTTCAAAAGGTAATTCCCTGCCACCACTAAAGAAAAAAGTAACATGCGGATACTTCTCTGTCTCTGCAATTCTAATTTGTTTTTTTTGATGCTTTGCTAAAACCTCACCCAAGGTATTTTGTAAATTATCATTTTCAAATATGATATTTACTTTTTGAAAGGTCTCGTCGTATTTTGTAATGGTGGTATAATGTAAGTCTAACTTTTTCATACCAAAGTCAGGAAAATCTTTTTGACTTAACACTTCCGTAATTTCTCTACAACGATCGGTTCTGAAATTAAAACAAAGTACTGCATCGCCGTCTTTGATAGTAGCAATAGCGGCGCCCTTTTCTGTTAAGACGGTAGGTTTTATAAATTCATCTGTAATATTATTAGCATAGTTTGCTTTAAGGACATCCATAGCAGCAATCGCTGTTGGCCCTTCTGCTTTAACGAGTGTATCATAAGCTAGTTGAACTCTTTCCCATCTTTTATCTCTATCCATGGCATAGTATCTTCCACTAATACTCGCTATTTTTCCTACTGAATTTTTTAAATGATGCTCAAGATCTTCTATATAGCCTAATCCACTTTTAGGATCGGTATCTCTTCCATCTGTAAAGGCATGAATATAAACAGCGCTCAAACCCTTGGTTTTACATACATCACAAATGGCTTTCAAATGACTGGTATGAGAATGCACGCCACCATCACTTACTAAGCCTAATAAATGTAAAGGTTTATTATTTTGTTTTGCATAGTCAATAGAGGCAAGTAAAGTTGGGTTACTTGCTAATTCTCCTGTCTTAATGGCTACATTAATTCTTTGTAATTCTTGGTACACTATACGACCAGCCCCTAAATTTAAATGCCCCACTTCGCTATTGCCCATTTGGCCATCGGGTAAGCCAACGGCTTCACCACAGGTAACTAAGGTAGAATGAGGATAATTCTTATATAAACTTGTTACGAAGGGTACTTTTGCTTGTTGTATAGCATCGGAAGCAGGGACAAGCCCAAGACCCCAACCATCCATAATCACCAACATTAGTTTTTTTGACATAATTCTTCCTTTATTTTAGCCTTAACTTTGTTTTTATTAATTTGTACCACAAAGTTTCAAAATACTAGGCAGACTACAAACTTTATACTGTTATAATACCTGAAAAATGAGCAAAAAAGGCAAATCAAATCCATCTAGTCAAAATAGTTCCCCCTTAGTGTATAGTACTAATCCAGATTACATGCTTCCAAAAGAAGAAGAATCAGTGAATACTTTGACACCAGCGGATCAATTACTTAGAATTATTTTAGAGACCAAGCATAGGGCTGGAAAAACAGTGACTATTGTGTATGGCTTTGAAGGCTCATTAGATGCGATGAATGATTTAGGCAAGGCCTTGAAAAACCATTGTGGAACTGGAGGCTCGGTGAAGGATGGAGAAATTATTATACAAGGAGATCACCGTCAAAAAATATTCCAATATTTAAAGCAGAAGGGATACCAAAAGGCGAAGCTCTAATTATAAAAATTCTAGTAAAAAAGTTCTAGTAAAAAAATTCTAGTAGTAATACTTTAATAGAAAATCTCTAGTAGTAAATTTCTAATAGTAAATCTCTAAGTTCAATCTTGTTTTTAATTCCTGCACCAAAGGATACTGCGCTGCAATGCGTTCGTATTTTTGTTTGCTATTCAAACTTAAATGTAATGGCACATCTTCTTTTTCGCTAGCTGCCACCAGTATACTAAATTGAATAGCGCGGTTGTGAAAATGTTCCCAGACTCTCTCAAGTACATTCATTCTTTCTTGCTCCACAAATTTTTGTGCCGTTAAGGCAGGGACAGTTATCGTAAAATGAGTTTCGTTTTCGATATCTAATTGCGCTACTTTAAAAGTACTAGCGGCGGAGTGTTTTAAAGCAGTCTCTAAAGTAAGGGTGAAATCATCCCAACATTTTCTTAATTCATCCATATTAAGTGGAATAGAATCGATGACTTCTTCAATTTTGTATTTCTCTCCGTATTTATTTTGTAGTACAGCGAGTAAATTTTTATTGCTGCCTTTTTGAGTTGGTGCTGCGCTAGGTATATTGCTAGTTGTAGCATTAGTAGTTGTAGCAGAAGCAGATACACCAGCAGATGCACTAGAAGAAGAACTAGCACTAGAAGTAATAACACTAGAAGCACTAGCAGAATTAAGACTAGAAGAAGTAGTGGTAGATGAAGCGTTTGAACTTGAAATAGAACTAGTTTTAGCGGTAGCTGGTTTTACAACAGATGGCTGTTCTATAATTAATTTAGCCTCCTTTGTGACAACTGAATTACTTAAAGGAATAATTTTCTTTAATCGAATAGGGTAGTGACTATCAACTAGTTTTTTTTTTACAACTTGGCTATCCTCCATGCTTAGTTCAATAGCTTGTTGTAAAAAATTAAGTTTAATAATGGCCATTTCTACATGCAACCTTTTATTGCGCGCCATTTTAAATTGAATCTCGGCTTCGTTTAATAAGTTTAGGGCACTTACTAAATAAGGAGTGCTTATTTCTTTTGATACACTAATATATTGTTCTCTCCATCCTTCAATAGATTCTAATAATTTAGCACTTGCAGGGTCCTTGCAAACTAATAAGTTTCTAATAAAGCTGGCAAGTCCGTATAAAACCATATCTCCCTCAAAACCTTTTTGATTAATCTCATCATACAATAACATGGCCTGCGTGAGGTCCTGTTTCGTAAGGTGGTCTAGTAATTTAAAAAAGTAAGCCTCGTCTAAAATATTTAAATGCTCTAAAGTATTTTCATAAGTTAAAGCCCCATTAGAAAAGCTCACTATTTTATCTAAAATACTAAGTGCATCACGCATGCAACCCTCACTTTTTTGCGCAATTAATTGCAATGCATTTTTTTCAGCCTTGATATTTTCTTTACCAATAATTTCTTCTAAATGTGCTACGGTATCATTAGAAGTAATGCGTCTAAAATCAAAAATTTGACAACGACTTAAAATGGTAGGAAGAATTTTATGTTTTTCAGTAGTAGCTAAAATAAATATAGCATAAGGTGGTGGCTCTTCCAATGTTTTCAAAAAGGCATTGAAGGCACTGGTACTTAACATGTGTACCTCATCTACTATATATACTTTGTATTTACCCGCTTGAGGTGCAAAACGCACTTGCTCTACTAAGGTTCTAATATCATCTACTGAATTATTAGAAGCTGCATCTAATTCATGAATATTTAAACTAGCTCCTTTCTCGAAAGAAACACAAGACTCACATGTATTACAGGCTTCTCCCTCCTTGGTGATACTAGTACAGTTTATGGTTTTGGCTAAAATACGCGCGCAAGTAGTTTTACCCACTCCTCTTGGGCCACAAAACAAAAAGGCATGCGCCAAATGATTGTTTAAAATGGCATTTTTTAAAGTAGTAGTAATAGGCGCTTGTCCCACCACTGTGTTAAAGTTTTGGGGCCTATATTTTCTTGCTGAAACGACGAAATTATCCATAGTTGACGCGCAATATACACATTCAAAATCAAAAGTATTCACCGGGGAAATAAATCTTATCCCCTAATTGTTAAAGCCCCTTTTGGGTCCTTTATACGCGCCCTTATTTTGTACTATAATCCATGGGAGGGTGTCTTTCAAAAGGGTGGACGCTGGGGTTAAAAATATGTCTAAAAGTGACCATTTGTCTGCTAGGTTGAGCGTCTAGGCTTTTATAAATATTGACCATTTTGGGATTCCAGTCCGCAGCCCAGCCCATTTCATAACCGCTATACAATTTTATTTTATTGAGCATGATATAGCAACAATAAATTAAATAACTATCAATGCCCAAGGCTTGGTATTTAGGTACCACTCCAAAAGCCAAACCTGTTAATTTATCATTGCTTCCCCTAAATTTCATCCAAAGCAATTGTAGTTTTTGAAGCAGCCCCAACCTTCCATTAAAATATTTAAAGTACTGATTCACATCTGGAATATTAATGAACATGGCAATCGGTTCTTCTTTGTAATAAGCAAACCAAATTACTCTTTCATCCATCACCGCTTTCAAAGTTTTAAATAGTTTTAATATTTGTTCAAGCGTAATGGCTTTTTCTTCTCCATGTTGCGCCCAGGCACTGTTGTATATATGCACAAAGTCCTTTGCAAATTTTTCTAAATTATTTTTATCTAAATGCAGGGCTGAATAATCGGGCTTGGCTTTGAATTTATTATAACGCTCTTCAAAACGAGCAGGAAGAGGCTCGCGTAAATCCTTTTGGTAATAATATTGGTTATAATAATTCTGAAAACCATAATTCGTGATAAGTGCTTCGTAATAACTTGGATTAAAAGACATGCCATACATAGGTTCTTTATCAAATCCTTTAACCATGAGGCCCCACCATTTATCTCTATCTCCAAAATTAATAGGGCCATCCATGGCCTCCATCCCATTTTCACTCAACCATTTTTGTGCAGTTGAAAAAAGTAAATTTGCTATGGCTTGGTCGTTAATGCAATCAAAAAAACCTACACAACCTACGGGAAATTCAGTGCCTTTATTTTTATAGCTCTCGTAATAAAAAGCGGCTATGCGACCGGTGCAAATACCTTCTTTATTTTGTACTATCCATCTTTTAGCGTCACCTCCTTTAAATAATTTATTATGGCTTCGATCAAATACTTGATTCACTTCATTGTCTAAGGGGCGTATATAATTAGGATTGCTTTTATTTAAAGAAGCATTAATTTCTAGAAATTCTTTTTCTAATAAAGGGGTATTTACTTCAATAATGCTTGCAGCCATATTCATGTATTGAAATTAGAATTTTTTTAAGACACTTAAAGCAAATAGGGCTGCTGTTTCTGTTCTAAGTCTAGTAGGTCCTAAATGAATGGCCTGGTAATTATTTGCAAGGGCTAATTCAATTTCTGTAGAAGAAAAATCGCCTTCGGGGCCAATGAATAATAGTAAATCAGCGCCTGCCTCTATTTCTTTAATATTTATTTTATTGCCATCTTCACAATGGGCAATTAATTTCTGCGCTTTTTTTTGATTTTGAATGGCTTCTTTAAATTTTACAGGGGTACCTAAAACGGGTAACCATACCTGCTGACTTTGTATCATGGCAGATTGCAAAATATTTTGAAATCTTTCCAACTTAAATTTTTCAAACAAGGTATGCTCGCATACAAGGGGCATAATTTCATAAACACCCATCTCAGTGGCTTTTTCTAATAGCCATTCTAACCTAGTAAGGTTTTTTAGAAGCCCAATGCCTAAAGTAATTTTTTGTGAGGGGGCTGCTATAAACTTTTCTGATTGTATTTGTACAATCGTATTTTTTTTATGCGCAGTGAGAATAGTGGCTTCAAATAAATAGCCCAATCCATTGGTAATATCTACTCTTTGATTTTCTTGCATTCTAAGTACTTGAACGCAATGCTTGCTGCTTATTTCATTCAAAGTAAAACTGGTTTGGCCAGACAAAATACTAGGCTCGTAAAAATAAGGTATCGACATATTTTCGACTTATTTAAAACGGTTGGTCGTCATTAATGCCTTCATCGAATTCGCCTTCATTCATTTTACTTCCTTGAATAAAGAACTTGCCACCATCTGGTGTGCCACCACTATTTAAACTTGGTTGCAAAGGCTTGTAGTTGCTTGCAAGACCAGGTATGCCTGCATCGCCTTCCCATTCTTCGAATCTTTGAATATCTAAATTAGCTCTTAGTTTCACTAAATCTAATCGACCATTTCTATGCTTGGCAATTCTAATATGTGTTTCACCTTGTGTACTTTCTCCCATTTCATTGCTCATTACCTCATAGTATTCAGGACGGTAAATAAACATAACCATGTCCGCATCTTGCTCAATCGCACCCGATTCACGTAAATCACTCAACTGAGGCATCTTACTTTCTTTTCTTGTTTCAACCGCACGACTTAATTGAGATAATGCAATAATAGGTATATTCAATTCCTTTGCTAAAGCTTTTAAACTTCTTGAGATATTACTAATCTCTTGTTCACGATTGGAATTTCTATCACCAGAGCCACTCATTAACTGCAAGTAGTCAATAATGATTATTTTAACTTGGTGTTTGTTCACTAGTCTTCTTGCCTTTGCTCTAAATTCAAAAATATTTAAAGCAGCAGTGTCGTCTATATAAATAGGGGCTTGCTCTAATTTTTTAATACCCTTGCTATGTAATTGTTGGTATTCGTATTCTTCTAATTTACCTCTTGAAATTTTTTCCATTTTAATTTCACTCTCCGCGCTTAAAATACGTTGTACTAGTTGAGAAGCGCTCATCTCTAAACTAAAAAATCCAACGGCCTGTGGCTTAGTAGGATGCAGTGCTGCATTACGCGCCAAGTTTAAAGCGAAAGCGGTTTTACCCACAGAAGGACGGGCTGCTAAAATAATTAAATCGGTAGGTTGCCATCCGTAAGTAATTCTATCGAGTGAAGTAAATCCGCTTGGTACACCCGATATCTCATCTTTCTTCGTTCTTAATTGGTCGATACGGGTAACAGCATGTGCTAAGGCATCTCCAATATCCACGAAGTTTTTCTTCAAGTAGTTATTGGTAATGTTAAACATTTTTGTTTCACTATCATCTAGTAAATCAAAAACATCGGTGCTATCCTCGTAAGCATTTGCAATCACTTCTCCACTTATTCTAATTAATTCTCTTTGAATAAATTTTTGTAAAACAATTCTACCATGCGCTTCAATGTTCGCGGTAGATACAACCACATTGGTTAATTTAGAAACATAGTAAGCGCCACCAATCATATCCAACTGCTCACGCATTTTTAATTCTTCCACCATGGTGAGCATGTCAATGGGCATGTTCTTTTGTTGCAAGCCCTGCATCGCACTAAAAATAAGTTGATGGGCTTCTACATAAAAACATTCTGGCTTTAAAATTTCACTAATGGTATCGAATGCACTTTTATCTAATAGTATGGCACCCAACACTGCTTCTTCTAGTTCTCTTGCTTGTGGTGGAATCTTTCCATACATCATAGAACTAATATCTATATTACTATTTTTCTTCTTTGTTCTGTTTGTATTTATATTAGGGATAGACATAGTGATTGACCAATTTTCTTACTGCGAAAATCAAACCAAATTAGGACTTCAAGAAATTTAGTTTTGCAATGGGGTTGTACACAGGTCTTCGCCATCTGAAATCCACAAAAAAACAGGGTTATTAACGGGTTTTGCACCTAGTTTTTAACTAAAAGCACTTAAAAATTAGTATTTTTGAAGCTATACTATAAAATTGTTCTATGACGATTAGTTATCGCTGGCTGAGTGAATATTTACCGCAGGAGTTAAGCCCTGAAAAGTTATCCATTATTTTAACTTCTATTGGGCTTGAGGTGGAGTCATTAGAAAAATATGAAAATTTCAAAGGAGGACTAGCTGGATTAGTGGTGGGCGAGGTTTTAGAAGTTGTAAAACATCCGGGTGCAGATAAATTAAATCTTACCAAGGTAGATATAGGTAAGGACCAACCCCTAGGTATTGTTTGTGGGGCGAGCAATGTGGCCAAAGGACAAAAAGTAGTAGTGGCCACTATTGGAACCACTATTTATCCTAAAGGGGGCGAGCCCATAACCATGAAGCTTGCTAAAATTAGAGGTGAGCAAAGTGAGGGTATGATATGTGCTGAAGATGAAATTGGTTTAAGCGATAATCATGCAGGCATTATAGTTTTGGATGCAAGTATAAAAGCAGGTACTGCAGTTTCAACAATTTATGCATCTTATGAAGATTGGATTTATGAAATTGGTCTTACACCCAATAGAATGGATGCCATGAGTCATTATGGTGTAGCTAAAGATGTTTGTGCTTATTTATCTTATCATGAATCACCGGTGGCTGCTATTAGTCCATTTAAAAAACAAGCAAGTAAAGATAAATCGGTAGCACCTTTTAAAGTAAGTATTGAAGATACTGCAGGTTGTAAAAGATATACTGGGGTAGTGATAGAAGGCGTTACGGTGAAAGAGTCTCCAACTTGGTTAAAAAATAAATTACAAGCCATTGGTGTTCGTAGTATTAATAATATTGTAGACATTACAAATTATATTTTGCATGAAACAGGACAACCCCTTCATGCCTTTGATGCAGCAGAGATAAAAGATAAAACCATTGTCGTAAAAAAATATCCAGCAGGTACTAAGTTTACTACACTTGATGGAGTGGAGAGAACTTTAACTGCCAATGATTTAATGATTAGCGATACCCAAAAGCCCTTATGTATTGCGGGTGTATTTGGTGGACTAACCAGTGGCGTAAAAACAAGTACCACGAATTTATTTTTAGAAAGTGCACTATTTGAAAATGTACATATCAGAAAAACATCGGTGCACCATGGTTTAAGAACCGATGCGGCTACACGTTTTGAAAAGGGTGTAGCTATTGACGGCACAGTGCTAGTATTAGAACATGCTGCTCAATTAATACAAGAATTAGCGGGTGGAAAATGTAGTGAAGTAATTGATGTGTATCCTGCGCCAGCCCCTAAAACAAAAGTGAACATAAGCTTTGCTTATTTAAAAAAGTTAAGTGGTAAGGTTTATCCAACAGATAAAGTGAAAACCATTCTTAGTAGTTTAGGTTTTGAAATTTTAAATCAAACAGCAGAAGGTTTAGAATTGGCCGTGCCTTATCATAAACCAGATATTAGTATTGCTGCAGATATAGTAGAAGAAGTTTTAAGAATTGATGGCCTTGATAATATTGCTATTCCAAGTGTGATTACTATGAGTCCTGCCATTGATCCATTGGAGAAAAAAGAAAAGTTCAAAGATAAAATTGCTCAATATTTAGTAGGCCGAGGCTTCACTGAAATTTTAACCAACTCTATTACCAATAGTGCCTATTTTTCTGAAGAAGTGTTAGCGCGTTCTGTAAAAATGTTAAATAATTTAACGGCAGAATTAGATGTGATGCGCCCTTCTATGTTAGAGACAGGACTTGAAACCATTGCTTATAACATTAATAGAAAAAATACTTCTATTTCCTTTTTTGAAATGGGAAAAGTATATGGCAAGTCGGGAGCTGGTAAATATTATGAGTCGGAGCAATTAGCTATTTATATTTCAGGAAAGCAAAATGCAGAAGGTTGGAGAATGAAGGCCTTGCCTGCCGATTTTTTTGTAGCCAAAGGAATGGCAGCCGCTTTATGTAAATTATTAGGACTTCCGAATGGACAGTGGAAGAGTGGTGATGCAGGGCAAGTCAATTATATAGTAGATAAAAAAACAGTTTGCTCTTTAGATATTATTGGCGCTAAAAAATTACAAGCCTTTGGCATTAAGCAATCGGTTTTATATATACAATACGATTTAGCCAACTTACTTTCTTTATATCAAAGCCAGCAAGTAGTCTACCAAGAAGTTTCTAAATATCCTTCAGTAGAACGCGACATTGCCTTGGTGCTTCCAACAGCTACACCCTACGCTGCCATTGAGCAAAGCATTGCTGCTGTTAAATTAACAGCCCTTCAACAAAGCAGTGTTTTTGATATTTTCGAAAGTGAAAAATTAGGAGACCAGAAAAAATCGGTGGCCATTAATTTTGTTTTCAATGCGCCAGATAAAACATTGACCGATGTGGAAATAGACACCATGATGAAAAAATTGGTTAAAGAATTTGAAAACAATTTGCAAGCAGAAATTAGAAAATAGCTATTTTCAGTAAATCAAAATAAAAGTATGGTGGATATTGCTACTTCATTAGCTAATTTACAGGACAAGCTTCAACTCTTATTAAAGCGTTCGGCTTTGATAGAAAAAGAAAACTTGCAGTTAAAGGCAAGTTTGACCAAGGAACAAAACCTTGTAAAAGAATTAATGGAACAAGTGCAGGAGGGAAAATCCAAAATTGCGGCCGCCATGGTGAATACGGCTAGCATGCAGCCTACTGACAAAGCAGCCCTCATTAAAAAAGTAGATCATTATATTAAAGAAATAGATACTGCCATTAAAAATTTGAACCCTTAATTATGTCAGAGAACCAAGAAGAATCTTTAATCCCCGTTAATATTACCATTGCCGATAGGTCCTATCGTGTAAAAATTGCCCCAAAGGATGAACAGGCGGTCCGTCAAACGGCAGCCCTTATTAACCAGAAAATGGTGGAGTTTAAAAATGCCTATGCCGGCAAGGATATGCAGGATTATATTTCCATGGTCCTACTCTGGTATACCACCGAGCAGCAGCAGACAGGTCAGAACCTCTATGAGCTTGAAGCCCTTCAAAATCAGATTGATGCGCTTACGAGTTCTATTGAAAAGGCATTATAGCCCACATAATTTGCCTCCATCGACTCCATTCTTTCCATTATTTGATTATCTTCGTAGCGGAACCTTTGACGCATTATGAATAATCAAAATACGTCATCCTAGAGTTAAAGAAGAAACGAAGCTTGCTATAGGTGACTATCAATGATTTATAAATAATATAGGATTAATGTTTGAACCTCACTCATCATGAAGTTTTAACCTCATTAACAACGAAAAAGGGGAGTATGCATTATTTACAAACAACAAGATTTAAACAATGGACCAAACCATATTATTCGTCATCATTGGAGGCGCTTCCTTACTCGGAGGCTTACTCGTAGGCAAAATTGTATTTGCTCGCAATACCAAAAAACAAGTTGAAGAAGCTGAAGCACAAGCTGCTAATATTTTAAAAGAAACCGAATTAAGAGCGGAGACGATTAAAAAAGAAAAGCAATTGGAAGCCAAGGAGCGTTTCGTACAATTAAAGTCCGAGCACGATCGTGAGCTTTTAGAGAAAAACAAAAAAATTGGTGAGGCGGAAAATAGAATTAAGCAAAAGGAAATTACCATTAATCAAAAAGAGGCTTCTTTAGATAAGCAAGTTAAAGACAACGATGCCATCAAAGAAAAATTGAATCGTGAGATAGACTTGATCAATGTAAAGCGTTCTGAGTTAGAGAAACACCAAGAGGAGCATATTCGCAGGCTAGAAAAAATTGCGAACCTAAGTGCAGATGATGCTAAGCAACAATTAATTGAAAGTTTAAAGCATGAGGCACAAACCCAGGCCCTTGTTATTCAACAAGAGATTATAGAGGACGCAAAACAAAAGGCAAACAAAGAAGCTAGAAAAATTATCATTCAATCTATTCAAAGAACAGCTGCGGAAGTAGCGATTGAAAATACAGTGACTGTATTTAATTTGGAATCAGATGAAATGAAAGGTCAAATTATTGGAAGAGAGGGTCGTAATATTCGTGCCATCGAAGCAGCTACGGGAGTAGATTTAATTGTAGATGATACACCTGAAGCAATCTTACTTTCTTCATTTGATCCACTTCGTCGTGAAATTGCACGTTTAAGTTTACAACGTTTAGTAGCAGATGGTCGTATTCATCCAGCGCGTATTGAAGAAGTAGTAGAAAAAACACGTCGTCAATTAGAAGATCAAATTGCAGAAATTGGAGAGCGTACCGTTATTGAATTAGGTATCCATGGATTACATAAAGAATTAATAAGAATTATTGGTAAGATGCGTTTTCGTTCTTCTTATGGCCAAAACTTATTAATGCACTCTCGTGAGACCGCTAATTTATGTGGTATCATGGCAGCTGAATTAGGATTGAATCCAAAATTGGCTAAAAGAGCAGGTCTTTTACATGATATAGGTAAAGTGCCCGATGAAGAAACGGAATTAAGCCACGCCTTATTAGGGGCAAAACTGGCAGAGAAATACGGTGAAAACCCAGCAGTAGTGAATGCCATTGGAGCCCACCATGATGAAATGGAAATGCAGTATGTGATTTCTCCTATTATCCAGGCTTGTGACGCTATAAGCGGTGCTAGACCAGGAGCAAGAAGGGAGATTATGCAACAATATATTCAGAGAATCAAGGACTTAGAGAACTTGGCCATGAACTACCAAGGGGTAGAAAAAGCCTATGCTATTCAAGCGGGTCGTGAGTTGAGAGTCATTGTAGAGGCTGAAAAGGTAACGGATGCCAGTTCTGATCAATTAAGCTTCGAAATAGCCCAAAAAATACAAACTGAGATGACTTATCCTGGTCAAATTAAAGTAACCGTTATAAGGGAGAAAAGGGCTGTGAACATTGCCAGATAGGCGATTATTAATTTTGGATCAAATAATTTGGATTATAAGGTGGGTTCTCCTACCTTTGCCGTCCGCAAAAACAATGTATTATGAGCGAAGCAGTAAAATTTGTACACGAGCAATTGACCGCAAAAAAAGACTATCCAGCCTTCAAAGCTGGTGATAATATTACCGTAAACTACAAAATTGTAGAGGGTGGTAAAGAGCGTATCCAAAGTTTCCGTGGAGATGTTATTAAAACACAAGGAACAGGCGCTACTGCCTCTTTCACAGTGCGTAAAATTTCTGACGGAGTAGGCGTTGAGCGTTTATTCCCTTTCTTATCACCTAATATCGATGGTATTTTGTTGAATAAGTCTGGTAAAGTACGTCGTGCTAAATTGTATTACTTACGCGATAGAAGCGGTAAGAGTGCTCGTATCAAAGAAAAGAGATTCTAGAAAGATAGCTAGTACACCACTAGTAAACTATATAAAGCCCCGTTCTCATATATATGAAAACGGGGCTTTTTTTGTAACAAATATTTGGCTATTCATAGGTGTAATTCATAAAAAATACTGCTTTTCTATTTTATAATTACCTTACCTTTAAACTTCTAAATTTAACATTATGGGCAACTTAGGATTTCAAGAATTATTAATTATCGGAGTGGTTATTTTAGTAATGTTTGGCGGACGTAAAATCCCTGAATTCATGCGTGGATTAGGAAAGGGTATTCGCGAATTCAACGATGCTAAAAACAACGTGAAAAAAGAGATCGAAGAAGGAATTAAAGAAAAAGACGAAAAACCTGCTTAATTAATAAGCCTTTGTTTCGGTTCACTTCCATTAAAGACTACCATGCTGCTTTAGTAGCAGAGCGTACAACTTGTACCCAAGCAGTAAAATATTATTTGGATCAAATTGCTGCACAAGAAAATTTAAATGCTTATCTAGAAATATTTTCAGAAGAAGCCTTAAGTCTTGCAGCAAGTTTAGATGCCCAGAGAAACCAAGGTAAAAGTTTAGGAAAATTACATGGTGTTGTCATTGGCATTAAAGATGTACTTTCTTATAAAGGACATAAACTAAGTGCTGCTTCTAAAATCTTAGAAAATTATACTGCTGTTTATACAGCCACTGCCATTCAGAAATTATTAGATGAGGGTGCCATTATTATTGGGCGCCAGAACTGTGATGAGTTTGCCATGGGCAGCAGCAATGAAAATTCTGCTTATGGTCCTGTTAAAAACTCCATAGATCATTCAAAAGTACCTGGGGGTTCTTCAGGGGGCTCGGCCGTTTCTGTGCAAGCAGGTTTATCTATGATTAGTATTGGTTCTGATACAGGTGGTTCTGTAAGACAGCCTGCCGATTTTTGCGGAGTAGTGGGTTTAAAGCCAAGTTATGGAAGAATATCTCGTTATGGTTTAATTGCCTATGCCTCTTCCTTTGATCAAATAGGTATTTTTTCAAAAACTATTGAAGACGCTGCCCTTGTTTTAGAAGTAATGGCAGGAGCAGATGAGTTTGATAGTACAGTTTCTAGTAAACCCGTTCCTGCTTATAGTAAAGAAATTAGTAAAGAAATAGATAAGGCAACTAGCCCTAAAAAAATTGCCTATTTTAAAGAAACACTTTTTCATCCTGGCCTAGATGCGGAAATTAAAACGCAAATAGAAAACTACTTAAAGCAATTAGAAACAAAAGGATATATTGTAGAAGCTATTGATTTCTCATTACTTTCTTATCTGGTGCCTACCTATTATGTATTAACTACCGCAGAGGCTTCTAGTAATTTATCAAGATATGATGGTATTAAATTCGGTCACAGAACTAAGGAAAGTATTACCGATTTGAATGACCTATATAAAAAATCGAGAACAGAAGGGTTTGGAGAAGAAGTGCAAAGAAGAATTTTACTAGGCAGCTTTGTTTTAAGTGCAGGTTATTTTGATGCCTATTTTACCAAGGCCCAACAAGTAAGACAAAAATTAGTAGACTTAACAAATACTGTGTTTTCAACATATGATTTTATACTATCGCCTACAGTGCCTACTACTGCATTTACCCTAGGAGAAAAAAACCATACGGCTACAGAAATGTTTTTAGCAGATATCTATACTGTGTATGCGAACTTGGTGGGTATACCAGCTATTTCCATTCCTTTATTCACGCATAGTAATGGCATGCCATTTGGCTTACAAGTAATGAGTGCTAGTTTTAATGAGGTTGGCTTACTAAGCTTTTCGAAAGAACAAATGCAAAGAATAAATGCTTAATAAAGTATAAAGGAGCTATTAAAAATCGTCTTCTAATTCATCTTTGTCATCAAATAAATCATCGTCGTCTAAGTCTTTAAAATCGTCGTTCAAATTAAAGTCGTCGTCTTCGTCAGATGGTTTAAACTTACCTGGTTTTTTTGAAGCTTTTTTGGGTACATCAAATTCTTCGAAGTCAGGATCCCAGCTTGTATCTTCTTCTGTCTTTTCCCAATCATCGTTCACGTCATCCTCTTCCTCCAAGTCGTCTTCGTCTACGTCTTTTTTCTTCGCAGTTGATTTACTTGCTTTATCTGCTTTTACAACACCATTCTTTGGTGTAGCAGCCTTTTTTTCTTTAATAGTTTTTAATGCCATAGGTAATTACGAAATTAACAATGTAAAATTTCAACTCAAAATTGTATTTACCAAAAAAAATGAGTCTTTTTTTTGAAAAAAATTGAATTTAATTTTGACTAAAATATTACTTAGTTTAAATATAATTAATATTAAACATGTACGATTTGATCTCTTCCTGGCCCATTGGAAACATATTTCACAGGAACACCTAAAAATTTATTAATAAAGTCTATGTAAGTTTTCATGGTTGCAGGTAATTCATTTTCAGATTTCATTTTAGTGGTATCTGTATTCCAACCCTGCATTTTCTTCCAAATGGGAGCAACGGGTGTACCTACTAATTGAAAAGGAACATAATCAATCTCTTTGCCTTCCATTTCATAAGCGATACCTAGTTCTAATTCTTTAAAAGTATCTAGAATATCGGCCTTGGTCATAATAATTTGTGTTACACCATTGATCATACAAGTGTATTTAAGGGCCACTAGGTCAATCCATCCACATCTTCTTGGTCTGCCGGTAGTGGCTCCAAATTCGCTACCTAATTTTCTTAATTCTTCACCAATTTCATTGTGCAATTCGGTAGGGAAGGGTCCGCTACCTACTCTTGTACAATAGGCTTTTGTAATACCAAATACTTCATTAATAAGTTTTGGGGCAATGCCTAATCCAGTACAAACACCAGCTGAAATAGTATTAGAAGAAGTTACAAAAGGGAAGGTACCAAAATCAATATCTAACATAGAACCTTGGGCGCCTTCGGCCAATACTTTTTTACCTTTTGAAATTTGATCGTTGATGAAATATTCACAATTAATGATATTCATCGTTTTAAGAAACTCTAAAGCTTCAAAAAACTCGGTTTCCATTTCGCTAATATCTTCGTTGAAATTAAAGCTATCTAAAATTTTCTGATGCTTCATTCTTAAAGTAATGTACTTGCTAATGAAGTTCTTACTTAATAAGTCGCCTACTCTTAAGGCATTACGGCCGGTCTTATCCATATAAGCAGGGCCTATTCCTTTTAAAGTAGATCCTATCTTGCTTTCACCCTTCGCTAATTCAGAAGCTTTATCTAATGCACGGTGTGAAGGAATAATAATATTGGTTCTCTCGGAGATAAATAAATTCTTTTTTACATCCACACCCATGGCGGCCACCGCATCACATTCTTTTTTTAATGTAACAGGATCTAGTACCACTCCATTACCTATAATATTTATTTTGTCTTGGTGAAATATACCAGAAGGTATTTGATGTAAAACCATTTTAGTGCCATTCACATATAAAGTATGACCTGCATTTGGCCCACCTTGAAAACGCGCGATGATGTCGTATTTAGGAGCGAAATAATCTACAATTTTTCCTTTTCCTTCATCGCCCCATTGGAGCCCTAAAATTACATCTACCATATTTGAGTATTTGAGAGAGCAAAAATAAGTCTTGGCAAGTTTATTACCTATTTAAACCTAAAATAATTGGCTCAACTTTTACACAGTCTCGGTGTCAAATCGCATAACTTGTTGAATACCGCTGAGGGACTTAATTCTTTCTACCAATTCTTCCAGTTCATCCTTATCGTGGACATATACTTTAATAGTACCCTTGAACAAGCCTTCGGTAGACTCAATAGTGAGTGCGGCTATATTTATCTTTAATTCCCCACTTATAATATTGGTAATCTTATTCACCACCCCTACATCATCAAGGCCAATAATGCTAAGGCCTGTTAGGAAGGAAATCTCTTTATTTTTAGCCCACTTGGTTTTCACCACTCTATGGCCATAGTTGGCAAGTAGTTGTGTGGCATTGGGGCAGTTGTTGCGGTGAATAATTAAACCCTTACCCGTGCTCACAAATCCAAATACATCATCTCCAGGAATAGGATTGCAGCATTTACCTAAAGTGTATTTAATTTTATCGCTAAACTCTCCAAAAATAATTAACTCAGAATCCTTTTTTGACGCCGCTTTCATGGCGGGATTCTCTACACTTATGTCAGGACTAAGGTTAACAGGTTTAGGCGCTTCAATTTTATCGCCAATAACTTGAAATAATTTTAATTCTTTTAGGTCAATGGTTTTAGTCGCTATTTTAAATAAAAGATCTAATTGACTCGTCAATTTATAATAGTACATGACCTGGTCAATATTGTAAGGGTTGTAAAGCGCACCAATACCTTCTAATTTTCTTTGTAGTGTATACTTGCCTTCTTCTGCAATAATTTTTTTCTCTTCTCTCAATGCATCTTTAATACTATTTCTTGCCTTAGCCGTTACCACACTGCTTAACCAGTCCTCCGTTGGTTTTTGCTTATTGCTCGTAATAATTTCAATTTGGTCCCCGCTTCTTAATTTATGGCTAATAGGTACTAGCTTATGATTCACTTTGGCACCTATACATTTTGAACCAATGGCGGTATGAATAAAAAAAGCAAAATCTAAGGCGGAGCTGTTAGTTGGAAGCATTTTCACATCCCCTTTAGGCGTATACACATAAATTTCTTCCGCTAAAAAAGAAGTTTTAAAGTCTTGTAAAAAGTCAATGCCTTCTTCTTGTTGATTGCCTAGGGCTTCTCTAATTTGTACAAACCATTTATCGAATCTATCTTCACTTTGAGAACCTTCTTTGTATTTAAAATGTGCAGCCAACCCTTTTTCGGCAATCTCATTCATTCTTTTAGTTCTAATCTGCACTTCCACCCATTTTCCATGTGGTCCCATTACCGTGGTATGCAAGGCTTCATAACCATTGCTCTTGGGATTGCTTAACCAGTCTCTTAGTCTTTCGGGAGAGGGATTATATTCATCTGTGATCATGGAATATACTTTCCAGCAGTCTTCTTTTTCTTTATCTAAGGGTGAATTTAAAATTACACGAATGGCAAATAAATCATACACTTCTTCAAAGCTTACTTCTTTCTTTTTTATTTTATTCCAAATAGAATGAATGCTTTTGGGACGTCCTTGAATTTCAAAATCAAATTCAGCAGCGGTTAATTTTTCTTTTAAAGGACGAATAAATTCATTGATATATTTTGTTCGTTCTCTTTTTGTTTCTGCTAATTTTTTCGCAATCTCTTTATAAATGGCGGGCTCCATGTATTTCATGGATAAATCCTCCAATTCGGTTTTCACATTGTATAGCCCCATTCGGTGTGCTAGAGGGGCGTATACCCAAATAGTCTCAGAGGCAATTTTTAATTGCTTCTCTTGTTTCATAGCATCTAGGGTACGCATGTTATGCAGTCTGTCTGCTAGCTTAATTAAAATAACTCTAGGATCATCGGTTAGGGTGAGAAGAATTTTTTTGAAATTTTCTGCTTGCTGAGAGCTATTGGTATCCATCACCGTGGATATCTTGGTGAGTCCATCTACAATTTTAGCAATCTCATTGCCGAATTCACTTTTAATATCGTCAAGTGCAATATCGGTGTCTTCTACGGTGTCATGTAATAAAGCACAAATGGTACTTCTTACGCCAAGGCCTATTTCTTCCACACAAATCATGGCCACCGCTAGAGGGTGCAATACATAAGGCTCACCACTTTTTCGACGCATGGTTTTATGCGCTTCTGCGGCCATCTCAAAGGCAGTTCTTAATAATTCTTTATCTCCCTTTTTTAACTTAGTTCTTAGGGCTCTCAATAATGCACGATAATGACGAACAATTTCTTTTTTTTCTTGTTCTTCATCTAAATTGTATTTTGTAACAATCTCAGCAGTATTATCGATTGGTAAGGCTTCCATCTCTGTTACGAAAATACGTAAAAGCGCTAGGATTTTTACAAAGAACAAACAGATAGTGTAACTTTGAACCGCTATGCCCAGCAAAGAGCCCAAAAAAATATTTCAATTATCGCTTTTAAAGCGCGTTTTTTCATTTGTACAGCCCTACCGCTCTGTGTTTTTGGCATCTGTATTTTTGTCTATTTTGCTTGCTTTCACAACACCTGTAAGGCCTTATTTAATTCAAGCAACAGTGAATGCTGCTATTGGTAAAGTAGTCAGCCTGCCATTTTGGGTACATTGGTTTTTGCCAGGCAATGCTTTTGAATCGGTGATACATCTTATCTTATCTATTACTTTATTTCAGGTGGCCTTTATTATTTTTGAAACCATCATGCGCTTTTTTTTCACTTTTGGTATGGCGTGGTTAGGGCAACAGGTTATTAGAGATTTACGCAATAAAGTCTATGATAAAATTATGCATTGGGAAATGCGTCAATTTGATAAAACCCCTATTGGTACTTTAACTACCCGCACTATTAATGATATAGAAAGTATCAACGATATTTTTTCTGACGGACTCATTCCCATTTTAGCAGACTTGCTTACTATTATTGTAACGCTCACAACTATGTTTGTAATAGATTGGAGATTGACATTTATTTGTTTGATTCCTTTTCCAATTATGATGATAGCCACTTATTATTTTAAAGAAAGCGTTAATAAAAGTTTTATACAAGTTAGAAATGCGGTAGCTGCCTTAAATGCATTTGTCCAAGAACATATTTCGGGTATGCAAGTAGTGCAAACTTTTGCAGCGGAAGAAAAAGAAATGTCCAAGTTTACTAAAATTAATGAAGGGCATAAAGCTGCGAATATAAAAGCCATTTTTGCCTATTCTGTTTTCTTTCCTGTGGTAGAAGTGGTGCTAGCTTTAAGTGTAGGTTTAATTGTTTGGTGGGTGGCAGATAGGTCTTTGGACGCGGGTTTACTCGTGGCCTTTATTTTATTTTTAAATCAGATATTCAGACCCCTTCGAATGATTGCAGATAAATTCAATGTACTACAAATGGGTATGGTAGCGGCTGAGCGTGTATTTAAAGTATTAGATAATGAAGATGTAACGCTGAATGACGGCAGTTATGCGCCAGCAAAAATTGAAGGTAAAATTGAATTTAAAAATGTTTCTTTTGCTTATAATGAACCCAATTTTGTATTAAAAAATATAAACTTTACTGTGAATGCGGGGGAGACCATTGCATTAGTGGGACAAACGGGGTCGGGTAAAACTTCTATTATAAGTATACTGAATCGTTTGTATCCTTATCAGTCTGGAAATATATTATTAGACGATCATGCGATTGAATCTTTTTCTTTGAATCGTTTGCGTGCATCGGTGGGTGTGGTATTGCAAGATGTATTTTTATTTTCAGGTTCGGTTTATGATAATATTACACTACGCAATACCAGTATTTCCAAAGAGCAAGTGCATGAAGCTGCTAAAATGATTGGCATGCATGATTTTATTATGCAACTTCCTGGTGGCTACGATTATCAAGTCACGGAAAGAGGGGCTACTTTAAGTTTAGGCCAAAGGCAGTTACTTAGTTTTATCAGGGCTTTATTATACAACCCTTCTATTTTGATATTGGATGAAGCCACTTCTTCCATTGATACTGAAAGTGAGCAGCTTATTGAAAAAGCCATTGAAACCTTAATTAAAGACCGTACTTCTATTGTCATTGCACACCGCCTTTCAACCATCAGAAAGGCTTCTAAAATTATTGTTTTAGACAAGGGTGAAATCATGGAAATGGGTAGTCATAATGAGCTTTTAGCAGTAGGCGGTTTTTATGCAAAATTGAGTGAAATGCAGTTTGCTGCTCAGAAAAAAATGACTGGCGCATAAAGTATTGATTTTCAAGTTTTTAGAATCAATTCAAATTTCTATTGTTGCGTACAATTTCTCTTTAAATTTATTCAATTTCAGATGCTTATTTCCTATCTTTGCAGCAAATTTTGAAATTAGTATGGTCCTTCAGCGCCTAAAACCTTTATTGGTAGTCAGTTTCGTAAGTATTTTCTTATTAAATACGATTAATTTATTCGCGAATGAAAAAGAAGCTGCTGCGAAAGAAGAAGGTAGCTTTAATGTAACCCAAACTATTTTAGAACATATTAAAGATGACCACAGCTGGCATCTATGGGGACATACTACTATTTCTTTACCCGTTATTTTATATTCTCCACAAGGCTTTGAAGTTTTTTCTTCCGCTAAATTAGTAGACGAACATCATGAGCCAGTAGTTTATAAAGGAAAATCTGATTATAAATTAGTAGAAGGTAAAACTAAAATTGTCAACGCTGCTGGAGAAGTAGATGTTGCCGCCAGTAAAAAATTATGGGACTTCTCTATTACTAAAAACGTTGCTAGTTTATTTATATCTGTTATTATTTTATTGCTAGTAGTATTAACTGCTGCAGGCGCTTATAAAAAAACAGGCATTTCTTCAGCCCCTAAAGGATTACAGTCTTTCATGGAGCCTATTGTTTTATTTGTAAGAGATGAAATTGCCCTTCCTAATATTGGCGCGAAGCGTTATGCTAAGTACATGCCTTTTTTATTGACAATTTTCTTTTTAATATTAACGAATAATTTTTTAGGTCTTATTCCTTTATTTCCAGGGGGTGCGAATGTGAGTGGTAATATTGCTTTCACTATGACATTAGCAGTTTGTGTTTTTATTGTAGTGAATTTAAGTTCTAATAAAAACTATTGGGAGCATATCTTTTGGATGCCAGGTATGCATTGGTCTATGAAATTATTTTTAGCACCTATTGAATTAATTGGAGTATTTAACAAGCCTATTTCTTTAATGATACGACTTTTCGCAAACATCACTGCGGGTCATATCTTGGTATTAAGTTTGGTTTGTTTAATATTTATTTTCAAAACAGTATATGCAGCTGCAGTAGCGGTACCTTTTGTAATTTTTATATTCTTGATAGAATTGCTAGTCGCTTTTTTACAAGCTTATATTTTTACCATGCTTACTGCAATGTACATTGGAATGGCATCAGAGGAAGGGCATCATGATCAAGCACATCATTAATAATATTTATAATTTTTTTTCAATAACAATTAAAACGTAAAAAAATGGTAGTAGGAAGTGTTGCCGCAATCGGCGCTGGATTAGCTGCTATCGGTGCTGGAATTGGCATCGGTCTAATTGGTAAAGGAGC